>OJEO01000724.1_pt1 | contig 10924 bp, 11 predicted proteins | sample 1593621 | NCBI WGS metagenome assembly OJEO01 (sample SAMN05416875, study PRJEB24817) | seawater metagenome | isolation source: Sea water | place: Canada:Atlantic | collected 2013-11
ACGAGATGTAGAGAGGTCTCGTGGGCTCGGAGATGTGTATAAGAGACAGCTTATGTATGAGCCCTAATGCTCAGGTAGTGCATGGTATCCCAAACGATGTTCCTCTTAAAGAGGGTGATATTATCTCTATTGATTGCGGCTCTGTAAAAAATGGATTTTATGGTGATCACGCCTATACCTTTGAAGTAGGCGAAGTTTCTCCTGAGATTAAAAAATTATTAAAAGTTACTAAGGAGTCGCTTTATGTTGGAATTCGTGAATTTAAAAAAGGAAATCGCGTAGGCGATGTGGGATATGCTATTCAAAATTACTGTGAAGATCAAGGGTACGGCGTAGTCCGTGAATTGGTTGGGCACGGTTTGGGTCGGAAAATGCACGAAGATCCCGAAATGCCAAATTACGGTCGAAGAGGTCGTGGTAAAAAATTTGTAGAAGGCATGACAGTTGCTATTGAGCCGATGATTAATTTAGGAACACGTCGTATTGAACAATTGAAAGACGGGTGGACTATTTTAACAGCAGACCGCAAACCTAGCGCACATTTTGAACACGATGTAGCATTAGTAAACGGCAAACCGGAATTGCTCTCTACATTCGCTTATATTTATGATGCTTTGGGTATTGAAAGTGATGAAGAGAATGAATTCCGTCAGAAAGAATTGGTGCTGTAACTTCTTTAAGCATGCAAAAGCTATCCAGTATTTTTCTGAATATAATACCCAGACCCCTTTTAATTAGGGTAAGCTATTTGGTGAAACCATTCGTTGCTTTTTTTTTGAGAGGAGACAAATACACCGATCCTATTGACGGTCAATCTTATCGTAAGTTTCTACCATATGGATATGAAAAAGTACGTGAAAATGTATTAGCACCAGGCACCTTATCATTAGAACGTCACCGGTTGTGTTGGTTATATTTAAAAAATGAAACGTCTTTCTTTGTTTCAAAATTAAAAGTACTTCACTTTGCTCCTGAACAAGCGTTTTACAAACGCTTCAGGAAAATGAAAAATTTAGAGTATACAACAACCGATTTAAACTCTCCTATCGCTGATGTAAAGGCCGATATTTGTAACTTACCCTTTTCCGATAATGAATTTGACTTTGTCATCTGCAATCACGTTTTAGAGCATATCCCAGATGATACTACTGCTATGAAGGAGTTATACCGTATTTTAGCTCCCGGCGGAACAGCCATTTTGCAAATACCCCTTGATAACGACCGAAAAATAACTTTTGAGGACGACTCTATAACAGACAAGAAAGAGCGTGCTAAAATATTTGGACAATATGATCATGTTCGTATTTACGGCATGGATTACTTCGATAAACTTGCTTCAGTAGGATTTTCAGTGCAGGCACTTGATTACACAACCACATTTTCTAAAGAAGAAATCAATACTTTCCGCTTGGCAAAAGGCGAATTGTTACCTGTTTGTAAAAAATAAATTATTATTTTAGGGCCAAATCATTTTTAAAACTTCAATGAACCTAAAATTACTTTGTCTTCTTACTATAGTACTATTTACTTCAGAGCTTTTTGCCCAAGATCCAAACGATTGTGTAGATGCCATTGTAATTTGTGGAGATTCTAGCATTGGCCTAGATCCAAACGGTGTCGGGTTTGATGAGTTCTCTCTTCCAGGAAACAATCCTCCTTCTTGTTATTCCTTCGATTTAAATACAATCTGGTTTAAGTTTGTTATTGAAGAAACCGGAACATTTACATTTGACATTGTTCCTGACGATGGGGCGGATTACGATTTTGCCATTTATGGACCTAAAGTTACCTGCACTACTTTAGGAGACGCCATACGCTGTTCCAGTACAAATCCCGAAAATGCAGGCGTATCGGCAAATACTGGTTTAAACATGGAAGAAACAGACACCGAAGAAGGACCTGGTGCAGATGGTAATGGGTATCTTAAATTTATTGAAGCTGAGGCAGGAGATGTTTATTATTTATTAGTGGACCGTGCGGTTGGTTCTGGAGGGTTAAGTTTGTTTTACACTGGAACGGCCACTTTACCGGAAAACGTAACGGCAAACCCAGTTAATGACCTTACTAAATGTGACTCCGATGGCACGCAGGATGAGCAGACCGATTTTAACCTTGATACTTTAAAACCTCAAATTATAGGTACCCAAACAGATGTTACCGTTACCTTCCATGAAAGTCTGAACGATGCTAATATAGGTGTAAATCCCTTGGCTAGTCCTTACACTAATACATCTAATCCTCAAACAATTTACGCACGTGCGGAACGGGCCAATGGTTGTAATGATATTACTTCTTTTCTACTTAAAATAGGAAACCCTGTATTAAACCAACCAGAAGATGTTGTTCTTTGTAGTTATGGCAGTACTGAAGAATATACATTAAGTGATATTATACCTGAAGTTATTAATGAGCCAGCAGGTTATAATTTTAGTTTTCATAATTCTCAAAATGAAGCTGAAAACAACAGCAATCCAATTGGCCCCACTATTAATTTTACGAATGTCCCTAGAGAAGTGTTTGTACGCGTAACCGATGAAAATGATACAGTATGTTACAGCATAACTTCTTTTTCAGGATACATAAATACCATAAAACCTGCTACAAAACCAAGTGATATTATTGTTTGTGATGACGATTTTGACGGTGTTATGATGTTTGATCTTTCAGAAAAAGACGCAGAGGTTTTAGGTAATCTTTCCGCAGAAGATTTTGATATTTATTATTACAGATCAGAAGAAGATCGAGTTTCGGACACCAATAGAATTGAAACAACATTTCAAAATACAAGCAACCCACAAACCATATATGTTACGTTACTTGAAAAAAGTACCGATTGTTTTGACTATACTGAATTTGAAATAATTGTTAACCCAAAACCGGTTATTGAATTTGATCAGTCTTCCTATATCTATTGCTCAAACACAACGGAACCTTTGCCTATTTCAATTGAAGAAGGGTATCAATACTATTCATGGAGTACAGGAGAGGAAGGAACGAATTTGAATACTATTTTAGTTAGTAACCCAGGAACGTATAGTGTTACCGTTACCAATGAATTTAATTGTAGCTCCTCCCTAAGTGTAGAAGTTTTTCCGTCAGATATTGCGACGATAACCAATGTAATAATTAAAGACTTTAACGGAACGAACAATAGTGCTACTATTGAAGTTGAGGGAGCTGGCGATTATGAATTTGCTTTAGGTGATGGAATGGTGTATCAAGATAATCCAACCTTTACAGGACTTTCAAATGGATATTACACCGTGTATGTTCGGGATAAAAATGGTTGTGGGGTGGTTACAAAAGAGATTCTTGTACTTGATTATCCACGGTTTTTCACTCCAAACGGTGATGGATTTCACGATTTTTGGAAAATTATTGGAATTGATGAATTTCCAGTTACTAAAATTTACATTTACGATCGCTTTGGTAAATTATTAAAGCAAGTTTTACCTGAAGGCCCGGGATGGGATGGAGTTTTTAACGGGCAAGCCCTTCCTGCCAGTGACTATTGGTTTACAATTGCTTTTACGGATGGACGAACTTTTAAAGGACATTTCACCTTAAAAAGATAGCTTTTAGTTTTTCAAAACTTTAAAACCCGACGTTTTAAAAACCCGACCTTTTCCTGTTGAATCGTTATATGATAGGTAAGCTTCAATATTTGGTAAAGTTTTCAATAAATTTTTAGACTTTTCGAGCCCCAAAGCCATAAAGGACGTGGCGTACGCATCGGCTACGGCACAAGTGGGAGCAATCACTGTGGCACTGGTAACATCACTTTGCTCGGCTTTACCGGTTAGTGGATTGATGGTGTGCACATATTTTTTTCCTGTTATCGAATCTACTCTAAATTTTCTATAATTCCCAGACGAAGCCATCGCTTGATTTTTTAACGGAACGGTTTCAGCAAAACTACGATTATCAATATCTGAATTTATGGCTTCAATTCCGACTGTCCAAGGTTTCTGTTTAGATAAATTCGTTCCTTTCGTTAAAATTTCGCCCCCCAATTCAACTAAATAATCCGTTACGCCGTTCTTTTCCAAATAATTTCCTATTAAATCTATTCCGTACCCTTTTGCGATGGCGTTGAAATCAAAATAAATCTGCGGATGTGTTTTCTGAATAGTATTTTTTAAAGTAAGTGTTACCTTATTAAAACCCACAAACTCCATCAACGAATCTAAAGTCGTACTATCTATTTCTTGAAGCGGTTTTACATCGCCAAAACCGTATGCATTCCGAAGTACTCCTATAGTAGGATCGAAATAGCCATTAGTTTGTTCGTGTATTTTTTCTGAAAGAACAAACACATCTTTAAAAGTTTTATCAATAACAATACTCGAATCACCTCGATTTATTTTTGAAATATCACTATTAGGAACATAGGTGCTTACCGATTGGTTTACTTCGTTTACAATAGAGTCTATTCCTTTTTGAGCTTTAAATTCTTTTTGTGAATAGTATTTTATATGATAGGTGGTACCGAAAGCTTTTCCTTCAATAAACGTATGTTCTTGTGTAGTTTCAGCACAGGAAATTAAAAGAAACAAGGTTGATATTACTAATAAATATTTCATGTTATTTCCTGTAAGCCGTTATAAACCATAGTATAATCTTCATCTTTTAATACCGGCTTTGCGTAATCGCTACCGTGACCTAACCCAACTCCAGCATAATAGGTTTTTGCTTCAAATTTATCGGCATGGGCTTTTATGGTTTGCATAAAAACAGGATCGTAAGTATTGGCGTCTTCGGGGTAGTTTTTTGCTCTAACTATCACAAAATGTAGATCTTTATTCTTTAAGGCAACAAACTGTGGATCCTTTTTTAATTTCGAATTAACACCTAAAAACTCAAAGCCATTTGCTTCGAGATCTTTTCCTACTATATTCATAGCTAGGTTGTGCAATTCTTGTTTGGTAAGTGGTAAACTCATACTACAAAAATATAAAGTATTTAGGTATAAAAAGAAGCCGCTTCAGTAAAACTGAAACGGCTTATTAAATTTTATATAATGAAGGTGATATTATCCTCCAAAATCATCAAATCGGATGTTCTCATCTGGGATACCAAAATCTTCTCCCATTTTTTGAACGGCTTGGTTCATCAATGGTGGTCCACAGAAATACAGTTCAATTTCTTCCGGTTCTTCATGTTTACTTAAATAGTTGTCGATTACTACTTGGTGAATAAACCCAACAAAACCATCGCCTTCATCATGAATATCTTTCTTTACTTTCCAGTTATCTTCTTCCATTGGTTCAGAAAGTGCTAAATAAAACTTGAAGTTATCAAACTCTCTTTCTAATTCACGGAAATGCTCTAAGTAGAATAATTCTCTTTTAGAACGTCCTCCGTACCAATACGTCACTTTACGACCCGTTTTTAGGGTTTTGAATAAGTGATATAAATGCGAACGCATCGGTGCCATTCCAGCTCCACCCCCAACGTATAGCATTTCAGCTTCTGATTCGTTAATAAAGAATTCTCCAAAAGGCCCAGAAATAGTTACTTTATCACCTTTTTTCGCGTTGAATATATAAGAAGAAGCAATACCTGGGTTCACATTCATCCAACCATTCTTTTCTCTATCAAATGGTGGTGTTGCTACACGAACGTTTAGCATAATCTCACGTCCTTCAGCTGGGTAAGAAGCCATAGAATAGGCTCTTTCAACTGTTTCATCATTTTTCATCACTAGGGGCCAAAGTCCAAACTTTTCCCACTCTGCTTCAAACTTATCTGGTGTATCGTGCTCTTCTGGGTGTGCGGTGATGTCCATATCTTCAAACTTCACTTCACAAGGTGGAATTTCAATTTGAATATATCCACCAGCTTTGTAGTTCATATCCTCAGGGATCTCCACTACAAACTCTTTAATGAAAGAAGCCACGTTATAGTTACGAACAACTGTTGCTTCCCATTTTTTAATTCCGAAGACTTCTTCAGGAATATGAATATTCATATCCTGTTTTACTTTTACTTGACACGAAAGACGTGCGCCTTCTTTAATTTCTTTACGGGTAAAGTGAGGCGTTTCAGTAGGAAGTGCTTCTCCACCACCTTCAAGTACATGACATTCACACTGAATACATGTTCCACCTCCACCACAAGCGGAAGGAAGGAATATTTTTTTTCCACTAAGGGTTGAAAGTAATGTTCCACCAGATTCTACTTCCAGTTTCTTTTCATCGTTAATGGTTATGGTTACCGGACCAGAAGGTGACAGCTTTTGTTTGGTAAAAAGCAAAAGTGCAACCAATAGCAAGATAAGTACCAAAAAGGCCAAAACCGTTGCTATAATAACTCCTAATGTGCTTGCTGCTAAAAACATATTAATTTTTTGTTAGTAGGGTTGAAACTTCAGGTGTTTCAGTTGATTCTTTATTTTCTTCTACTTGAATTCCTAAATTATCAGGATTTTCATCTAAGGATGGTTTCTCTTCACTTCCACCGGTTAACATTCCACCAAAACTCATAAAACCAATTGCCATTAAACCTGTAATGATAAAGGTAATTCCTAATCCACGCAACGGAGCAGGAACATTTGAATAACGAATTTTTTCCCGAATGGCCGCAATTGCAAGAATGGCTAAAAACCAACCAATCCCCGAACTAAATCCATAATTAAGTGCTAATCCAAAGGTTTCAATTTCTCTCGATTGCATAAATAATGAACCACCTAAAATAGCACAGTTTACAGCAATTAACGGTAGAAAAATACCTAAGGAATTATATAATGAAGGAGAAAATTTCTCCACGACTATTTCTACTAATTGCACCATTGTTGCAATAGTGGCAATGAATAAAATAAAGGAAAGGAAACTTAAATCGTAATCTGCATATTCTGGGCCTAACCAAGTTAAGGCTCCTTCTTGTAAGATATACTGATCTAATAGCCAGTTAAGAGGAACGGTAACTGTTAATACAAATATTACAGCGGCTCCTAAACCAACAGCTGTACTCACTTTTTTAGATACAGCTAAGTATGAACACATACCCAAAAAGTATGCAAACACCATGTTATCTACAAAAATCGATTTAAAAAATAATTCTAAATGCTCCATTTTTTTATAGTATTGAGTATTGACGTATTAGTTTTGAAATAACTTCGAGGCTAACACTTCAGTACTTTTAGTTTTCTTCTATTAACTCTTTATTCTTGCTACGTTGTACCCAAATAATGATACCTACTACAATCAATGCCATAGGGGGTAATACCATAAAACCATTATTTTCATAGCCTATTGCATATAAACCTGTTTTCTCTACAGGATTACCAAGTACAGGAAATCCAAATAAAGTTCCTGAACCTAATAATTCTCGGAAAAAACCAACGATTATAAGTATTACACCATAGCCTGCTGCATTTCCTATTCCATCAAGGAATGATTTCCAAGGACCGTTTCCTAATGCAAAAGCTTCAAAACGCCCCATAATAATACAGTTGGTAATAATTAACCCAATGAATACAGAGAGTTCTTTACTAAGGGAATAAGCAAAAGCTTTTAATACTTGGTCTACAATAATTACCAAGGTTGCAACAACGATAAGCTGTACAATAATTCTAATTTTTGAAGGAATTATATTTCGCATCAACGAAATTACTACGTTTCCAACTCCCATTACAAACAGTACAGATACTGCCATTACAATAGATGGCTTTAATTGTGCTGTAATTGCCAAGGCAGAACAAATTCCCAATACCTGAATGGTAATCGGGTTATTATCCGCTAATGGGTCCATTATAAGTTTACTATCTTTTTTTGATAAAAGTCCCATGATTTTAGTTTAAAGATTTAAAATAAGGCACGTACAATCTCACATCCTTTCTCAACATAGCCGCAACACCGTCTCCAGTAATTGTAGCTCCAGCCAAGGCATCTACTTCGTTATCCTCTGTGTCTGTATTGGTAGGATCATTATTGCTTTTAGAAACATCTATACCCTGAAAAGCACCGCCGTGTAAGAAGCTTTCACCAGTAAAATCATCCATAAAATAACGTTGTTTTATTTCAGCTCCTAGACCTGGAGTTTCTCCTTTGTGGTCGTAATAAACACCTTGAATAGTCATAGATTTATCAACTGCTACAAATCCCCAGATAGCATCCCAAAGTCCTTTTCCTCTAACTGGTATTACATATACTTCTTTTCCATCTTTTTCTCCTACAAAAAGTGGCAATCTTCTAGTATATTCAGGATCTTTAGCCTTTGTTTCTTCTTTTTTAATGTCAATAAGATAAGCTTCATCATTTTCAGTAACCTTATCTCCTTGAATTACCAATTGCTTCGTAATGTATTTGTTGAACTGTTCTTCTACTTTATCGGTAGAAACAAAAGTTGCATCGTTAGGGCCTTCATTTTCATTTACACCCATTGCATACAAAATGTTTTGTTGCTTTTCAAACCGTTCGTTTTCCTTGATCTTTGGCTTTAACCCACTGGCAAAACCTGCCAAGATAGAACCTACCACAATTACCATTACTACGGCAAAGATGATCGTATAACTGTTTTTGTCTGTATTGATCGCCATTACTTATGCGGTTTTAACTTTTAAACGTTTCATTCGTTTTTTGATATTCCCCTGTATCACGTAGTGATCGATGGTGGGCGCAAATACATTCATTAATAGTATTGCTAACATTACACCTTCTGGGTACGCTGGGTTAAATACACGAATTAGTATAGATATGAATCCTATTAAAAATCCATAAATCCATTTTCCTCTATTAGTTTGGGAAGCTGTTACTGGATCGGTCGCCATATACACAGCACCAAACGCAAAGCCACCAATAATTAAATGATGCCAAAAGTTGGTATTCATTAGCCCGAAGAATTTACTTGAACTATCAATCCAACCTGCTGAAACCACTCCATTAAAAAGTAAGCCCATTGCTAAAGCACCAAGAACTGCTGACAACATAATACGCCAGCTCCCTATTTTGGTGAAGATTAAAAACAAAGCTCCTAATAAAATTAAAAGGGTGGAAGTTTCTCCTACCGAGCCTGGAATAAACCCAAGGAACATATCCATAACACTGTAACTTATCTCGTGACCTTGTGCAAGGCTTCCTAAAATTGTTTCTCCTGAAATAGCATCTGGTTGTCCAGCGGTTTCAACTGCTCCATGTACCCAAACTTTATCTCCACTCATCCAAGTAGGATATGCGAAGAAAAGAAATGCTCTAATTGTTAAGGCAGGGTTTAGAATATTCATTCCTGTTCCACCAAAAACTTCTTTACCAATAACAACACCAAATACAACAGCTACTACCAACATCCATAATGGAATATCAATCGGTACAATTAACGGCACTAACATACCTGTTACCAGGTATCCTTCTTCTACTTCGTGACCTTTAATTACAGCAAATAAAAACTCCACTGCAAGTCCCACTCCGTAAGAAACGATAACAAGCGGAAGTACTTTCCACAACCCGATTACAAAGTTTGTCCAGTTCCAAAATTCACCACTGAAAAAGCCCATTGCTTTGGTAATTTCAGGGTCGGTTTGCAAATTAGCTTGGTAACCCGCGTTGAACATCCCAAAAATCAAGCAGGGAATCAATGCCATAATTACCGTATTCATGGTACGCTTTAAATCGTCTGCCGCTCTAACATGAGCACCGGAGTGCGTTGTTTCGTTAGGCAAATACAAAAAGGTGTGCAATGCATTAAATGCAGGTGCCATTTTTGTACCCTTATATTTTTGTTTTAGCGTATGTAATTTTTGTTTCAATCCCATAGCGTTATCCTATTTCTTTAATCATTTGATCCAAACCGTTGCGAATAATCTGCTGGTGTGGTTGTTTTGATACACAAATAAATTCAGTTAAAGCAAAATCTTCTGGAGCTACTTCGTACATTCCCAAAGCCTCCATTTCGTCTAGATCTTGTACCATACAAGCTTTTAATATCTGTAATGGATAAATATCCAACGGAAAAACATTTTCATAATTACCAGTTAACACAAATGCTCTGTGCTCTCCATTGGTATTGGTATCCAACTCGTATTTTTTCTTTGGAAATAACCAAGAAAAAGTCAATGCTCGAGAAGGTGAAATTTTATCGAAAACGGGTTTATTCCATCCAAAAAACTCATAATCATCTCCTTCAGGAATTACAGTAACCATATTGTGGTAATAACCTAAATGCCCTTTTGGTGAAATTTTATCACCGGTAAGCACATTTCCGCTAATAACACGAACGTTTTCTTCTTCTAAGCCAGAGTCATATATAAAAGTTGAAACCTCAGCTCCTATCTTCGTTCTGTAATATTTCGGGTTTTTAACCGAAGAACCTGCCAATGCAATGATACGCTCGGCATTAAATTTTCCAGTCAGCAACAACTCCCCAATAATAACAAGGTCTTGTGCTGCAATGGCCCAAACTGTTTCTCCCTTATTAACAGGGTTTATCTTGGCAATTTGCGTCCCAACATTCCCAGAAGGATGTGGACCAGACACTTTATGAAGTGTAATATCTTTTAACGTATCGAAAGAAGAAGTTCCGCTGCTTCCTATACTAACATGAACAGCACCGTCGGTTAATTTACTAAGGGCAGTAACTGCCGCTTGTAATTCAGCTTCTTTTCCTTTTAGTGTAAAGTCATAATCTGCTGCCAAAGGTGCACTAGCATACCCTGAAATAAAAATAGCTTTCGGAGTATCTTCTGCATCGGCTATAATATCATACGGACGTTGCTTTATAAAAGGCCAACAACCTGCTTCTAGCAAACGACTTTTAATCGCTGCAGCATCGGCTGTGCTAACTTCGGTTTTACCAAACTCTTTAAAAGTATCTTGCTGATCTGCTTCAATCACAATACGTTCGATAACTCGTTTCGCTCCTCTTTCAATGGTCGTTAACCTGTCTCTTATACACATCTCCGAGCCCACGAGACCTCTCTACATCTCGT
>OJEO01000726.1_pt1 | contig 10905 bp, 7 predicted proteins | sample 1593621 | NCBI WGS metagenome assembly OJEO01 (sample SAMN05416875, study PRJEB24817) | seawater metagenome | isolation source: Sea water | place: Canada:Atlantic | collected 2013-11
ATACAGGTTTATGAAAAAAATATGGGTATTAATTGCATTTATCTCAATGATCTCTTGCAAAACAGAAAAGAAAATAGATTACACGATCATTTCTGGTAAAATTGAAGATGCAACGGCAAAAAAAATAATTATTTATAGCCAGTTTGATACGAGTGAAAAAAAAGAAATAGTAATCGCTGAAAATGGTACTTTTAGAGATACATTAAAAATGAATTGTAATTTTTTCCTATTGAGAGAGGACAGAAATATGACAGAATTTTATGCACCAAACGGCAGCGATGTACACATTAACTACAATTCAAAAAAGAAAGATTCTACACTCATCCTAAGCGGAAGCCTGCGTACTATAAATAATTATATTTTCAATAAAAATAAGGCGAATGCGGCCATTTCAGGAGATCAAAAAGAAAGATTTTTAAAAGATGAAACAGCTTTTAAAACACATGCTCTTAAAATAAAAACAATAGAAGAGGACTTATTATATACAACAGCTGGCATTCCAGAGGATTTTAAAATTAACGAGAGAAGAAATATTAACTACAACTATTTAGCTACTTTAATCAACTACCAATCCTATCATGGTTATTATATAGAGGATCGCAGTTTTGAACCTTCAGAAAATTTTCTAAGTGAATTAAAAGGTTTAAAATTAGAGAATGAAACGGATTTTCTTTTTTCTATGAACTATAGAGCTCTTGTAAGTGCTATCTTAAGAAGTAAATCTGATGATTTAGTAGCAAAAGATTCTACAGAAACTGATCTTGCTTATCTAAAAACAATTGTAAGCATTAAAAATGAAGTCATAAAAAACAAATTACTATATGATGATGCTAAATATGGTATTACATATACAGATAATTTAGAGGCATACTATCTTCTTTTTTCTAAAAACTCTACAAATGAAGAAAACAATAAAAAAATAACGAAAGACTATAACAACTTAAAATCTTTAGCGAAAGGAAATCCTTCTCCTTCATTTACAGATTATGAAGACAATGCAGGCGGAACGAAGTCTTTAGAAGATTTAAAAGGAAAATATGTATACATTGATGTTTGGGCAACCTGGTGCGGCCCTTGTATTGCAGAAATACCCTCTTTAAAGAAAGTTGAAAAAGCATTTCATGGTAAAAATATTCAGTTTTTAAGTATCTCTATTGATACTGATAAAGACCATGACAAATGGAAAAAAATGATTCTTGATAGAGAATTAGGCGGAATGCAATTAATTGCAGATAATAATTGGGAGTCTCAATTTGTAGCAGATTTTATGATTAAAGGAATTCCTCGTTTTATTTTAATAGATCCAAATGGGAATATTTTAGATGCCAATGCACCGAGGCCTTCAGATAAAAAATTAGTAGCAACCTTAAACGGTTTAAACCTTTAGTATTTTTAAAAGAACCAATTACAATGAAGAGATTTCTTTCTGTTTTCTTTCTTATTACAGCTATTTCTGTTTTTTCGCAAACAGAAGACAATCCTATTGTTTGGGAATCTTCTATCAATCAAATTTCAGAAACTGAATACGATGTTATTTTTACCGCTAAACTTTTACAAGAATGGCACTTGTACTCCCAAGAAAATCCAGAAGGTGCATCTCAACCATTAGAAATTCTAATTCCGGAAGACCGAAACGGATACAAATTAGTTGGTAAAGCAACAGAAAGTCAAACAAAAAAAGAATACTCAGAAGTTTGGGAAAAAGAAGAAATTTTCTTTGCAGATACTGCTATTATTACACAGAGACTGGTGGTAATAGATAAGAATACTACTGCTGTAACCTTAGAGATTTACGGACAAGTTTGCAAACAAGCTTGTATACAAATAGAAGAATCTTTTTCTTTTTCTTTGAATGGAAAAAAAATTAAGGAAGAAGTAGTAATTTTAAACGACAAAAGTAAAACCTTAACAGAAAAACTTCAATTAGATCTAAAAAATACTGCTTTACTAGAAACAGCAGCGAAAACAGATGCTACATCTGGAGGTTCTTTATTCAATATTTTTCTTTTAGGCTTTGTTGGTGGCTTGTTAGCTCTGTTAACGCCCTGCGTTTTTCCAATGATTCCTTTAACCGTATCATTCTTTACAAAACAATCACAAAGCAAAAGTAAAGGCATCTTTAATGCCGTTCTATACGGAGTTTTTATTGTAATTATTTACATGCTATTAAGTGTTCCTTTTCATTTAATTGATGGTTTAGATCCTAGCATTTTAAATACTATATCCACTAATATTTGGTTGAATATTTTCTTTTTTGTCATTTTAGTATTTTTCTCTTTATCCTTTTTTGGCTTTTACGAAATAACATTACCAAGCTCTTGGGGAACTAAGATGGATGCTGCTTCTGATGTTGGCGGATTTGTAGGTATTTTCTTTATGGCATTAACTTTGGCAATTGTTTCTTTTTCTTGTACTGGGCCAATTTTAGGTTCTCTTTTAGCCGGTTCTTTGGGTACCGTTGGCAATCCGGCATTTCAACTCTCTGCTGGTATGACAGGTTTTGGTTTGGCTTTAGCCTTACCTTTTGCTTTATTTGCATTGTTTCCTAATTTATTAAATTCTTTGCCAAAATCTGGCGGTTGGTTAAATACGACGAAGGTAGTTTTAGGATTTTTAGAACTGGCTTTTGCTTTTAAATTTTTATCAAACTCAGATTTAGTTGGGCACTGGGATCTTTTAAAACGTGAGGTTTTTATTGGTCTTTGGATTGTTATTTTCTCTGGATTGGCCTTGTATCTTTTTGGCAAAATAAAATTTCCACATGATGCTGTGCTGAAAAAAACATCCTTTTTTAGAGTCTCTTTTGGTGTACTTGTTTTTGCTTTTGTAATTTATTTAATTCCGGGAACTTTTAAAAATCCGACTTGGAACTTGAACGCATTAAGTGGTTTTCCACCTCCTCAGTTTTACAGTATTTATGAGCAAGCATCTGACTGCCCATTAGGCTTAGATTGTTATAAAGATTTTGACGAAGGTTTGCAAGCTGCCAAAGACGCAAACAAACCAATTTTACTAGATTTTACAGGTTGGGCTTGCGTAAACTGTAGAAAAATGGAAGAAAATGTTTGGAGCGCTCCAGCAATTTACACCCTTCTTAAAGAGGAGTATATTCTGATTTCTTTGTATGTAGATGACAATGAAAAAGAGCTTCCGAAAGCAGCGCAATTCGATTTTAGAAAAGCAAACGGAAACATTAAAAAGATTAAAACCTATGGAGATAAGTGGTCTACGTTTCAGATACTAAATTTTAAAAATGCATCGCAACCTTATTATATTTTGATGAATGCAGATTTAGAAATTTTAAATTCGCCGCAACAATATACAGATATCAAAACCTATAAAAACTGGTTAGAAAAAGGAATTGAAAATTTCAGCAAACAACAATTAAAATAAATTATATAGTATATTTGTTATTATTATTTTGAGAAATGAAAAAAATATTCTTGCTTTTTATAATTTTTCTTTGTGCCAACATTTCTATATATGCTCAAAAAACAAGCATAAATACTAGTAAAGCACCTATTAGTATTTATACTTTTAACTCACTTAAGAAAGACACACATAGCATCTCCTCTATCAGTAGAAGATTGAATATTAAGCCTTTCTATTTAGTAATTCCAAATGATCATAATGTTGATCAAAAAATATATCCTTTAAACTTTAAAGAAATTGGATCGCAAGCAACAGAATATGTGTATGATGATTATGAAAAATATGAAGATAATACTTTCTTAAAAGAGTTCTTATTTGCCAACGACCCAACACGATGGAATCTTCAAAGAAGAAAAAACAGGATACAGCCTGCACCTATAGATAAATAACAAATTCTCTTTTTACTAAAAATTTATTAAAATTTATATCGTTTTCGTAATTAAATAGTTAATTATTAGGGAATACCTAAGTTCTGTAACACCGCTTTTTCGTAAGTTTACCTCATAAAATTTACTACATATGTCAGGATTACCAAAGCTTGCCCGTTTTAATGAAAATGTGTTGTCTAAATACCAAATTTACAATAGTATTTTCATGACCTTGCCTTTTGATACTATTAGCAATACAGGCGTATTGTTACCGTTGTTTCATGAATTGTGTGAAAAAGGGTTTAAAGAAGGAAAAAATCCTACAGAAATTATTTGTACGTTCTTTGATAAGTATCAAGAAAACCTAACGGAGGCAGAGAAAACCGATTTATTATTTCGTTTTATTCAATATATAGAACGCCAAGTAGTATTATTTGACGCTATAGAAGATGCAGCTTTTCCTGTTGTAAACAATATGGATGGGATTGGTACACTAAGAAACTCAAAAGAAACTGCACTTTTAGGTGATAAAAAAGAAGCTTTAAAAGCATATTTAGAAGATTTTAAAGTGCGTGTAGTTTTAACTGCCCATCCAACACAATTTTATCCTGGAACGGTGCTTGGAATTATTACGGACTTAAACAAAGCAATTCAAAATGACGATTTATTACTCATAAAAAAATTGCTAGCTCAACTAGGAAAAACACCATTTTATAAAAAAGAAAAACCAACACCTTACGATGAGGCTGTGAGCTTAATTTGGTATTTAGAAAATGTATTTTACGAATCTGTTAGTAAAATATACAACTACATTCAAAACAATATTTATGATGGAAATCCTATGGATAATGAAATTATAGATCTTGGTTTTTGGCCTGGTGGAGATAGAGATGGAAATCCTTTTGTTACTACAAAAATAACATTGGATGTAGCAGAGAGATTAAGACAATCTATTTTAAGAAGCTACTACAGAGATGTAAGAAGACTTAAAAGACGTTTTACTTTTGATGGCGTTCAAGAGATTTTATCAAAAATTGAAAAAAGACTCTACAAACACGTAGTAAGAAGCTATAGTAAAGTAAATTTTTCGCAAGATATATTTTTAGATGAACTTGCAAAAGCAAGAAAAATTATAGCAGAAAAGCATCAATCTTTATTTATAGAAGAACTAGATGACTTTATTAATAAAGTAAGAATTTTTGGTTTTCATTTTGCAACCTTAGATATTAGACAAGATAGTAGAGTACATCACGAAGCATTTACACAAATTGTAAAAGATTTACAAAATACCGGAGATACTACATTCCCGAAAAATTATGAATTTTTAACTGAAGAAGAACAAATTGAAATTTTAGCAGTTGTAAAAGGAAATATTGATCCTAAAATGCTAACAGATGATACTTCTGTAAGCACCATAGAATCTATATATGCCCTAAAAGAGATACAATCTAGAAACGGAGAACGTGGTGCAAATCGTTATATAATTAGCAACAATCAAACGGCTTTAAATGTTATGGAAACCTTTGCCATGCTAAATCTTTGTGGATTTGAAAATGAATTACCAGTAGATGTAATTCCACTTTTCGAAACGGTAGAAGATTTACAAAATGCAGAGCAAGTAATGAGAACTATTTATTCGAATAGAACCTACAGATATCACTTAGAAAAAAGAAAAAATAAACAAACCATTATGTTAGGTTTTTCTGATGGAACAAAAGATGGTGGATATTTAATGGCTAACTGGGGTATTTTTAAGGCAAAAGAAGCACTTACAAAAATTTCTAGAGAATTTAATATTGAAGTTATTTTCTTTGACGGACGTGGAGGACCACCTGCTCGTGGAGGAGGAAAAACACATCAATTCTATGCTTCTTTAGGACCTACTATAGAAGACAAGCAAATTCAGTTAACAGTGCAAGGACAGACTATTAGCTCTAATTTTGGTACTAAAAATTCTGCACAATACAATTTAGAGCAATTGATAAGTTCTGGAATTAAGAATGATATCTTTACAAAAGATCAATTAAATGACAAAAACAGAAAGTTAATTGAAGATATGGCTGAAATTAGCTATAAAACTTATGTTGATTTTAAAAACCATGCACAATTTTTACCGTATTTAGAAAAAATGAGTACACTAAAATATTATGCAAAAACAAATATTGGTAGTAGACCAAGTAAACGTTCTAGCGCTGCTGGTTTAGATTTCTCTGCCTTAAGAGCCATTCCTTTTGTAGGAAGTTGGAGCCAGCTAAAACAAAATGTTCCTGGTTTTTTTGGTCTAGGTACTGCACTTAAAAAATATGAAGATGCAAATAGGTTTGATGAAATTATAGCGTTTTACAATACTTCAGATTTCTTTAAAACGTTGCTAGAAAATAGTATGATGAGTTTAACCAAGTCTTTCTTTGAGCTTACTGCATACATGGCAGATGATGCTGAGTTTGGTGAATTTTGGAAATTAATTTTCGAAGAGTATAAAACAACAAAAAGGTTGTTGTTAAAACTTACAGGACACAAAGAGCTCATGGAAAATTTTCCTGTAGGGAAAGCATCTATTGAAATTAGAGAGAAAATTGTTTTACCACTTTTAACCATTCAGCAATATGCTTTAAAACAAATTCAAGAATTACAAACCTCTAAAGGAAATGCAGAAAAAATAGAAGTGTATGAAAAAATGGTCATGCGTTCTTTATTTGGTAATATTAATGCGAGTAGAAATTCTGCTTAACATAAAAAGTTTATTTCTTTTACTAATTTTTTAAATTAAAATGCAATCATAATAAGATTGCATTTTTTTTGTATCTAAAAGGATTAATTATTTTGAAAATGCAACATAAAAGCACCCACTAAAATTATAATAATAAAAACTATGTTTTTTTTAGAAAATTTTTCCTTAAAAAAGAATGCACTAAATAAAATAGTTGTTAAAGGTGCTGCCAAAAACAAAAGGCTAGAAACAATAGGATTTGTTTGCTTTAAACCTAGAAAACTGAATAGAATTGCAAAAAAAACAACAATACTCATGATGACTATTTTTTTGAAATAAATTTTTAAATCTATTTTAATTGAACTCATATTTGCTTTTTTAAAAGTAAATAACAAACCAACAAAAAAGACAATAGATTCTTGATTTGCAATAATTAACAAAGGAGAGAAATTTAAATTTAAATTTTTCCAATGAAATATTGCCGAAGCACTGTAACTAAAAGTCATTAAAAGCAAAATTAAATGCTGTTTGAGATTTATTTTTAATTGCGTCTGCCTATTACTAAAAATAAAACATATAAATCCAGACACGATGAGCAACAAACCTAATAAAGACTCTTTAATTGGAACTGTATCAAATATCCATAAATAAAAAATTGTAAAAACAACGCCCAATAAATTATAAATTCCCAACCATTGCAGTGATGCTTTTTTAATAACTGCTAGCATACTAAACAACCCTAAAACACCAAATAGAGAACCTGTAGTAATTTTAATAAAATCAGAAATAGAAATATACTCTATTGTAAAAAAAAATACTAAAAAAACTATGGAAATAGTGCTTGTAAAAAAAGCACGGTAAGCTACCAAAAAAGGGATAGAAATAGCTTTTAAGTTTTTTTTCCACAGTACATTATTGTAAGAAAACAATAAAACGGATAGCATAATAAAAACCATATTATACTATTTGATTTAAAAGATATTTTCTTGAAATTTCTAAAAACTTAATGAAGCCAGTTTTTAGAACCAGTTTTTCTAAAATTAAAAAAGATGCAGTATTTGTAATGGCATCACTTTCTAAGTGACTTATTTTTATTTTAGTTAGGTAATAAAACAAGGATACATAATCATAATAACTTAATTCAACCTTTTCTAATACTACCAATTCTAAATTCCCTTTTGCCATAGAAATATTATTACTATACAAACTTATATTAGCTAATGCTATTAAATAAATAGAGCTCATAGTTTTGTCATACCAATAATCCGATTCAAAAATTTGTTCATAAAACTTATCTGATATCATGGCAAGTATTTTGTATTCTTCTTTTATGAGTAATGCGGGTATTACTTCTTCTAAAAAAAAAGAAACCCTTGTTGTTTTACATTCTTTAAATAACTCTTCTATTAACGACCTATTAATAGTACTAGATAGTAAAATCTTATAACCATAGAACCTACCTTTTAATACCGGATTAAATGTACTAAAACCAATAGGTCGTTTAATATTTCTATTTTTACAAATATCTCCAGTATAGAACTGTCTGTAACTATCCATTAATTCCACAAAAAGCAAATCTGATTTGACCAGAGATTGGTTTTTAATTAACATTAAGACTTTAAAGTAAATGCCACTTAAATGAGAATAATCAATATATAATAGAGGTACAGTGTTTCTAAAAGTTTCATACTTTATTAAATCATTATAAATAGTTAGTGCCCTTTTTTCATTTAAACTATAAAAACTATGCGTTATAATAGTTGCAAACTTGAGTAACGAACTAAATTTTCGTTTGCTTAAATCTATCTTTTCAAAAAGCTTATTTAAAGTACTTAAATTATTTGTCTGAATTAAATTCGATATGAAATAAGCTACCATAACAATGTTTTTATTATGAAGTAATCCTGTGTTTATTATCTGAATTTCTTCTTCATTTAAATCATTAGTTTGCTGTATTAAAAGTAATTGTTGCTGAAAATACCACTCATCAAAATTCAAATTATCTTTTAAGTAGTTTGTAAATGATGTGAATTCTAAATAATTTGAAAGCGTATTTAAAGTAGATAAACTAGGTTTTGTCTTGTTTAAAAAACCAAACAAACGACGAAGTGTATTATACCCAATTTTTAAATTATTAAAAGATTCTATAGCTTCCTTTAAATATTTAATATCTCCAACATTATTTACAATAATATTAGATTTTTTTTGAACATCTATTAGTAATTGGGAATAGTCTAAATTCATTAAACATAGTTGTTTAACGAAGATACCAAAAAAAATAAACAGAACTATTGTAATAAATGATTTAAAAAAGTAATAATTGGTGCATAAATAGATTATCAAGTACAACTACCTAATGTAAAAAAGAACCATTTATAGAGTAATCAAGCATTGCCTGTACTATTTTGTTCGGTACTATTTATTATTTTTAAAGAAAAAAATGCTAGTAAAAGTCTATGGTTCTGCCGTTATTGGTATTGAAGCCACCGCCATTGCCTTTGAAATAATTCCTAAAATTAAAACACGCTGTAAAATCAATAGAAAAAATTAATTACTTCTAGAAATACTATCTGCCATAATAAAAGCATTATACGCATTTAAAACTTTGCCCGATTTTGATAATTGATTAAAAGGTGTCATTTTATTTTTATCATCTTTAGTGGGTGTGCTCACTTCTATGTCATATTCTAAACCAGAGTCCATTAAAATATGTTTTACCTGAGAGGCTGTTAGATTTGGGTAATAAGAAAACAATAAGGCGGCTACTCTTGAAGTTAATGCAGTAGAAATAGATGTTCCTCTATCTATTTTTTTTCCTCCGTTAGGAAATGTTGTATAAATCTTATCTCCAGGAGCAAAAATATCGACATATTTATTGCTATAATTAGAGTAGCTTGCTTTTAATTCTTTATTCAAATTTTTAGTAGATGCTCCTATATTTTTGATATCTATGAATTGAACCCTGAATCTTACATTTGGTTCTGGATCTCAATATCCTATAAAAAACCATTTATCAATTATTTTTTCTTCTATGAGTTGTTCTGTTAATGGTTTTATCACTTCAAGCAACAACATGTCTGCTGTTTTAACACCACAATAGATTTTATAGTACAGCCATTTATCTCCAATAACAAAAGTTCTTTGTGCATTCTCAATTTTAGTATCTAATTGCGTTAATTGTTTTTGTAAATAGCATAACTGCTTGTAAATTTCTGAAGCTTCAGGTATTTATTGAATTCTTTGTACTATATTTTAATATAGAAAAATGTAATTTCTCAATCTTCTTTTTATCTGTTAACGCTCCATTTTCCCATTTTATAATTTGATGGTGTAATTCTGGAGAAGCCAGAAATATAGCTTCTCTAAAAATGGTGCTATTTAGAACATCTTTAAAATAATTGGCATCTAATTTATCTTTATTGATAAACTTTTTACAGGTGTTAAATGAAAATAGTGGTGTTCTTAGATCGTAATTATTAAATAATTACTGTTTTTTAGGGGTTTTTTCTAGCAAATTTCTTTTTTCAGTTTGTAAATATGCATAAAATACAAAAACAGCAACTTTAACACCTTAAACAATTTAAAAATAGATACTTAAAACGAAATAAACTATACTGTATTCATAAATACAGAGTCGATATTTATGAATCTAGACCACCTTTGTTTGTAATAATGAATTTTCTTGCGTTTGTTTGTTTCAGAATTTATCGATGGGGAAGTTCTATGAAAAAGAAAGAATTACAATTCCCTTACTTTATTTTACTAAAAGAGTAAGGGAGTAATTCAATTAACAGAAAACTATGAGTAAACAAATATTTCCAAAATCGTCATATAGCCATGAGTTCCCTAAAATAAATTGTAGAAAATTATAACATTAATAAACAGCATGTCAGATGATAAAAACAATAATACTAGTAGTCTTATCTATTTTATAAATAATTTTAGGATAAAAACTTTAAAATGAAATCATAGGAAAAAAGTACAGACAGATTTCATCTATAGACTCGATATTTATAAATAGCGTCTTGCTTTAATTGTATACTGCAATTTTCTATGGTTTGTTTGTAGCAGATTTTATCGATAGGGATTTCTATGAAAAAGAGAGAATTACAATTACTTTATTTTACTAAAAGAGTACGGGAGTATTTTAATTAACAGAAAACCATGAGTAAACAAATATTTCCAAAAGAGATTATAGAAAACACTGTTGAAGTGCATCAATTTAAGCACACTCATAAAAGTAAAATTATTTAACTATAATTAAAAAAATCGGACAAATCGTAAATATCAAACTTCAAAATTATCCAGATTATGAATTTGGAGTTTTAAAAGGCACTGTACATCATCTGTCTCTTATACACATCTCCGAGCCCACGAGACCTCTCTACATCTCGT
>OJEO01000727.1_pt1 | contig 10883 bp, 6 predicted proteins | sample 1593621 | NCBI WGS metagenome assembly OJEO01 (sample SAMN05416875, study PRJEB24817) | seawater metagenome | isolation source: Sea water | place: Canada:Atlantic | collected 2013-11
CGAGATGTAGAGAGGTCTCGTGGGCTCGGAGATGTGTATAAGAGACAGGCCTCGGCTGCGGCGGTTGCTTCGTCTAATAGCGAGGCATTGGCCAGATCCATGCCGGTAAGATCGAGAACCATTTGTTGATAGTTGAGCAGACTCTCGAGCCTGCCCTGTGAAATTTCGGGCTGATAGGGTGTATACGCTGTGTACCAGCTTGGATTCTCGAGCACGTTGCGCAAGATGACATTGGGCGTGTGCGTGTCGTAATAGCCGAGGCCGATATAGGATTTACGAAGCTCATTTTTGTCCGCAAGGCTGCGCAGCGCCGCTAAGGCCTCAGGCTCGGTCATTGCGCCGTCGAGTGCCATAGGGTGTTGCAGGGCAATAGCGGCAGGCACGGTCTGATCGACCAGGTTTTCGAGTGAATCGAGACCAAGCGTCTGCAGCATCGCCTCGATCTGTGCTGTGTTAGGACCGATATGGCGATCGATAAATTCGCCTCGGTTTTGCAGCGTGCTGAGCGGGGTTACGGCGTCGATTTGGGTCGGAGCTAGGTCTAGCTTCGCGGCAGCTTGAGTTTGCATTGCCATCCTTACACTATCAGAAATGAGCGAGGCCGAGCGGTTGCACCCGCTTCGGCCTCAGTTGAATACGATCTGTGTTGCTCTTTTACTGCGGGCAAATCACCCTGCGCTGCGGGTTATTATGCCCTCTATTGCGGGCTATTCGCCTTCGCAATGCTCGGCATAAGCCTCTGCGTCGAGCAGCTCGTCTAACTCTGCTGTGTCTTCGAGGCGGATCTTGAAAAACCAGCCGCCATCGTAAGGCACCGAATTAACCGTTTCGGGCGCATCGAGCAGTTCTTCATTGATCGCGACGATTTCGCCTGAGACAGGACTGTATACGTCCGACGCAGCTTTAACAGATTCGACCACGGCGACTTCGTCTTTGGCGTGAATAGTCGCACCAACCTCGGGCAGGTCAACAAAAACGATATCACCCAGTGCGTCCTGCGCGTGGTCGCTGATGCCAACGGTTGCGATGCCGTCTTCGTCGATGCGAACCCATTCATGGGAGGTGGCGAACTTACAATTGTCTGGAATAGTGCTCACGTTGTGATCCTCGCGTGTCGTCCGTTGTGGCAGAGCCAGTTCGGGCTGTTCTGAATTATCGAAAGCGTAAAAATTGCGCGCATTTTAACGGATAACCCAGCTGTAGGTCGCGTAAAAAGTGTGCGTTAAGTCATTTTGTCTAAGGCTCGTCGTGCTGGAGTTGTCTCGACTCGGCGAAAAGTGTCCGTTAATCGAACACCTTCGCGCCGAAACGCACGAAATTGGGTTTCACCATGCGCACCGGCGTCGCTTTGCCGCGCAAATCCACTTCACAGCTTGCCGTATGGGTTGGTACGCGCACAAGCGCGATCGAATGCTTCAGTGTCGGCGAAAAAGTGCCGCTTGTGACAACCCCTTGTCCGATATCATTTCCCTCTGCGTCTTTACAGGCAAGGGTTTGACCCTCGCGCAGCACGCCGCGTTCTTCGAGCACGACGCCGGTCAGAATAGGCAGTCTGCCTTCTTCCTGCTCGGCGCGCTGAGCGATGAGCGCCGGACGCCCCACGAAGTCACGTTTTGTGGGTTCCCATGCGATCGAAAAGCCCATGTTGGCCGACAGTGGCGAGATCGTTTCGTCCATGTCATGACCATACAGATTCATACCAGCCTCGAGGCGCAGCGTGTCGCGGGCGCCGAGCCCGATCGGCTTTACGCCACCGGCGAGTAGGGCGTTCCAGAGCTGCGGCGCTTGCGCAACCGGCAGAATGACCTCCAAACCTTTTTCGCCCGTGTAGCCTGTGCGTGCAACAAACCAATCGCCCAGTTCGACACCGCGGAAATTGCCCAGTGCCCGAATGGCCGCCGCCTCTGCCTCGCTATCTCGGCCACAGTCTTTAAGAATCGCACAAACGCGCTCGATTGATTCAGGGCCGTGAATCGCGAGTATGCCCAAGCCGGGGCGTTCTTCGACAGAGACAGCGTAGCCGGTTGTCTGCATCGCCATCCAGCGCAGATCTTTAACGCGGGTCGCGCAGTTAACGACAACGCGATAGCCAAAGGTCATGCGGTAGACGATGAGGTCATCAATCACGCCGCCGTCTTCGTTGAGCATGCCGCTGTAGAGCGCGCGACCAATTTCGTTGAGGCGCGCGACGTCATTAGCGAGCAGATGCTGTAAATACGCCTCGGCGTCTACGCCCGACACATCGACCACCGTCATATGCGAGACATCGAAAACGCCCGCGGCAGTGCGCACCTGCGTATGCTCCTCGATCTGCGAGCCGTAATTAATCGGCATCTCCCAGCCGGAGAAATCGACCATCTTGGCGCCGGCGTCGAGGTGGTTTTGGTAGAGGGAGGTGCGGTTAGTCATAGCGAGGCTCAACTTTTTAGTAAAACAAACTAAAAAGTATTATCGCCTACTCTTCGAGCGCTGTCGCGAAAAGCAGTGCTGTCTTTGCAGAATTCTAAGGCTGCCAAGCGTAGGTGAATTTCGCGAAGAAACTGCGGTTGATAGGTTCGATCGAATCGAAACGGTCGTCTTGGAAACTCGCGTCCGAATAGCCGACGAAAAAACGTGTCGCCGCAGTAAAGCGGTAGCTGTAGAGCAGCTGCGCGGTGAGGTCTTTGCTGCGGCGCTGCACCGAACTGAGATAGAGCGACTGATCGCGTTCGCGATCGTTGTATTGGAGTGTGAAACGCAAAAAACTTTTCGCAGTAAATTGGTATGTTGTGCGCAGGTCTGACAGGTTAGCCGTAAAGAGCCGACCGCCATCGACGTCGAAATGCTGGAGAGTGTGGCTAAGGTTAAATTGCAAATGCCGGCCAAACTGAAGTCTGATAAACGGACCTAAGCGATTAGACCGGCCCAGCCTTGTGTTAGCAAAGTCGACTACATCTTCGATGCGCAGCGTCGCGCCAATGCCAAGGTTCGCCGTGGGCGAAAACCCCATCGAGAGTTGATTGTATTGTTCGTCAAAGGCTTTGCCGTTCCAGTAGGTTTTACTGCTGCCAACGAGTGCGTTGAGATAAGACTGCGCTGGTCCGTTCATATTTAAGAAAAACTCGAGTTCTTCTTCGAGCTCTTTGCCCGCTTGGTCTTCGGTACGGTCGTAGTCTGCGGCGACGCGAATGCGGCTAAAAAAGCTGTCGCCGTCGGCGCGCCAAGTGCGGCCCACGGTCGTCACGAAATACTTATAGTCGACGCGATTAACAAAGCCTAGGTCTGCGCGAAAGTCTTTACCGATATCGTCATAGCCGATGCGCCAGTCCCATTCGGCATCGATGTGATTGTATTGTACACGCAGGCTATTGCCCGATGTCTCATTGGCCTGACCGAAGCGCTCGCGCAATTGAATAGGATTTTTAGAGCGCGAGTAAACGCCCTGAATGCTCACGGTGTCGCTGTTGGTCGGACGCAAAACCGCATCGATACTCGCCACGCTGTTGCTGTAGCCAAGCGCATCGGCGCGGCGATCGGTAAAGACGGCGCCGATAGTCGAGTTATCAAATAGGTCGAGACGATAGCGCGCGATGCTGATGTCGCTTTCTACTGCCTGCGCCCCTGCGTCATCGTTTGGCAAGGTGAGTGTCGTGACATTGGATCCGAGGCTGCGCGGCATAATGAAGCTGGTCGACAGATCATTCGCGGTGAGCACGCCATAGGTATGTCGGCCGCTTTTTCCCGTAAGTTTCAGCCCATACTCGGGATCGGCGATGTTGCGCGTGTAAACAAGGTTTTGAAACGAGTCGAAGTAATCTGCGCCGTCGAGAAAGAAAGTCCTGCGCTCAGGAAAAAACAGGCTAAAGGTGTTGTTGATATCAAGCTGCGGCGCGTCGGCCTCAACCTGCGAGAAATCTGGGTTTAGTGTCGCGTTGAGGTAGAGATCTTGTGTGATCCCCCATCGCACGTCGACACCTGCATCAGGATCTAGCCCCGGCTTTTCCCACGCGCCTAAACTGCGCGATCGATTCTGCACCGAAGTCGTGGTGAGCGTAGGGATTACCTCGAGATTACGACTGGTCTGTAGGTCGGCGAGACCTTCGAGTTTTCGAATCTGGCAGAGGTAGCACAAAATATCGCGGTCGATTGGATTGTTTGAAATACGGTTTTCGCGATCGCGCGGGAACTGCCTGACGAAATCGACTCCCCACACTTGTTTTGAATCCGAGGGTGAAAAGCGCAGCTGCTTGAGTGGGATCGCCATCTCGGCTTCATAGCCTTCGGTGGTAATCCGGCCCGCGCTGTCCCAGATTGCATTCCAAGACTGATCGCCGCGGCGATTCACGTCGTCGTAAATGCTGTCGGCCTGCACGCCGAGGGGATTCACCCAAAATTCATAGGCACGGCGCTCGTCGTTAAAGGTGTCGAGTACGATGCCAATAAAGTCGTCGTCCCACAGCAAGTCTCTGTCGCTGTAAAATGCGCGTATCTGCGAAACATCGGGGTCAGAAGCAATAAAAGCCACGTAAAGCGTCTCGCCGTCTTCCATAATGAAGGCATCGGCGCTAACGGTGGTGCGAACATTTTCGGCGGGGTCTGTCTCAATATCGATAACAACCCGCTTCGCTTCGCGCCACTCTGCAGCGTCGACTTTGCCATCGATTTGCGGTGCTAGGTTAATCCGCGGAATCGCATAGCTAGGCACGGCAGGTGCGTCTGCCGCTGTCGCGAGTCCACTCGCGGTGAAAAGAGTGAGCACAGGCACGGCGACAGACAGAAAGCGTAGAGCGGGGGTTATCAAATCTTCTTCACGGCCTCTAACACAAGATCAAGGGCCGGTCTGTCGCGGTAATCTTCTTCGGCGAATTTGCCACGAATAATTCCTTCTGCATCGATAATGAGAATACCCGGATAGGGGATACCGTAGGCGCGATGGCCCGGTTCGTAGTCGAGATTGCGGATGCCAAAGGCGTCGACCACTCGTACGGCCTCGTCATGAAGGAGCGGAAAATCGATGCCCTCGTCTTCCGCAACGCGCTTGAGCAAGGCGACAGAGTCGTAAGTAATGGTCGCAACTGTAAATCCTAGGTCTTCGAACTGCTTACTGGTTTCGGTCAGCTGCACGAGCTGAGATTTGCAGTAGGGTCACCAATCGAAGGAGCGGTTCAGTAGGAAAATAACGCCGCGGTCTCCCCTAATGCTGTTGTAATCTCGAACAACGCCATTCTGATCTTGCGAGGCTATGTCTGGAATTGGCGAACCGATTGGGAAGTCGGGCGCCCAGACAAACTCCTGCGCATGGCTAATCGGTAAGAGTGCGGTAGACAGCAGAAGCGTCAGGCTCGCTAAAAGGCTCGCCTTACCACGAGACTTTTCAGACACTGTAGTCTGGGTTCTTTGTGCTAGCTTGTTCATGGTTTAGCCCTACATTTATTGGTGTTCTTCTTAAGGTTCTTCTTAATTTTTTCTTGGGTTTGCGAATGAGTGTATTGATAACTATGAGTAAGTATTCTCGATTCCTTGCCTAGGGATAATGGTCTGAGGCAAATTTTGTCGCGTTCAGTCGAGTTCGGTGAGAAAACGATCGCCGCGAAACAAATATTTATTCTCGCTGTCGAGCGAAAAAACAACTGAGTTCGAACGGCCTACGAGTTCCATTCGAGGGATAAAGCTGTAGGCGCGGCTGTCTGCACTATTGTCGCGATTGTCACCGAGCACGAAATACTGGTCTTCGGGCACCACCGCCGGTCCGTAGCTGCGACGACTGCGGCTAACGTAGCCACGAGTGAGCCGTGCGCGATGGCTAAGTTCGGGCAGCTCTTCGATGATAATCACCGAGCTCTCATCGCGCGATATCACCTCATAGTTAACGGGGTCGCCGTTAATGACTAGCGCGTTATTTTGCATCGCCACTGTATCGCCAGGCAGCCCGACAATACGCTTTATTAACCTTTTGCCGGCGCGTTTGGAGTCGATAATCACGATGTCGCCGCGCTGGGGGTCGCCCACCTCAGCGAGATTAATTTCGGTAAAAGGCACTTTAATATCGTAGGCGAGCTTATTGACCCAAACTTTGTCGCCATCGAGCAAAGTAGGCTGCATCGATGCGCCCGAGATTGAGCTGAGGTCGGCTACCGCGCTCTTAAAGAAGACGATGCAGGTAAGCAGTAGGAAAAATTGGCGATTCTCTGCCCACGCCACTTTAAACGCGTGGGTGACGCGCCCGCCAAATCCTGCGTTTGGGCGCTGGGGTGTTGGCAGTGTAAAGGGCGTCTCTTCTGCCGACTTGTGAGCGGATTTGGGTGCGGACATATGTTCGGGCGAGCGCGCGGCAAACGCAGACTCGTCGGTCGCGCGAGGCTGATCGTCTGAGTCATGCTTGTCGATGCTGGCCATAGGGCGCGCCTGTGTTTTTATTGATAACCGCCAATAGCTATTAATAACTATTAACAGCTAGTAATAACTGTTGATGATTTTTGAGCGTTAGGGTTTCTAATTAATGAGGTTAGTTTACACGGAAGTGAGGTGCAAGAAAGCGGTGAAATTAAGCGCCGACCTTTGCTGGCCCAAAGCCAGGCCATCGGTTGGGAAGGTACACAGGGTCGAATATGAGAGGGTGAGCATAGCTTTGCGGGGCAGAGTGAGCATGCTGCGATCGGCAAAGGCGAATTTCACGTAATTATTTGACGATGGCAGAAAGCCGAGTATGCTGTATGTATAACCAGTAAAATTTGCGAGACAAAAACTTAGCGCGTCGCATGCCAAAAAGGAAACAGTGCTGCAGTGTTATGAGAGCCCCAGACATGAAAAGCGATTCTCCCAAGAACAACACAGGCCTTGCGGACTTTCACCCCGCTAGTCGGGCGTGGTTCGAGGAACGTTTTGGGCAAGCGACAAAAGCACAAGCTGACGCATGGCCACAGATTAGGGCAGGGCGGCATACCTTAATTGCCGCGCCGACTGGCAGCGGTAAGACTCTCGCGGCTTTTTACGCCGCCATCGACATGCTTCTCCAGCGCGGCCTAAATGGCGAACTGAGCGAAGGCGTCCAAATTCTCTATGTGTCGCCGCTCAAGGCGCTTAGCAACGATATTCAAAAAAACCTCGAGCAGCCTCTCAATGGCATCGCCGAGCAGCTGCATCTTCAGGGCTTCGCTCCGGTCGACATTCGCATCGCCGTGCGCACCGGTGACACGCCCCCGAGTGAGCGTGCGCGCATGGCGAAAAAGCCGCCGCATATTCTTGTTACCACTCCCGAGTCCTTCTATTTACTGCTCACCAGTGCGAGCGGCCGCGCGATGCTGTCTACTGTGCGCAGCTTGGTTGTCGATGAGATTCACGCGCTTTTGGGTGACAAGCGAGGCTCGCATTTAGCGTTGTCTATGGAGCGTCTGCAGCATCTTATAAGCTCTCAGTCGAGCGGCCATGCGAAAGGCCAAGGCGGTCGGACGCTCCAGCGTATTGGATTGTCGGCAACGCAGAAACCAATCGACCTTGTTGCAAACTATTTAGTGGGCAATTCAACAGGACAATCCGAATGCGACTCGGGTCCTCTGGTTGAAGTTAAGGTTGAGGTTGAGGGTGAGATTGAAGGTGAGGGTGAGGGCGCAGGCTCACGCTGGCCGAAGGCAGACTGCGCGATTGTCGATTCGGGATTCAGGCGCGAACTGGATATTCGTATCGAGGTGCCTAAGTCGCCGCTCTCTGCGCTGATGAGTAATGACGTATGGGACGAACTTTATGGCCGGCTTGTTGAGCTGATCGAGAGCCACGATACGACGCTGGTATTCGTGAACACGCGCAGGCTCTCCGAGCGGCTTGCCCTCGCGCTTGCCGAACGCCTCGGCGACGATGTCGTCTGTTCGCATCACGGCAGTATGAGCAAAGATCACCGGCACAACGCCGAGCAGCGGCTCAAGGCGGGAAGCCTTAAGGTGCTGGTCGCGACGGCGTCGATGGAGCTTGGTATCGATGTGGGCTCGGTCGATCTCGTGGTGCAATTCTCTTCGCCTAAAAGCATTGCGACATTCTTACAGCGAGTGGGTCGTAGTGGCCACTCGATCAATGGCACGCCGAAGGGCGTTTTGTTTCCGCTCACGCGTGACGACCTTATCGAAGCCAGTGCGCTGGTGCACAGCATTCGCCGAGGCCAGCTCGACGCCATTGTTATGCCCGAAAAGCCGCTCGATATTCTGGCGCAGCAAATAGTCGCCGAGGTGTCGGCGCAGGTTCACGATCGCGGCCGAGACGGCAATGTATCTGTTAATGAACCCGGCCAAAAAGCTACTCGTAGAGACAAAAGCAAAAAGCTATCCGCGCCAGACACGCCAGAAGACGACCTCTGGGTTCAAGGCGCTGATGACTTTGGTGATGCGCCTGCTAATAAACAGTCTGCGAATACACAGCTCGGTAACAAGCAGCCCGCTAATAAACAGTCCGTTGATAAACAGCCCAGTAAGGAAATATTCCAACCCCTGGCAATGGCCCTAGCCGCGATGCGGACAAGCGGCTCGGCGAAGCTCAGCTCATCCGCAAAGCCAGCCTCCACACCAGCCTCACCAGAGGTGCGCAAAGCAGCACTCGCCGCCGCGCGAGCAGGGCTGCGCGGCGCCGAGCCTGAGCCGGCGATCATCTGCGACTCAGGCCAAGCCGAGGCAGTCTCAGTGCAGGCCGAGCCTGAAAGCAGGCAGACCGATGAGCGTGTTGAGAGGAGATCCGAAGCACGTTCAGAACCACCTTCAGAACCACGTTCAGAAGCGCCTTCAGAGGCATATTCGAAGCCACAGTCAGAAGTACATTCGAACCCACACTCACAACCAGCTGCAGACTCGACAGAGGCGAGTGTGAAGAGCGATGTGTACCAAAAAGAGGCTGGAGAGACTGAAGAGGCTGAAGAGACGGAGTCCTTTGAACCAATGACTCCTCTGGATAGCTGGTGTATCGACGAGCTTTACGCACTGGTTATCAAGGCTTTCCCATTTAGGGAATTAACCAAAGAAGAATTTGAAGAGACACTGCGCATGGTTGCAGATGGCTACACCAGCCGTCGGGGAAGGCGTGGCGCACACTTGCATTACGACGCGATTAACAGGCGGCTTAGGCCACGGCGTGGCGCAAACCTCATCGCGCTGACCAACGGCGGCGCGATTCCGGATATGTTCGATTATCAGGTTGTGCTCGACCCCGAAGACACGGTGGTCGGTAGCCTGAACGAGGACTTCGCGCTCGATTCGATGGCGGGCGATGTGTTTACGCTGGGCACTCACGCCTGGCAGATTTTGCGGGTAGACGGGCTCAAGGTACGGGTGAGAGATGCCCAAGGCATGAACCCGACTGTTCCTTTCTGGTTCGGCGAAGGGCCCGGTCGCACGGTCGAGCTGTCGCAGTCGGTGTCTCACTTTAGGCAGAAAATAGGCGACCTGATACTCGATGAGTCTGCAGACGCGGCGATGCAATGGTGTATTAACGCCGTCGGCTTGCCGCACTCGGCTGCGTCGCAAGTGGTGGAATACCTGCACGCAGGAATGGCAGCGCTAGGCGCGATGCCAACCCGCGACACGATAATTATGGAACGCTTTTTCGATGAAGTGGGCGACATGCACGTCGTAATCCATTCGCCCTTTGGGAGTCGCATCAACCGCGGTTGGGGTCTCGCGCTGCGCAAGCGCTTCTGTAAGTCTTTCAATTTTGAGCTGCAGGCAGCGGCAAATGAAGACAGCATCGTGATATCGCTGGGGTCGGTGCATAGCTTTCCGCTCGACGAGGTGTTTCGCTACCTTCAGACTACAACGGTGCGCGACGTGCTGGTGCAGGCTTTGCTCGATTCGCCCATGTTTGAGGTACGCTGGCGCTGGAATGCGACGCGATCGCTGGCGATTCAACGCAATCGTAGCGGCAAACGCGTGCCACCTCAGTTTCAGCGTATGGACGCCGAAGACCTAATCGCTCACGTGTTCCCCGATCAAATCGCCTGCGCCGAGAATCTCACCGGTCGCCGTGATGTGCCGACACACCCGCTCGTCGATCAAACCATTCACGACTGCCTCACCGAAGCGATGGATATCGACGCGCTGATAGAGCTCGTGGGTAAGATCGAGCGCGAGGAACTCACGCTAATCGCCAAAGACCTGCGCGAGCCATCGCCGTTTGCGCAGGAGATTATTAATGCACGACCCTATGCTTTCTTAGACGACGCGCCAGCCGAGGAGAGGCGAACGAATGCGATTCGAAATCGAAGCTGGGCCGACCCCGCCGAGGCGCGCGACTATTCTCTGCTGGATGCTTCTGCTATCGCGCGCGTGCGCGAAGAAGCTTGGCCGCTCGTGCATAACGCCGAAGAACTTCACGATGCCCTACAGACTCTCGGCTATATCACCGCCGCTGAGTTTGCCGATAATGGCTTCGAGAAATGGCGTGAAAGGCTTGTACTCGAAGGAAGGCTTCATCAGCTAGTGCAGCATCCCCAGGAGCTTCTCTTCGCTACAGAAGACTTGCCAAAATTCAGGGCGCTGTTCCCAGAGTGCTGCGCGCAATTCGATACGCCTTCTTTCCTTGAGGGTGTGTGCTTCGAGCCCGAAGAGGCCCTGCGCGATCTGGTGCGCTCGCGCTTAGAGGGTTTGGGGCCGGTTACAGCGCAGCGGTTAGCGGACGAAGTCTCGCTGCCCTGCGTAAAAATAGACGCGGCACTGCTTGCACTCGAAGTCGAAGGTTTCGTGTTCCAAGGCAAGTTTACGCCGCGTGCTGAACAGGCAGGCGACGGGCCGGTCGAATGGTGTGAGCGGCGCCTCCTGCAGCGTATCCATCGTTACACGATCGACTCACACCGCAAGGCGATAAAGCCCGTGTCGCTTCAAGTTCTGTCTCTTATACACATCTCCGAGCCCACGAGACCTCTCTACATCTCG
>OJEO01000729.1_pt1 | contig 10853 bp, 10 predicted proteins | sample 1593621 | NCBI WGS metagenome assembly OJEO01 (sample SAMN05416875, study PRJEB24817) | seawater metagenome | isolation source: Sea water | place: Canada:Atlantic | collected 2013-11
GGGCTCGGAGATGTGTATAAGAGACAGTTCCAGGCCGGAGCGGATTTTGATGTAGCCGTTTTCCATATCCAGTTGGCCCTGGAACAGGTCGGTGTTGGGTTTGTGGCCGATGGCGATGAAGACGCCGGCCAGGTCCATTTCCTGGGTGGATTCGCCCTTGGTGCTTTTGATGCGCATGCCCGTGACGCCGGTGCCGTCGCCGAGGACTTCGTCCAGGGTGTGGTCCCAGATGATGTTGACGTTGCCGTTTTCGGCTTTTTCGAACAGTTTGTCTTGCAGGATTTTTTCAGCGCGCAGGCTGTCGCGGCGGTGTACCAGGGTGACTTCGTCGGCGATGTTGGAGAGGTACAGCGCTTCTTCGACGGCGGTGTTGCCGCCGCCGATGACGGCGACTTTCTGTTTTTTGTAGAAGAAGCCGTCGCAGGTGGCGCAGGCGGAGACGCCCTGGCCCTTGAATTTTTCTTCCGAGTCCAGGCCCAGGTACATGGCGGAGGCGCCAGTGGCGATGATCAATGCATCGCAGGTGTATTCGCCGCTGTCACCCTTGAGGCGGAAGGGACGGTTACGCAGGTCGGCTTCGTTGATGGTGTCGTAGACCACCTGGGTCTCGAAGCGCTCCGCGTGTTTGAGCATACGTTGCATCAGCTCAGGGCCCTGTACGCCATCGTTGTCGCCCGGCCAGTTGTCCACGTCGGTGGTGGTGGTCAGCTGTCCGCCCACTTCGATACCGGTGATCAGCGTGGGTTTCAGGTTGGCACGGGCGGCATAGACGGCAGCGGTGTAGCCGGCGGGGCCGGAGCCTAGGATGATCAGTCTGGAGTGCTTGGTTTCGCTCATTGTGGTTCTCTCGCTAACGAATCTGGACGTGTTGCGCTGGCCGCGTTTTCACGTAATCGGTACGTTCGTCCGGGGGCTGGCCCGGAGGAAAAGGGCAAAAGGCTAACATGAACAGGATTGGTTTCCAGTTGTTTTGCCCAATTCATTCCATTAAGTGTTGCTATCTATTCAATGACAGAGACGGAGGTCAGAAGTTGCCTCACCCGCTCCGCGCTCTTTCCGGACTCGCCCTGTTCAAGACGGTGTTCTGCGACTGCCGGAAATACGGCCTGGATGTCATCCGGTAATACATGGTGACGACCGTCCATCAGGGCCCACGCGCGTGCTGCGCGGACCAGGCCGAGACCAGCCCGGGGTGAAAGGCCGTACAGCAAACCGGGCATACGCCGGCTTTGTTCCAGCAGGCGTTGTACGTAGTCCAGCAGTGCCGGGCTGGTGGTTACCCGGTTTACGGCGTCCTGGAGGGTTTGCAGGTTTTCCGAAGAAAGCAGCGATTGCAGTCTGTCGGTCATGACCCGCCGGTCTTCACCTTCCAGCAGTTCCCGCTCGGCGCGTGGATCGGGATAGCCCAGGCGTACGCGCATCAGGAAACGGTCAAGCTGGGACTCCGGTAGCGGGTAGGTGCCGCCCTGCTCGATGGGATTCTGTGTGGCGATAACGAAGAATGGGTGGGGCAGAGGCCGTGTCTCTCCCTCGATGGAAACCTGCCGTTCCTCCATGGCTTCCAGCAATGCACTCTGGGTTCTTGGGGAGGCGCGGTTGATCTCATCGGCCAGGACAACCTGCGCGAAGATCGGTCCGGGATGGAACACCAGGCTCCCCGCTTGCTTGTCGTACATGGAGAAGCCAAGCACGTCAGCCGGTAACAGATCATTGGTAAACTGGATGCGCTGGTAGGTCAGGCCCATGACCTTGGCCAGTGCATGGGACAGGGTGGTTTTGCCCATTCCCGGAATGTCTTCAATCAGCAGGTGGCCCTTGGCCAGCAAGCCGCAGAGTGAAAGCCGTACCTGGTGATCCTTGCCCAGCAGTATGCTGTTTAACTCGCGGATAACCGTGTCGGTCAGTTTTTTCATGAAGTGCTTAGTCCCTTACCCGCTTGAGAATGTCACCGTAGGCGTCGATGCGCCGATCCCTGAAATACGGCCAGATGCGACGAATCGATTCACTGCGAGAGCGATTAATGGTGGCGGACAGTAGGGTTTCCGACTTGTCGTCGGCACGGGCCAGGAATTCTCCCTGGGGGCCGCAGATGAAACTGTTGCCCCAGAAACGAATGCCGTCCGAGTTGCCTGAAGGGTCTGGTTCCGTGCCGACTCGGTTTGGCGCGATGATCGGAAGGTTGTTCGCAACCGCATGGCCGCGTTGAACGGTTACCCAGGCATCCAACTGGCGCGCTTGTTCCTCCGGGTCGTCGGTGACGTCCCAGCCAATGGCCGTGGGATAGATCAATACCTCTGCGCCGGCCAGGGCCATCAGGCGGGCGGCTTCTGGATACCACTGGTCCCAACACACCAGCACACCCAGCCGACCCACGGAGGTGTCAATGGGGGTGAAGCCGTTGCGGCCGTCGTTGAAGCTGGCGTCGCCCGGGGTGAAATAAAACTTTTCGTAGAAGCCGGGATCGTCGGGAATATGCATCTTGCGGTAGAGCCCGGCGATGTTTCCATCCCGCTCAAAAACGACGGCCGTGTTGTGGTAGACGCCGTTCATTCTCCGTTCAAAGATAGACCCGACGAGCACAATGCCGAGTTCCGCCGCCAGAGCGGATAGCCGACGGCTGGTCGGGCCGGGAATCGGTTCGGCGAGTTCGAATACCGTGGTGTCTTCGGTCTGGCAAAAGTAGAGCGTGGCGTGCAATTCCTGCAGGACGACGAGCTGGGCGCCGTCCGTAGCCGCCTGGCGGATCAGACGTTCGCTGGTTGCCAGGCTGGTATCCTTGTCAGCGCTGCATTGCTGCTGAATGGCGGCAATGGCCAGATCGGCGGATTGAGGAATCTGAGTCATGCGCCTACAACCCCTGCCGGTATCTGCATGGTGACGCAATGCAGGCTGCCTCCCTGTGTGATCAGTGGTCGACAGTTCACCGGAATCACTTCCCGCTCAGGGAAAACGTTCGACAGGGTGGCGACAGCGTCTTCATCCTGAGGCACCCCGTAAACCGGTACCAGCACGGCGCCGTTGATGACCAGGAAATTGGCATAGGTTGCGGGAAGGCGCTCGCCGTCTTCGTCATGGATGGCATCTGGCCAGGGCAGCGGGGTCAGGCGGTAGGGGTGGCCGTCAGCCTGGTGGAATTGCTGCAGCTCCTCCTCCATGGCCGCCAGGGCGCTGTAGTGCTCGTCGCTGACGTCCGGGCAGGCCACGTAACAGATATGGTCGGGGGCACAAAAGCGCGCCAGGGTGTCGATATGACTGTCAGTGTCGTCACCGGCAAGGTAGCCGTGGTTCAGCCAGAGGATGCGCTCGGCGCCCAGTGTTTCCGACAACAGGTGTTCAATACCGGCTCGATCCATGGATGGATTGCGGGAAGGCGTCAACAGGCATTCGCTGGTGGTCAGCAAGGTGCCTTTACCATCGGATTCGATAGAGCCTCCCTCGAGAACGAAGTCGACCGGTATCAGCGGTGTCGTGCCAAAGCTGCCAAAATTCGACAGGTGGCTGTTCAGGGCATTGTCCTTTTCCCAAGGGAATTTTCCGCCCCAGGCATTGAACCTGAAATCCAGTAATTCGTGGCCCTCGCCACGGCTAATGGCTAGGGGGCCGTGGTCGCGTGCCCAGGTATCGTTGGCCGGGGCAGGAACGGCCGCAACGCGGCCGGGCAAACCGTTATCCTGAGCGAACTGATTAAGGTCCCTTTCCAGCTCCTGCAAACGGACAACATGCTCACAGCTGAGTAATACGTGTTGAAAACGCAAAACGGTCCGCGCGATCTCCATAAACACCGGCTCGACATCGGCGAGGATGTCGCTCCAGTCCGTTCCGGGGTGGGGCCAGGTAAGCATGATGGCACTTTGGGGTGCCCACTCGGCGGGCATCACAGGTCTGGAAGTCAAGTTGTGAACACCTTATCCAAAAGCCGCCATTCTAACGAACGAGCGGGGTTGCGTCAGGATGTGCAGAGGATTTTTTAGCGGCTGGGCTTCAGTACCGCATGGATCACCCGGTCAGCTTCAAAGTACACGACAAAATCCGCGTAGTGCCATTGCGATATGGGTGGGTTGCCCACAGGCCCGGAGGTGCGGATCGGGTTGCCCCAGCCGTTGCGAACGCCGGACTGACTCATGCCAGTACGTGGAAGGTTTTCCTGTGCGCCGCGCTCAGCCTGCGACATCACTGGAACCCGAACCTCTTCCGCCACCGCGGTGGCAAGCGGGGCTACCGCCAGTCCTGAGAGGGCTGCGGCGGCGCAAACGGCTTTTATGGTGCGGTTTTTCATCAGTGACTTACTCCCTGGGATCGTCGTATCCGATTGAACGGGTTGCCTGGAAAATCTGGAAAGTGCCGTGGATGGTGCTCGCCAGACATTGATAAAACGTAATATCCACCAAAGACTAACAAAAGTCAGCCCGAATTCGATGATTTGTGGACCGTTTACTCTTTCTGTCGCTGGCGGATCTGCCATCGCATCACGTGGCGGGCGATTTGCTGTCGGTCGCTGTCCTGAATGTCGGTAAATTCCGTATGAACCCTGCCACCGCCGCTTTTGTCAGGTACAACGTCGATGACTCTGGCAGTCGCCACTGGCTGAAACAGCTCCGGTGGCAGCGTCATTCTCAGGGCCAGTTGGTCACCGGCGGAAAAACGGTTGGTGGAGCTGTGGAACGACAGCCCGCCTTCACTGAGTGTGACGTCCTGCCAGTCCCCAGGTTGCAACGGATTTTGCTCAAAGGCCATAATGCGCGCCAACGTATCCAGCTTCCCGTTCAGAGACTTGATCAGCGAGGTCAGCAGGCGGTCACGTTCTGCCAGGTTGGCGAGCTGTGCCCTGACATCCTGGTCCAGGCGTCTGAATTCCGAACGCAGGCTCTCCATGTGATTGCCGTTAAAGGGGTTTTCCCGATTAGCTTCACCAGGACCCAGCGTTCGGATTTCCAGGCCAATATGGTCACTGATGCGAAAGTAGTCCCTGCGATCAGAAGGATTATTCGCCGGGTTATTGTCGGGTGTCGTTTCAGACATCTGGGCTCCATAACGCGGTATTATTGTTTCCTGATAGCAGTTTAGCAGCTTCCTGACGGTCCGTATCGCCGCAGGATTTTCGACAGACCAGAAGGCAGCGACAGGCTCCTCCCAATGTTCAGACCCTTATCACTGTATGTCGGCTTGCGGTACACCGCGGCCAAACGACGTAATCACTTCATTTCGTTCATTTCCCTGACCTCCATGATTGGCCTGATGCTGGGCGTGGCTGTCCTCATCATCGTGTTGTCGGTGATGAATGGCTTTGACCGCGAGCTCAAGCAGCGAATTCTGGGCATGGTGCCTCATGCTGTGATCCAGGGTAATCCCGATCTTGATAATTGGCAGCAAGTGGACCGGGAAGTAGAGAAACACCCGTCGGTGATCGCTGCAGCGCCCTTTATTCAGGGTCAGGGTATGGTCACAGGTGGCGGTGACGTTCGCGGCGTCATGCTCAATGGTGTGCTGCCAGAGCAGGAGCGAAGCGTTTCCATCATCGAAAACCATATGATCGAAGGCGGGCTGGACGATCTCAAATCCGGAGAGTTTGGCATCATTATCGGCCGGCAGATGGCCGCCAGCTTGCGCCTGCAACTGGGTGATCGGGTAACCGTGGTGTTGCCTGAAGCATCGGTCACTCCGGCCGGGGTGTTGCCGCGACTGAAGCGATTCACGGTCAAGGGCGTATTCAGTGTCGGGGCCGAACTGGATGGCAACTACACCCTGATTCATATGGATGATGCGTCCAAGCTCATGCGCACCGACGGCAAAGCCCAGGGCGTGCGCCTTCTGGTGGACGATCTGTTTCAGGCTCCGAAAGTGGCAGAAGAAGTTGCGCGCCAGCTGAGCGGTCGCCACTTCATATCTGACTGGACCCGAACCCATGGCAATCTGTTCCAGGCCATCCGCATGGAGAAGACCATGATCGGCCTGCTGCTGATGTTCATCGTCGCGGTGGCCGCGTTCAACATTGTGTCGACACTGGTGATGGTGGTTACCGACAAGACAGCCGATATCGCTATCCTGCGCACGATGGGCGCCACACCCGGGCGAGTGATGCGGATCTTCATGGTTCAGGGCGCGGTGATTGGCATTACCGGCACCCTGGTGGGCACAGCGCTGGGCATTCTGGGTGCCTACAACATCAGCGGGTTTATTGCCTGGCTGGAGGCCTTTATGGGGCATCAGTTCCTGAGTGCAGACGTCTATTTCATCAGTTATCTGCCGTCCCAGCTGCAATGGCAGGACGTGTGGATCATCAGTGGTGCCGGCCTCGCCATGAGTCTGTTGGCAACGATCTATCCAGCGTGGAGAGCATCCCGCGTCGACCCGGCAGAGGCCCTGCGATATGAGTGATTCAGCAACCATGAACGATGACAGGTCATTGGTGATCAACTGCGAAAAAGTAACCAGAACCTATAACGAAGGGCCGGGAAAGCTGACGATTTTCTCGGACATTTCGCTTCAGGTATCGGCCGGCGAATCGGTAGGCATTGTTGGCAGCAGTGGTGCTGGCAAAACCACGCTGCTAAACCTGCTCGGGGGGCTGGATAAACCTTCTTCGGGTCATATTGATATCTGCGGGCAGGATATTCACCGGATGAGCGAATCCGGCCGGGCGCGTTTTCGCAATCGTCACTTGGGGTTTGTTTACCAGTTCCATCATCTGTTGCCGGAATTTTCGGCCCTGGAAAACGTCATGATGCCGGGTGCGTTGGGTGGCCGTGGCGTTCGCCAGGCCTCGGAACAGGCAACCGCCATTCTCGAACGTGTCGGGTTAGGCGCGCGTCTGGGGCATAAACCCGGAGAACTGTCTGGTGGTGAGCGTCAGCGGGTGGCGATTGCCCGCGCCCTGGTGAACGAGCCCGAGTGCGTCTTGATGGATGAGCCCACTGGCAATCTGGATGAGCAGACCGGGGAAAGCGTCCGCGAGCTTATCGAGTCGCTCAGGGACCAGATTGGCATTGCGTTCGTGTTGGTCACCCACGATATGGCCATGGCCAGGAGCCTGGGGCGGGTGCTTCGGCTGGAGCAGGGTGAACTGTTTCAGGAGCTTTGATGGGCGTCGGCGCCCGGCTTGGACTTGCGGGTGGCCCGGCGGTGGCGTATTCGAAGTAGCTGGCGCTCCCGCCAGTCGCTGCGGACCTTGCGCCGCCACAGGAATTGAATGACCAGATAGGCAAGGCAGGCCGAGCAGGTGGCCACCAGTACCGAGCCCAGGTAGAGAGGGATGCCGATATCCATCAGGCGGCCGCTGAGCCACGACCAGGACAACTGGATCTCGAAGTTCAGTACCGGTCTGTCCAGTATCCAGGCTCCAATCTTGTAATTGAAGTAGAACATCGGTGGCATGGTCACCGGATTGCTGATCCAGACGAGCACTACCGAAAGCGGCAGGTTGGCGTTGAACCAGATGGCGAAGAACGCAGCGGCAACCATCTGGAACGGCATCGGTATAAATGTCAGGAAAATACCGACCAGGAACGCCCTGGCGACGCTGTGGCGATTGATGTGCCACAAGTTGGGTTCATGAAGGATATCTCCGAGGAAGTGCAGCGACTCGATCGAGCGCACCCGTTCCGGCGTTGGTAGATAGCGTTTCATGAACTTCTTTGGCATTGGGAAGTTCTGCCTGCTCGGGATAATGGTTCCGGGGTATGGCGGCTCCCGGAATTGACCAACTATCAGGAGGACAAGGATTGTCCGGAAGTTTTATGGCCAGGGTCGGCCTCGTGGGCTTCGCCTGCGGCGTTATCTTACTGTATAGCCTGGCGGTCTTGCCACCTTTGCACTGGCTGATGTCCGCCACGCTCATCCCGTTTGTCGCGATACGTCTTGTCAGGCCCCCGCCATTCAGGGCGGTCGCAGTCTTGCTTGCCGGTGGGATTGCTGGTCTGGCCTGGGCGGCAATGCAAGCCGACGGTCGGCAGCAGTCGGTGTTGCCGCCAGCACTGGAAGGTCAGACACTGGACGTGTCAGGGTATCTTTGTGATGTCCCGTCCGAAGGCAGCTTCGGTAGCGTCCGTTTCGGCTTTTGCGTGACGCAATGGCACCTGCCCGAGGGCGGCAATACCTACCCCTCCGATGAATTGCCGGATCAGCTTCGGCTTGCCTGGTATGGCGACGATGTCACGAACACGCCCGGTCATCGCCTGACGCTGACAGTTGTCCTGAAACGCCCCCATGGAGCCGTGAACCCGACGGGGTTTCGCTACGAATCCTGGCTGTATCGAAAGGGCTTTGGTGCCACCGGTACAGTTCGCGAGCTTTCCCGCGCAGACCACCTTGAATGCCCGCTTCGTTGCCGCTACCACCGCTGGCGGGGTGAGCTTGTCGACGCTACCTCGGATAGACTATCTGACGCTCGCCATTTCCCCTTAATAACCTCCCTGATGATGGGCTACCGCGGGCATATGCAGCCCGAACACTGGGACGTTCTGAAGGCCACCGGAACCATTCACCTGGTCGCCATTTCAGGGCTTCATCTGGGATTGATAGCGGCGGGGGCCGGCTTCCTATGTCGCCGTCTGCTGCTTTGTCTTCCGGAACGTCGAGTGTCGCCCACGAGGCTAAGGTTGCTGGTCTTTCTCGTGGTTGCCAGTGCGAGCGTCGGGTATGCGCTTGTGGCCGGGTTTTCCGTGCCCACCAGGCGGGCACTGATTATGGTCATCATCGCCGGGTGGGTTCTCGTTGGCGCCCGGCAAACCGGGGTTTTTACGGGTCTGCTGACCGCGTTGGTTCTGGTGTTGTTGAGTGATTCGTTTTCGCCCCTCGACCAGGGATTCTGGCTGTCTTTTGGCGCTGTGACGGTCCTGGTAATGCTGTTTGCCCTCCGTGTTGGAAGGGTCGGTTGGCTTGCGGGGCTATTACTGGCCCAGATGGCCGTGTTTGCCGGGCTCTGGCCGATATTGTCCAGCCTGGGGCAGTCTCAGCCGGTGATCGGTCTGGTTGCCAATCTGTTTGCCATTCCCTGGGTATCGCTGGTGGTCATGCCTTTATTGGCCCTGGGGGCTTCTACGCTGGTTTTCCTTCCCGCTGGGGATGCACTGGTGATCAGCATGCTGGACGGGGTCTTCGGGGTGCTGTGGCAGGGGCTTTCCTGGCTTGCGAACGTTGATATTGTGCTGACGGCGCCTGGCCCATTGCAGATTGTGGGGTTTTCTCTGGTGGTTCTGATGGCCTTGGTGGTGCCGTTCGGCGGGTATCGGAAGGTGAGTGCCTGTGTTGTGTTGTTATGGATTGCCGTGTTCGTGTTTAGGGGCAACGAGATGGGACAACCGAACGAGACGGTGGCCCACCCTGAACTCTGGGTATGGGATGTCGGCCAGGGGCTATCCGTCATGCTTCGTGAGCAGGATCAGGTGCTGGTCTACGACACCGGCCCAGCACTGGAAGGTATTTACTCGTCGGTGGAGTCGGTGCTGATTCCCAATCTCAGTGCTCTGGGAGTTCGCCGTATTGATACCCTGGTGATCAGTCACGGTGATGGTGACCACGCCGGGGGGCTGCCGTTGCTGTTCGATCGATTCGAGGTTGGGCGGGTTATTACCGGTGAAACCGGGAGAGTTGCCGGCAAGTTGCCGGAGGGTGTAAATGTCGAGCCTTGTTCTGGCCAGGTGGATGTCCGGATGGGCGAATTAGAATTGGCGTTCTGGCGAAGCCCAGGAAGGGTTGAGGGCAATGACGCGTCCTGTGTACTGACGGTATCGTCGACTGTCCCGTCCGTTGAGGTTGTGTTGCCTGGCGACATAACCCGACGGGTGGAAGAGGCGTTTATGGCCCGGGCCGATACTCTGGGGAATGATGCCGACCACTATCGGGTTGTGCTGGCACCCCACCACGGCAGCAAAACGTCCTCATCGAAATCCTGGGTCGCCCGGATGGTTCCGGATCTCGCCCTGTTCAGCGCCGGCTACCGGCATCGTTTCGGTCATCCCCATGCCGATGTGGTTGAACGTTATCGGTCCGTTGGCAGCGACATTGTCAATACCGCTACCTCCGGCGCAATCAGGCTGGTTCTGGAACCGGGCGGAGTGTTGACGACAAAGGCCAGGGCAGGTGCCCCCTTCTGGATTCGCAAACCCGAACTCCCTTGAACGGAGTGTAAAAACCGTGACATTCCGGGTGTGGCCTACACCGGCAGCTATGCTAAAGTAGCGCGGCTTGTAAACAATCAGGGAGACCAAGCGTGTTCGAGCTTTTGAAAGCCGGTGGCATCCTCATGGTGCCGATTCTTGCCTGTTCCATTCTTGCCCTTGCCATCATTCTTGAGCGCTTCTGGACGCTCAGGCCATCCAGGGTAACGCCCCAGCACACCATCAATGAACTGTGGCGGTGGATCAAGAAAAAGGAGCTTAACGGGCGAAAGCTCAAGGCATTGCAGGGATCATCTCCGCTGGGCCGGATTCTGGCCGGAGGACTTCTGAATGCCAAGCATGGTCGCGAGATCATGAAAGAAAGCATTGAGCACGAGGCGAGCCAGGTCATCCATGAACTGGAACGTTTTCTGAATCCCCTGGGGACCGTTGCGACCATCACGCCTCTTCTGGGCCTGCTGGGGACCGTTATCGGCATGATCAAGGTATTTGCAGAGATCCAGCTCGCCGGTGTGGGCGATGCCGGCAATCTGGCAGGGGGTATTTCGGAAGCGCTGATTACCACGGCTTCCGGCCTGAGCGTGGCCATACCGGCACTGATTTGCCATCGGTACTTTATTCGCCGTGTCGATGAGTTGGTCGTAGGTATGGAGCAGGAAGCCATCAAGCTCGTGGAAGTGGTACATGGCGACCGCGAAATTGACGTGGAAGGAGCCTGAACACTGTGAAGTTCAAGCG
>OJEO01000730.1_pt1 | contig 10823 bp, 8 predicted proteins | sample 1593621 | NCBI WGS metagenome assembly OJEO01 (sample SAMN05416875, study PRJEB24817) | seawater metagenome | isolation source: Sea water | place: Canada:Atlantic | collected 2013-11
AACATACCCATGTTATAATTCCCAACAATAACTTCTACCTCTTTATTAGCAGCATCAATCATTCCTTGTTTTTCCTTAGGAATAATAATATCACCTAATGAGAAAGATAAACCACCTTGGAAGGCGAATTTATATCCCATATTTTTTATTTCATCTAAGAAATCTCCTGTTGTAGGAATGTCTGTAGCTTTTAAAATACCACCAATAATTCCACGTAAGTTTTTCTTAGTTAATACTTCATTGATATAACCAGCTTTCGCAGGAACAACCTCGTTAAATAAAACTCTACCAACGGTAGTTTTTATAATTCTTCTAACTTGTTCTCCGTTCTCGTCAACATCATAAGTTCTTACTTTAATACCTGCATTCAAGTCAACCATTTCTTCGTTAAAAGCAATGGTTACTTCTTCTGGTGAATAAAAAGTTAATCCTTCTCCTTTAATCTTCACTTCGGGAGTCGAAATTCTTTCTTTCGTCATGTAATACAAACCAAGTACCATATCCTGAGAAGGAACTGTTACTGGAGCTCCATTTGCAGGGTTTAAGATATTATGAGAAGCCAACATTAATAATTGTGCTTCTAAAATAGCTTCAGGTCCTAATGGTAAATGCACTGCCATTTGATCTCCATCAAAATCGGCATTAAAGGCAGAACATGCAAGTGGATGCAACTGTATTGCTTTACCTTCAATTAATTTTGGTTGAAAAGCTTGTATACCAAGTCTGTGTAAAGTTGGCGCTCTGTTTAATAAAACAGGGTGTCCTTTAATTACATTTTCTAAAATATCCCAAACAACTGGTTCTTTTCTATCTATTATTTTCTTTGCAGATTTAACTGTTTTTACAATTCCTCTTTCTATTAGTTTTCTAATTACAAAAGGCTTGTAAAGCTCAGCTGCCATATCTTTTGGGATACCACACTCTGATAATCTTAACTCTGGTCCAACAACAATTACAGAACGTGCTGAATAATCTACACGTTTTCCTAATAAATTCTGACGGAAACGTCCTTGTTTACCTTTTAACGAATCTGATAAAGATTTTAAAGGTCTGTTAGATTCAGTTTTTACTGCAGATGATTTACGCGTATTGTCAAATAAAGAATCTACAGATTCTTGTAACATACGTTTTTCGTTACGTAAAATAACTTCCGGAGCTTTTATCTCTACCAATCTTTTTAAACGATTGTTTCTAATAATAACTCTTCTGTATAAATCATTTAAATCTGAAGTCGCAAAACGTCCTCCGTCTAAGGGTACCAATGGTCTCAATTCTGGCGGAATTACCGGAACTGCCTTCATGATCATCCATTCTGGATTGTTCTCTCTATTCTTCTGAGAATCCTTAAATGCTTCAACAACATTTAAACGTTTTAACGCCTCCGTTTTACGTTGTTTAGATGTTTCAGTATTCGCTTTGTGTCTTAAATCAAAAGATAATTGCTCTAAGTCTATTCTAGCTAATAAATCAATCAGACACTCAGCTCCCATTTTAGCTATAAACTTATTAGGGTCTGTGTCATCTAAATATTGATTTTCTTGCGGAATTGCATCCACAATATCTAAGTATTCTTCCTCTGTTAAGAAATCCATTTTCTGTAATGGCTCTCCTTCTACATTCTTAGCAATACCTGGCTGAATTACTACGTAACGTTCGTAGTAAATAATCATATCTAACTTTTTAGATGGCAACCCTAAAAGGTATCCCATTTTGTTAGGTAATGATCTAAAGTACCAAATGTGAGCAACTGGCACCACTAAATTAATGTGACCAACTCTATCTCTACGTACTTTTTTCTCTGTTACTTCTACTCCACATCGGTCACAAACAATTCCTTTGTAACGTATTCTTTTGTACTTACCACATGCACATTCGTAATCCTTTACAGGACCGAAAATACGCTCACAAAATAAACCATCTCTTTCTGGTTTGTGTGTACGGTAGTTTATAGTTTCTGGTTTTAAAACTTCACCTTTAGAAATTTCTAAAATTGCTTCTGGTGATGATAAACCAATTGAGATTTTGTTAAACTTTTTTACAGTGTATTTCTCTTGTTTTCTTGCCATGTCTCTTGATAAGTATTCAGTTGGCAGTATTCAATTTCCAATAGTAGAAGTACTATTGGAAATTGGTTACTGAAAAAATTTATTCTTCTAATCTAACGTCTAAACCTAAACCTTTCAGTTCATGCATTAATACGTTAAATGATTCTGGTAAACCTGGTTCTGGCATCGCTTCACCTTTTACAATACTTTCGTATGTTTTAGCTCTACCCATAACATCATCAGATTTTACAGTTAAGATCTCTCTTAAAATACTAGAAGCACCATATGCTTCTAATGCCCATACTTCCATCTCTCCAAAACGCTGTCCACCAAATTGTGCTTTACCACCTAATGGTTGTTGTGTAATTAACGAATATGGTCCTATAGAACGTGCATGCATTTTATCTTCAATCATGTGACCTAACTTAATCATATAGATGATACCAACTGTTGCTGGTTGATCGAAACGTTTTCCTGTTCCACCATCATATAAATAAGTATGTCCAAATCTTGGAACACCTGCACTGTCTGTAATTACATTAATCTGATCTAAAGAGGCTCCATCAAAAATTGGTGTTGCATATTTAGTATCTAATTTTTGACCTGCCCAACCAAGAACAGTTTCATAAATTTGACCAATATTCATACGAGAAGGTACACCTAACGGATTTAAAACGATATCTACCGGAGTTCCATCTTCTAAGAAAGGCATGTCTTCTGCTCTAACAATACGAGCTACAATACCTTTGTTACCGTGACGTCCTGCCATCTTATCTCCTACTTTAAGTTTACGCTTTTTAGCGATGTAAACTTTAGCAAGTTTTAAAATTCCCGCAGGTAATTCATCTCCAACAGAGATTGTGAATTTTTGACGACGCAATGAACCTTGTAAATCGTTTACTTTAATTTTATAGTTGTGAACTAATTCACCAACTAAAGAATTTAAAGCAGTATCTGTTGTCCAAGAACCAGTTAAATGCACATAATCATCAACAGAGTTTAACATTTTAAGAGTGTACTTTTTACCTTTTGGTAAAACCTCTTCTCCTAAATCATTAAAAACTCCCTGAGATGTTTTTCCGCTAATTAAAGTGAATAATTTTTCAATTAACTCATCCTTTAATACTTCAAACTTCCCAACAAAAGAAGATTCTAAAGTAGCTACTGCTTCCTTATCTCTTAATCTTTTGCTCTTATCTTTAACAGCTCTTCTAAATAACTTTTTATCAATTACTACTCCTCTTAATGAAGGCGATGCTTTTAAAGATGCATCTTTTACATCTCCTGCTTTGTCTCCAAAAATAGCACGTAATAATTTTTCCTCTGGAGTTGGATCAGATTCTCCCTTTGGTGTAATCTTACCTATTAAGATATCCCCTGGGTTTACTTCTGCTCCAATTCTTATCATTCCATTATCATCTAAATCTTTAGTCGCTTCTTCAGAAACATTCGGGATATCATTAGTTAATTCTTCAATTCCTAATTTTGTATCTCTCACGTCTAAAGAATACTCATCAATATGAATAGATGTAAATATATCTTCACGAACAACTTTTTCTGAAATTACAATTGCATCCTCAAAGTTATACCCTTTCCAAGGCATAAAGGCTACTTTCATATTTCTTCCTAAAGCTAATTCTCCTTTTTGTGTTGCATAACCTTCACAAAGAACTTGTCCTTCTGTAACTCTATCTCCTCTTACTACAATAGGTTTTAGGTTAATAGAAGTACCTTGATTTGTTTTTCTAAATTTGATTAAGTTATATGAAACTTCATCAGAATCAAAACTTACCATTTTTTCTTCGTCTGTTCTGTCGTACTTAATAGTAATTTTGTTTGCATCAACATACTCTACTACACCAGCTCCTTCAGCATTTATCAGAATACGAGAATCTTTAGCAACTCTACGCTCTAATCCTGTACCTACAATTGGAGATTCTGGACGTAATAATGGCACTGCTTGACGCATCATGTTAGATCCCATTAATGCACGATTGGCATCATCATGCTCTAAAAACGGAATTAAAGATGCCGATATAGAAGCAATTTGATTTGGTGCAACATCCATATAATTAATCTCATCTGGATTAACAACTGGGAAATCACCCTCTTCACGAGCAATAACTCTGTCTAAAACAATACTACCGTCTTTATTTAACTCTAAATTAGATTGGGCAATTTTCATACCTTCTTCTTCCTCAGCACTTAAATAAATAGGCTCTTCATTGCCAACAACACCATTCTCAACTTTTCTATATGGAGTTTCAATAAAACCTAGATTGTTCACCTTTGCAAATACAGAAAGTGAAGAAATTAGACCAATGTTTGGTCCCTCTGGGGTTTCAATTGGACATAAACGACCATAATGGGTGTAGTGAACATCACGCACCTCGAAACCAGCTCTTTCTCTAGATAAACCACCCGGTCCAAGTGCAGATAATCTACGCTTGTGGGTAATCTCTGCTAACGGATTTGTTTGATCCATAAACTGAGATAACTGATTCGTACCAAAAAATGAGTTAATTACAGATGATAATGTTTTTGCATTAATCAAATCAATAGGTGTAAACACTTCGTTATCACGTACATTCATACGCTCACGAATTGTTCTAGCCATACGCGCTAAACCTACTCCAAACTGGCTTGCTAATTGCTCACCAACCGTTCTTACACGTCTATTAGATAAATGATCAATATCATCAACTTCTGCTTTAGAGTTGATCAATTCGATTAAATATTTAATAATCGTTATAATATCTAATTTAGATAAAACTTTCTGATCAATTGGCTCATTTAATTGGAGTTTGGTGTTCATTCTAAAACGACCTACCTCACCTAAATTATAACGTTGTTCAGAAAAGAATAACTTATCTATAATACCTCTTGCCGTCTCTTCATCTGGCGGTTCAGCATTACGAAGTTGTCTATATATGTGTTCTACAGCTTCTTTTTCAGAATTTGTAGGATCTTTTTGTAACGTATTATGAATAATCGCATAATCTGCCATATCGTTATCTTCCTTATGAAGTAAAACGGTTTTGGCACCTGCCTCAATTATTTCATCTATATGTTCTTTATCTAAAATAGTATCACGATCGAAAATAATTTCATTTCTTTCTATAGATACTACTTCACCGGTATCTTCATCTACAAAATCTTCATGCCAAGTTTTTAAAACTCTAGCAGCTAATTTGCGACCTAATACCTTTTTTAAACCCGCTTTAGAAACTTTCACTTCTTCCGCAAGATCAAAAATCTCTAAAATGTCTTTATCTCTTTCAAAACCAATGGCTCTAAATAATGTTGTTACGGGTAATTTTTTCTTTCTATCAATATAAGCGTACATCACTTGATTGATATCGGTAGCAAACTCTATCCAAGATCCTTTAAAAGGAATAACTCTTGCAGAGTATAATTTTGTACCGTTTGCATGAAAAGATTGTCCAAAGAAAACACCTGGAGATCTGTGTAATTGAGAAACTACTACACGCTCTGCACCATTAATTACAAAGGTACCTGAGTTCGTCATGTATGGAATTGTACCAAGATATACATCTTGCACAATCGTTTCGAAATCTTCGTGTTCTGGATCTGTACAGTATAATTTTAGACGTGCTTTTAAAGGCACACTGTGTGTTAATCCACGCTCAATACATTCCTGAATTGAATATCTAGGTGGATCTACAAAGTAATCTAAGAATTCTAATACAAATTGGTTTCTTGTATCAGTAATAGGAAAGTTATCCATGAAAGTTTTATACAAACCTTCTTCACCTCTTTCTTCTGCTTTAGTTTGAAGTTGGAAAAAATCTTGGAAAGATTTTACCTGAATATCCAAAAAGTCTGGATATTCTTTTATCATTTGCGAAGTAGCGAAATTGATCCTTTCAGTTGTGTTTTTCGTTGCCAAAAGAGAATATTTTTTTGATTAAAATCTGAATTAAAATAAAAAACGAATATATACACAAAATGGTTTAGGACTAAAAACACACGTTTTTAGTACCTAAACCTAAATTTGTTTTCCCGTTACGTCTAAACGCTTCCGGGAGTAATAGCTTACTTAAGCTCTACCTCAGCTCCAGCTTCTTCCAAAGATGCTTTAAGCGCTGCTGCTTCATCTTTAGTTACACCTTCTTTTACTGCTGCTGGTGCGCTATCAACGATACCTTTAGCTTCTTTCAATCCTAAACCAGTTAATTCTTTAACTAATTTAACAACTGCTAACTTAGAACCACCTGCTGCTGTTAAAATAACATCAAATTCAGTTTGCTCTTCTGCTGCATCTTCTCCTCCTGCTGCTGGTCCTGCAACTGCAACTGCTGCTGCTGCTGGCTCAATACCATACTCATCTTTTAAGATAGTAGCTAATTCATTAACTTCTTTAACTGTTAAGTTAACTAATTGTTCTGCGAAATCTTTTAATTCTGCCATTGTAATTGTTTTTAAAAATTTTGTTTATTATAGTTTATTTGTGCGCGTAATTATTTTTCAGATAATGTCTTAAGAATACCTGAAAGTGTTTGTCCACCTGATTGTAATGCTGAAATAACATTCTTCGCAGGAGACTGTAATAAGCCAATAATCTCTCCGATAAGCTCTTCTCTAGATTTAATATCTACAAGTGCATCTAATTGATCATCTCCAATATAAATAGATTCTTCTGCAAAGGCACCTTTTAATAAAGGCTTCTCTTTAGATTTTTTTCTAAATTCTTTGATTAATTTCGCAGGAGCGTTCGCAGCCTCTGAAATCATCATTGACGTATTTCCTTTTAATACTGTTGGTAAGTCTCCAAAATCTTTATCTGAAGCTTCCATTGCTTTTGCAAGTAATGTATTCTTAACAACTGATAACTGAACATCTGCTTTAAAACAAGCTCTACGTAAATTAGAAGTAGTCTGTGCATTTAATCCAGAAATATCTGCTAAATATAAAGTGTTTGTACCTGCTAATACTGCTGTTAAATCTTGTATTACTTGTGATTTCTCTTCTCTAGTCATGATTATAAGTTTTAACGTATTAAACAGCTTTCACCTCAACCTCAATACTAGGACTCATAGTACTAGACATAAAAACGCTTTTTACATACGTTCCTTTTGCAGTTGTTGGTTTCAATTTAATAATTGTTTGTATTAACTCGTTTGCATTTTCTTCAATTTTCTGAGCATCAAAAGATACTTTTCCAATTGCCGCATGAATAATACCAGTTTTATCAACTTTAAAGTCAATTTTACCAGCTTTCACATCTGTAACAGCTTTTGCAACATCCATTGTTACTGTACCAGTCTTTGGGTTTGGCATTAAACCTCTTGGACCTAAAACTCTTCCTAAAGGACCTAATTTACCCATTACACTTGGCATCGTAATAATTACATCTACGTCTGTCCATCCTCCTTTAATCTTTTGAAGGTATTCATCTAATCCCACATAATCGGCACCTGCTGCTATAGCTTCTGCTTCTTTATCTGGAGTTACTAATGCTAATACTTTTACATCTTTTCCTGTTCCGTGAGGTAATGTTACAACACCACGTACCATTTGATTTGCTTTACGTGGATCTACTCCTAAACGTATTGCTAAATCTACTGATGCATCAAACTTTACATTAGTAATGTCTTTGACTAGCGCTGAAGCTGCTGCTAAATCATAAGACCTAGAGCTATCTACCTTTGCGTAAGCTTCTTTTTGCTTTTTTGTTAATTTTGCCATTTTACTACTTTTTATAAAGTTTATGCTGGTGCATTACCTTTTACTGTTAATCCCATAGAACGTGCTGTACCTGCTATCATACGCATTGCTGAAGACATTTCAAAGGCATTTAAATCTACCATCTTATCTTCTGCAATAACTTTAATCTGATCCCAAGTAACTGATGCTACTTTTTTCCTGTTTGGTTCTCCTGAACCTTTTTTAATTTTGGCCGCTTCTAGTAACTGGACTGCTGCAGGAGGAGTTTTTATAAGAAAATCGAATGATTTATCTTTGAAAACAGTAATAACAACAGGTAAAACTTTACCTTGTTTGTCTTGCGATCTCGCATTAAACTGTTTACAAAACTCCATAATGTTAACACCAGCAGCTCCTAAAGCGGGTCCAACCGGCGGCGATGGATTCGCTGCGCCTCCCCTTACTTGTAACTTAACTACTTTACTAACTTCTTTTGCCATTTTAAAAATGTTTAATGATTTATTTTATGTTGGAAGCCAAAAAATAAATCGGTATTATATATACTTGTGTAACAATTATATCTTTTCTACTTGCATATAACTTAATTCTAATGGTGTTTTTCTTCCGAATATTTTCACCATTACTTCAAGTTTACGCTTTTCTTCATTCACCTTTTCTATTGTACCGTCAAATCCATTAAATGGACCATCTACAACTTTTACTGTTTCTCCTATATTAAAAGGAATTGCAATATTTTCATCCTGAATAGAAAGTTCATCCACTTTACCTAGCATTCTATTTACTTCTGCTTTACGCATTGGAACAGGCTCACCACCTTTTACTTCACCTAAAAAACCGATAACACCAGTAATTCCTTTAATTACGTGAGGTACTTCACCTGAAAGGTTTGCTTCCACCATAATATAACCAGGGAAATAAACTTTTTCTCTATGAACCTTTTTACCGTCTCTAATTTGAATTACTTTTTCTGTAGGAACGATAACTTGACTTACATAATCTGACAAACCAACACGTGATATTTCAGTTTCTATATAAGCCTTAACTTTATTTTCTTGTCCACCAATGGCTCTAACAACATACCATTTCATTACTGAATCAGTCGCCATTATTAGTTGCTTTTAAACATTGTGAAAAAATTATCTAAACCTGTTTGAAAAACATAGTCTATACCTGCTACTGCCAATGCAAACAAAATAGTAAAAACAGCAACAGTTACTGTAGTTTTTTGAGCCTCCTCTTTTGAAACCCAAGTCATATGATTGCTTAGTTCCTCAAAAGAATCTTTAATATATTGTATAAACTTCATACTATTTGTTTGTTTTTTTGCACGGGCGGAGAGATTCGAACTCCCGACAGCTGGTTTTGGAGACCAGTGCTCTACCGCTGAACTACGCCCGTTTCTTATTCATTGATAAAGGCATCCCGATAAATCGGGACACCCTTTGTAAATTATAACTAGTAAACTAATGAATGTATTAGTCTATTAATTCAGTTACCTGACCAGCTCCAACTGTTCTACCACCCTCACGGATTGCGAAACGTAAACCAACATTTAATGCGATTGGTTGAATTAAGTCTACAGTAATTGTTAAGTTATCTCCTGGCATAACCATTTCAACACCTGCAGGTAAGTTAATAGTACCTGTTACATCTGTAGTTCTAACATAGAACTGAGGACGATAGTTGTTATGAAATGGAGTATGACGACCACCTTCTTCTTTTTTCAAAACATACACTTCTGCCTTGAATTTAGCGTGTGGCGTTACAGAACCTGGCTTACAGATTACCATACCTCTCTTAATATCTTCTTTTGCAACACCTCTTAACAAGATACCAGCATTATCTCCTGCCTCACCTCTATCTAAGATTTGACGGAACATTTCAATACCAGTAACAGTAGAAGTCATTTTTTCAGCTCCCATACCGATAATATCAACAACATCACCTGTATTCGCAATACCAGTTTCGATACGACCTGTAGCTACAGTTCCACGTCCAGTAATTGAAAACACATCCTCAACTGGCATTAAGAAATCTTTATCTACTTCTCTTAAAGGCTCTTCGATCCAAACATCTACAGCTTCCATTAATTCTAATACTGTATCAACCCATTTTTGATCACCGTTCAATGCACCTAATGCAGAACCAGCGATTACAGGTCCATTATCACCATCATAGTCATAAAAAGAAAGTAATTCTCTAACTTCCATGTCTACTAATTCGATTAATTCTTCATCATCAACCATATCCACTTTGTTCATGAATACAACCATACGAGGAATACCAACCTGACGACCTAATAAAATATGCTCTCTAGTTTGAGGCATTGGTCCATCTGTTGCAGCAACTACTAATATAGCACCATCCATCTGAGCAGCACCTGTTACCATGTTCTTAACGTAATCCGCGTGACCTGGACAGTCAACGTGCGCATAGTGACGATTTGCTGTTTGGTATTCTACATGCGAAGTATTAATTGTAATACCTCTTTCTTTTTCTTCTGGTGCATTATCAATCTGATCAAAAGATTTAGATTCGCAGAAACCTGCATCCGATAATACTTTAGTAATAGCCGCAGTTAAAGTAGTCTTACCGTGATCTACGTGTCCGATAGTACCAATGTTTAAGTGTGGTTTCGAACGGTCAAAAGTTCCTTTTGCCATAATTATTAATTTTTAATTCTTAGTTTAATTATATTTAGTTCTAATAATACTTGTTAAATGAGCCAGCGATGGGATTTGAACCCACGACCTCATCCCTACCAAGGATGCGCTCTACCAACTGAGCTACACCGGCTTTTGTTGGTAATCTTGAGCGAAAGACCGGGTTCGAACCGGCGACATTCAGCTTGGAAGGCTGACGCTCTACCAACTGAGCTACTTTCGCAAAATGTAAATTGTGGGGAGAGCAGGATTCGAACCTGCGAAGACGTAGTCAACGGAGTTACAGTCCGTCCTCGTTGGCCGCTTGAGTATCTCCCCTTTCATTTACTATTTCAATGAACAAATTGCTTTCACAATTTTTTCTGTTTTTTAGAGCCGATGGAGGGACTCGAACCCACGACCTGCTGATTACAAATCAGCTGCTCTA
>OJEO01000731.1_pt1 | contig 10813 bp, 11 predicted proteins | sample 1593621 | NCBI WGS metagenome assembly OJEO01 (sample SAMN05416875, study PRJEB24817) | seawater metagenome | isolation source: Sea water | place: Canada:Atlantic | collected 2013-11
GACAGGATATTTACCCTATTATTTAAAAACAAAATCATGAAAAAAGTAAACATTCAATTTTTAGCAATTCTTTTTATAGTAACAATTTTTACTTCTTGCGGATTAGACATGTTCAACGGCGTTGTTGGAAACAGAAATATTGTAACTATAGAACGCACACCACAAGCAGATTTTTCTGGCATAAAAGTAAGCACAGGTATAAATCTTTTCATTAGCCAAGGAAGCACGAATGCAATTACCGTTGAAGCAGACGAAAATTTACATGACCTTATTATTACAGAAGTAAAAGAGGGTGTTTTAAAAATATATACAGATAAAAATATTTGGAAAGCAAAAGCAAGAAAAGTATATGTTACCATAGAAAACCTAACGCTTCTAAAAGCATCAAGTGGAAGTAATGTAAAAAGTGAATCTATAATAGACACCAATGAAATTTATATAGATGCGAGCAGTGGTACAAGTATAGATATTGAAATAGTTGCAAAAAATGTAATAACTGAAACATCTAGTGGATCTGATGTTAAAATTAAGGGAACTACTATAAACCACACAGCTAGAGCATCTAGTGGAAGTAGTATAAATGCTTATAAACTAAAGAGTACTAATGCCAACGCAAGCGCTTCTAGCGGTGCCTCTATACATATTTATGCATCTAAAAATATGGATGCAAAAGCAAGCAGTGGTGCCGGTATAGATTATACAGGAAATCCTGCAACAATAAATAAAGAAGCTTCTTCCGGCGGAAGTATTTCTATGAATTAAAACAATTACAACTTATTTAAAAAATATTAGAAAGCTAACTTCTAATATGGTTACTAATACTTGGTTTTATTAGTATAATTAGTAAGGCGTTGTTTTATAACAAACAGCGCTTTCTTTTTTTGTATGTAAAGTATACGGTATTTATTCTGTGGCTTTCTTGTAATTTTTTAAAAGTTTTTGTACTTCTATGTTCTCAAAAACAAAAGGGTACAATTCGTTTAAAATAGTATGATAATCGTAATCTATTTTCATTGCACTTATTAAGTGCGTAAATGCATATTTTTGTTTATTTAAAATAAAGAACAAGCCCACAAGCCTGTACTCTACCTCTGAGAAATTCTTATGTGTTTTTTGAGCTGACAACAATACTTTCATAGCATCATTAAATTCTCCCAAGAAAGATAAAACATCCGTTAAACCCATGTAAATCTCTATAGAAGTATCTCCCAGTCTTAAACAACTCTTAAAACCAACAACTGCCTCTTCGAAAAAGCTTAGTTTTAAGTTTATTTCAGAATAGCGTCTCCAATACAACGTATTCTCTTCATCAATTTTTAAAGCTTTTGCAATATAGTGTGCCGCTTTTTGGTAGTTTTCTTGCTCAAAATACAAGTTAGTTAACAAAATCCAACCCTTATCTAAAAATGGATCTTCATGAACTGCTTTTTTATAATAAGACAGAGCCGCATCTAGTTTATTAAGTTTCTCGTAACATTCTCCAACTCTAATATTAACATACGCAGTTGGGTCATCTAATTCTATTGTAATTAAATAGTTATCAATTGCATCTTGATAATTGCCTAATTGTTCTAGAGTCTTTGCTTTCTCTAAATAACCACCTACAAAAGATTCATCAATTAAAACGGCATAATCAAATGCAATTAAAGCCTCTTTATAACTTTCTAAAATAAAATGCTGTCTTCCTAATTGGTGCCAAGCAACCTCACAATAAGGATTAATATCTATGTATGAAATTAAATACTTTGCAGCTTCCTCATGTTGTTTTTGCATATCGAAACAATAAACAATATTGTAAAGCGCAGAATAGTCTTCAAAATCGGCTTCAATGCAATACGCAAAGTTTATGCGTGCGTTTTTAAAATCTTCCAAATACAAAAACTCCATACCCATTAAAGACCATATATCTATCTTATCATCTGTTAAAGACAATGCTTTTTCTAGATCTATAATTGCTTCTTTATGAAAACCTTTTTTTGAATTTATAGTGGCTTTTTGAATAAAAACCTCTTCATTTCTTGGCGCTAAAACCTCAATTCTTTTTAATAGCTTAGAAGCTTTATCAATTTCATTTTCAGTAAGGTAGGCTTCCACCATCAACAGCTTTAAGTCAATAGATTCTGGATGCTGTTCTAAACCCAATTTAATTGCTTTCTTTGCTAGTGCTATTTTACCAGTATCTAAATAATGTACAATAATTTCTTCAAACTCAACCAAATCAAAAAAATAGACATTATTGGTTTTAAGCATGGATTCAAATTTTAATAGAGACATAACTATGATATTTGAATTAGTAATTTAAAGGTACTGTAACTCCTGCTTAACAGTTAGAATTGCTCTTTTTGTTTTCAACAATTTAATTAACAAAACAGCAGTATGCATTTAGCCCTTAATAATTTTGTGTATACATAAATTTAAGTTAATTTTGATTTTCAATAACTATCATCTTAAACTGGTAGCATTCTTATGAGCAAAAAAATCTTATTGAACTCTAAAGATATTGAAATTATACTCCATCGACTAGCTTGCGAGCTTATCGAAAACCATAATGATTTTTCTAATACCGTCTTAATTGGCCTGCAGCCAAGAGGTTCTTATCTAGCAAATAGATTAGCCAATCTATTAAAAACAGAATACAATATTAAAAATTTAGAGTTAGGCCTTTTAGATATCACTTTCTACAGAGATGATTTTAGAAGAAAAGATACCCCTTTAGCAGCAGAAACTACCGAAATGAACTTTCTTGTTGAAGACAAAAAAGTGGTAATAATTGATGATGTTTTATTCTCTGGACGAAGTATTAGAGCAGCATTAACCGCAATACAATCATACGGAAGACCGGAAAATATAGAATTATTAGTTTTAATAGATAGACGTTTTAGCAGACACTTGCCAATTCAGCCAAATTATAGAGGCAGACAAGTAGATGCTATTAATGAAGAAAGAGTGCTTGTAACTTGGAAAGAATCTCATAAAAAAGATGCTGTTTTTATAGAACCTACATAATTCTATTAAGGAAGACTTTAAACGTAAAAATGAAAAAAAATAAACAAATATCTAACTTAAAACCTTTGATGTGTCAGAATTAAGCGTAGAACATTTATTGGGCATTAAGTACTTAAACCCCAATGATATTGATGTTATTTTTAAAACTGCAGATCATTTTAAAGAAGTAATCAATAGACCTATCAAAAAGGTACCTTCTTTAAGAGATATTACCATTGCAAATTTATTTTTTGAAAATAGCACAAGAACTAAACTAAGTTTCGAACTAGCAGAAAAAAGACTATCAGCAGACGTTATTAACTTCTCTGCTGGACAATCTTCAGTAAAAAAAGGAGAAACTTTAATAGACACCGTAAACAATATTTTAGCTATGAAAGTAGATATTATTGTAATGCGCCATGGAAACGTTGGTGCTGGTGTTTTCTTATCTAAACATGTAGATGCAAAAATTATAAATGCTGGTGACGGAACCCATGAACACCCAACACAAGCGCTACTAGACTCTTATTCTATTAGAGAAAAATTGGGTACAGTTAAAGGTAAAAAAATAGTGATTATTGGAGATGTTTTACACTCTAGAGTTGCTTTATCTAATATTTTCGCACTACAATTGCAAGGCGCACAAGTTAAAGTTTGTGGTCCAACAACCTTAATACCAAAACATATTGCCAGTTTAGGTGTAACGGTTGAAACCAACTTAAAAAAAGCGCTAGAATGGTGTGATGTAGCAAATGTACTTCGTGTACAGCACGAAAGAATGGATATTAAATATTTTCCTTCTACGAGAGAATACACACAACTTTACGGAATAAATCAAGAAATTTTAGACAACCTTGGAAAGAAAATTGTAATCATGCATCCCGGACCTATAAATAGAGGTGTTGAAATTACTAGTGATGTTGCAGACTCTAATGATTCTATTATACTAAACCAAGTAGAAAATGGTGTTGCAGTTAGAATGGCAGTTATCTATTTACTAGCGCAGCAGATAAAAAGATAAAATGCAAATAAAAGAAGCAACCAATTACACGCTCATATCTTCTGATGAAGACTCATTTAAGGAATTTCAAAAATCAGTATTTAAAAGAATAAATGATTTTGATAAAAACCACTTAATACTTCAAATTTCTGAAGAACTGAACATAGATAAGAAAGATTTTTTATTATTTTTGAAGATAGCAGAACAAAAAAAAGAAAATGGTACCTCTTTTGTAGTTCTTAATTCGTCGGTTAACCCAGATGATTTCGCTGAAAACCTGAACATTGTTCCTACTTTACAAGAAGCAGAAGACATCTTAGAAATGGAAATTATAGAAAGAGAACTAGGGTTTTAAAAAACAATAAATGACTAAAAAGCTACTTTTTATTTTACTTTTATCAGTTAGTTTTATTGGATTTTCGCAAGAAAAAACATTAAAGAATTTATCTACTGCGCCCAATCCATTTACAAATAGTACTCAAATTGTATTTTCCTCCTCATTCGATTCTTCTATTCAACTAAAAGTTATAAATATTATTGGAGCAACAGTAGTTAAGAAAACCTACAAAACTAAAGTTGGTAAGAACATCATACCTTTTTATAAAAACAATTTAGCTCCGGGAATATACATCTATAGCATACAATGCAGCAATCAAATAATTTCTAAACGTTTTGTTATCAAATGATACAACTTACAATACTAGGTTGTCATTCTGCAACACCACGCGTAAATGCGCATCCAACTTCACAGTATTTAGAAATAAATAACAATCATTTTTTAGTAGACTGTGGTGAAGGCACACAACGTCAAATGCGAAAATATAAAGTAGGGTTTTCTAAAATAAATCATATTTTTATTTCTCATTTGCATGGTGATCATTTTTACGGTTTAGTTGGCTTACTTTCTACTTACGGTATTTTAAGTAGAGAAAAAGAAATGCATATTTTTGGCCCAAAAGGAATTAAAAAAGCAACTTTACAAATGCTTAAGATTTCTGAATCTCATGCAAAATTTAATATGGTTTTTCATGAGCTGTCTTCTAAAGAAAGTGAACTTATTTATGAAGATGATAAGGTTACTGTTCAGACCATTCCGTTAACACATAGAGTATATACAAATGGTTATTTATTTACAGAAAAGCCAAAACCTAGAAAACTAAACATGCTGAATATTAGCGGATATGCAGAAATAGATAGGGCTGATTATTTAAACATCAAAGCAGGTAGAGATGTAACATTGTCTTCTGGCGAAGTGATACCAAATACTTTATTAACCATCGATCCAACAAAACCACTAAGCTATGCATTTTGTAGTGATACAAGCTACAAACCAAACATAATTCCCATTATAAAAAATGTAGATTTATTATATCATGAAGCTACATTTTTAAATGACAGACAAGATTTAGCTAAAAAAACGAAACATTCAACTGCTATTGAAGCTGCTAAAATTGCCAAAGAAGCAAATGTTGGGCAATTAATTATTGGACATTATTCAGGAAGGTACCCAGATACTTCTTTATTTAAGAAAGAAGCAGAAACAGTTTTTAAAAATGTTTCTTTAGCAAAACCGGGAGCTGTTTTTAAAATAAACTAATTTTAATATTGATTGATTGCTAACAAAACCAAAGTACACGCAACCTCAGTCTCTATATTATTTTCTTGCAATAACTTTACAAAGTATGTATTCTCTGTACCCGGATTAAAAATAACTCTTTTGGGTTCTAAACTAATAATATAATCATAATACGCTTTTTGCCTTTTCGGATTTAAATACAAAGTAACAGTATCTATATTTTTATATGGAAGCACTTCAGTATCAATAGTAATAGCAGCAACTTTGCCTTTTCTTAAACCCAAAGCAACCACTGGTATGTTGTTTTCTTTTAACTTATTAATTGCTTTAAAAGAATATCTATTCTCTTTTAAAGAGGCACCTAAAACTAAAGTCTTTTTTTGCATACTATTTATTTTTCTACTTATTTGCTGCAACGTCAATTGAAGCTACAATAGCAATTACTATATTCAATAAACAGAGTAAACTAATAAAAACTAAATTTAAGCTTTGGTTTTCAAATGAAATAATTTCAGACAATTTATTCAGCACAAAAAAGAACAACGCAATATTTGATAGTAATAAGATAAGTTTATATTTTTTCTTCATTTTAGGATTTCGAATTAAAACAATAACCTAACCTCTTCTACCCATTCTATTGTTTCTCATTTCTACCATTTTACTTCTTACTGTGGTAGTATACTCTTTTTTTGTAATTTCCTTTCCTTTGTCTGGTGCTTCTATTGTAACTGTTTTTTCTTTATTAAGTACAATTTCTGTGCACAAAAGCGTAGTGTTTGCTGCACTTACCTCCAAGATTAAACCTGGCAAACCCCAAAATTCTGCGGGTCCTTGGGCAATAGGTATTTGTGGCGTGTACCAAGCCTCTACTATAATCATTTTTTCTTCTGGTCCTTTTGCGGATTCTTCTTCATCGGTATTTAAATCACTCCAAGAAAAATTATACCAATTTAATTCAGTAGCTGGCACAAAAGCTTTTGCCTTATAGCAAGTATATTGTCCAATTTTTTTAGTTTCTGTGCCCAATGTCCAATCTATACGATATAAGATGTCTTTCACTAAAAAACGTTTACCATAGAATTCTTGAGCCTGCACCAAGGTACCCTCTTTTATGTTTTTATATTGATCTCCTCTTGAAAAATAACCACCCCAAGAATCTGTTGCGCTAGCAACTGCGTCTATCTTTTCTTCTTCTAAAAAAGTAGCTGCAATACTATTAAAACTTAAAATATATGTTTTTTCTAAACGGTTTTTAAGACGCGCTGCAACCTGTTTTTTTCTAGCTTCGCTTAGCCTTGCACCCCAAGAACCAAGATCCATTTTTGCTTTAGAAATGTAAGTTATCTTTCCACTAAACTTTTGCGCACTTGTGTTTATTGTGAATAATGTGATGGCAATAATAAAAATAAATTTAACAAGATTTGCTTTCATAATTCTTTTGGGTATTTTAAATATTGTTGAGTAAAAGTAACGAAATAATAAACAACCTTTTTTACTTTTGACTGTATACTAATAATTTCTGTTTTTTGTGTGAAATAAAAAAGCATCTAAAATTAGCTAAATTATTACCAACGTATAATTACAGAACCCCAAGTAAATCCGCTACCAAAAGCCGCTAAAACTACCAGATCATTGTCTTTTATTTTACCTTGTTCCCAAGCCTCTGTTAAAGCAATAATTACAGAAGCAGCTGTGGTGTTACCATACTTCATTATATTATTAAATACTTGATCATTAGACAACTGAAACTTCTTCTGAATAAACTGTGCAATGCGCAAATTTGCTTGATGCGGAATTAACATATCAATATCTTCTTTTACTAAATTGTTAGCTTGTAAACCCTCTACAATTGCTTCAGAAAAACGTGTAATTGCATGTTTAAATACAAATTGACCATTCATATACGGATAATATGAAATGTCATCAGGGTTGTTCGCTTCTAAAATTTCTGGAACCCAACGTTGTGTTGATGGCCCTTCTAAAACCAACTCTTTTGCGTGTTTTCCTTCCGAATGTAAATGAGAAGATAAAATTCCTTTTCCTGCCTCTTCACTTCTAGAAAGCACAGCTGCTCCTGCTCCATCTCCAAAAATTACGGTCACATTTCTTCCTCTTGTAGATTTTTCCAACCCACCAGAATGGTTCTCTGCGCCAATTACCAATATGTTTTTGTACATACCCGTTTTTATAAATTGATCTGCAACAGACATTGCATAAATAAAACCAGAACATTGGTTGCGCACATCTAACGCGCCAATTGTTGGCATGTCTAATATTTCTTGCACTTGCACACCACCTCCAGGGAAATACATATCTGGACTTAAAGTTGCGAATACAATAAAATCAATATCATCTTTTGTTAATCCTGCCCTATCTATTGCAATTCTAGCTGCTTTTGCACCCATAACTGCGGTAGTATCTCCAGATTTAGGGTCTATCCAACGCCTCTCCTTTATCCCTGTTCTTTCTTCAATCCATTCGTCTGAAGTTTCCATAAACTCCTTTAAATCGTCGTTTGTAACAACGTTTTTTGGAACATAATGCCCTAAGCCAGTTATTTTTGAATTATACATCCGATATGCTTTTTTTACTAATTAGTTCTATTAACAAAAATAGTTAAATTTATTTTCATTGTTATACTGTCTAAACGGTGAAAATTCTGTCATCTTGTCACAATAGTGTCTTTGGTATTTTTTTTGACTACTATTTTAGAATAAATAATAAATTAAACAAAATATAGATAAATGGCAAAAGGAAATATAAATGTATCCGTAGAAAATATTTTTCCACTGATAAAAAAGTTCTTGTATTCAGATCACGAAATATTCTTACGTGAATTAATTTCTAATGGGACAGACGCAACGTCTAAATTAAAACACCTAATTGCTATTGGTGAGGCTGAAACTGTATTAGGTGATGCTAAAATTGAAGTAAGTATTGATAAAGATGCAAAGACGATTAGCATTAAAGATCAAGGTTTAGGAATGACTGCTGATGAAGTTGAGAAATACATCAATCAAATTGCATTTTCTGGTGCAGAAGAGTTTTTAGATAAATATAAAGACAACGAAGCAGGAATTATTGGTCATTTTGGTTTAGGTTTTTACTCTGCATTTATGGTAGCAGCAAAAGTAGAACTAATTACAAAGTCTTTTAAAGATGCACCTGCTGCTCATTGGACTTGTGACGGTTCTCCTGAATTTACTTTAGTAGAAAGCGATAAAGCTGATAGAGGAACAGAGATTATTTTACACATTGCAGAAGATTCTTTAGACTTCTTAGAAGATGGTAAAATTGAAGGTTTATTAAACAAATACAATCGTTTTAATCAAGTACCAATTAAATTTGGAACAAAAGAAATTAACGATCCTGAGTTTACACCAGCAACTACTAAAGATGCAGAAGGTAAAGAAACTGCAGAAGCACACCAACAAATAACGGTAGATAACATTATCAATAACACAGATCCTGCTTGGACAAAAATGCCTGCAGATTTAGAAAAAGAAGATTATGATAATTTCTATAGAGAATTGTATCCAACGCAATTTGAGGAGTCTTTATTTCATATTCACTTAAATGTAGATTATCCTTTTAACTTAACAGGAATTTTATTCTTCCCTAAGTTAAGTCCGTCTATGGACATGCAAAAGGACAAAATTCAATTGTACCAAAATCAAGTTTTTGTAACTGATAATGTTGAAGGAATTGTACCAGACTTTTTACAAATGTTAAAAGGTGTGATCGATTCTCCAGACATTCCATTAAATGTTTCTCGTTCTGGTTTGCAAGCAGATGGAGCGGTAAAGAAAATATCTGGATATATTACTAAAAAAGTAGGGGATAAATTAGCTTCTCTATTCAAAAAAGACAGAGCAGACTTTGAAACAAAATGGAATGACATTAAAGTAATTATCGAATACGGAATGTTGTCTGAAGATAAGTTCTTTGACAAGGCGAAGAAATTTGCATTATACCCAACCGTAGCAGATACCTATTTTACTTTTGATGAATTAATTGAAAAAACAAAAGATTCTCAGACTGATAAAGATGGAAACCATGTTGTTTTATATACTTCAAATAAAGATGCTCAACACAGCTACATCCAAGATGTAACTGCAAAAGGATATGAAGTATTGGTTTTAGATTCTCCAATTATTTCGCATTTAATGCAAAAACTAGAAGGTTCAGCAGAAAAAGTGAAGTTTACAAGAGTAGATTCTGACCATGTTGATAATTTAATTAAGAAAGACGACAATGTAATTTCTAAATTATCTGAGGATGAGGTAGCTACTTTAAAACCAATTATTGAAGGTGCTGTTAATTCTAAAACATATACAGTTCAATTAGAAGCGATGGATTCTGCTTCTTCTCCATTTATAATTACGGTTCCAGAGTTTATGCGTAGAATGAAAGAAATGCAGGCATCTGGTGGTGGTGGTGGAATGATGGGAATGGGTAATTTTCCTGACATGTACAATTTAGTGGTAAACACAAATAGTCCGTTAGTATCTGACATCTTAAATAATAAAGATGAAGCAGCACAGAAACATTTAATCTCGCAAGCTTTTGATTTGGCTAAATTATCTCAAAACCTTTTACATGGTGAAGAGTTAACAAACTTTATCAAACGTTCTTACGAGTTGATTAAATAAAAACAAAGTAGCTTTAAATATATAAACCTCTTTGTGAAAACAGAGAGGTTTTTCTGTATATTAGAGAAAGATACAATTAATTTTAAGGAATAATTTTATAAGAGATGTTAGCCATTAAAAAAGCAACCCTAAAAAACGCAAATTTGCTATCTAAACTTAGTATTGCCGCTTTTATACCAGCACATGGCCAGGCTGCACCTAAAGAAGTTGTAGACGCATATATTGCAGCCAATTTTAGTGAAGAAAATTTTAGAAAAGAACTTTCAAATCCAAAATTTCAATACCACATACTCTATTACAAAGAACAAATTGCGGGTTTTTCTAAAGTAATTTTTAATCAAGAGAACGAACATGTAGTAGATAAAAATGCTACAAAGATGGAACGTCTATATCTATTAAAGGAGTTTTATAATTTAGGACTAGGCAAAGAATTACTCAACTTTAATAGTACTTTAGCAAAAGAGCATAAACAAGCGGGAATTTGGCTTTTCGTTTGGATAGAGAACTTAAAAGCAATTGCTTTTTATAAAAAAATGGGCTTTCAAAAAGTTGGTGAACATGATTTTGTGTTATCACCAACCAAAAGCAATCCAAATCATA
>OJEO01000734.1_pt1 | contig 10770 bp, 9 predicted proteins | sample 1593621 | NCBI WGS metagenome assembly OJEO01 (sample SAMN05416875, study PRJEB24817) | seawater metagenome | isolation source: Sea water | place: Canada:Atlantic | collected 2013-11
TCCTTCTGAAAACCATTTCCAGAAAAATAGTCTGAGGACAAATCCATCCACAGAAAATCCTTCCGAAAGCGACGGTAAAGAGGATGATGAAAACCACTCCAATGAGCATAGAAATAACAAATAGGTGGAAGTCCTGTGGCCAAAAAGGAAATCCGAAAATATTAAACCTTCTTTCAAGAAAATTAAACAAGAGAAATTGATTGCCATTAATTTTTATAAAGGGAGCGGCAAACAAAAAAGCCAATAAAAAATAACTCACATATTTACGATATTCATAAAACTTACCGGAAGGTTTCTTGGGATACACCCAAGAGCGTTTCCCTTCTTCGTCGATGGTACCTATACTGTCCCTAAATGATTCGTTCTTTGGAGCTTCCACAATTACTATTATTCTTTTATTCTGATTATAAGACTTCTAAAACCTATTATTCCTCTACTACATCCCCCGTCACAGGCTGATCTTCTATTTTTAGCTGTATTTTAGTGGAGTCGATCACCTTTACCTCAACCTCTTCAACTGGTGCGTTTGGATCTACCCAAAGGTCTCCTTCGGGATCTTTAGGATCTGTAGGCGTAGTCCCATGTAAACTTAAAACGTAGCTGGCCACTTGTGCCATTTCACTGGGTTTTAAGTCGGTTTTCCAAGAAACCATACCTTTTCCGTCTCGTCCTCCTTCTGAAATAGTGTTAAACACATTTTTAATACCACCTCCCAATATCCAGTAATCATCCGTTAGGTTGGGACCAATCCCCCCACCACCATCAACTTTATGGCAGGCAATACAGTTAGCTTCGAATACAGTTTGTCCAGCTCCTATGTCTTCTTTTCCCGTCAATAGCTCAACAGTGTTTACATCTATTAAGTCTTTAGCAGTTTTTTTGTATTCCTCTATTTCAGCTTGGGCTTCGGCAACGGCAATTTCATATTCTTCTTCTTGGTCAATGCCGTCAAAAACATGATAGCGTACCATATACACTACGGCAAAAATGATTGACGCATAGAACATATACAACCACCAAGGTGGTAATACATTATCCAGCTCACGAATACCGTCGTAATTATGGTCTAGTACAATCTCACTTTCTTTTTCAATAGGTTTTTTGGCCAATAACTTTTTATAGGTCTTTTTAAACCAATTATTTTCTTTTCGAAGTGCTTCAGATGCAATAAATCTTTCTTGCGCTTCTTCGTTCAAACCACGAAAAAGAATGCTTTTTAAAGTTTCTGAAATAATTTCAATTGCAAGGGAAAACAGAAAAATCAATCCTAGAACCATCCAGATAACAGGGTATTTTACTATAGCCCACGTCTCACCAGATTCTACAATAAATTCCATAAGGAAAAACGCGAGAACCGTAAAGACTATAACTCGTATGTAAGATGCTGTTGTTTTCATGATGGCAAATCGTTTTTATCGTTTATTTCGTTGTCGGGAGTCAGTTCTAAAGGAATGTTACTGACTTCTTTTATATGTTCCTTTTTTGCTGTGAATACCCACCAGAACAGGACTGCAAAAAAGATGAAAAAAATGAGGAGTGAAATAATGGGATATATTGCCACACCATCAATACTTTCTAAGTTTCCTTTAATGAATTTTAACATGGCTAATCGTTTTGGGCTGAAGCTTCTTCAGCAGGTTTTACTTTAATATCAGTTCCTAAGCGTTGCAGGTAAGCAATCAACGCTACAATTTCCCTATCGCGCATTTCAACAAAACCTTCTCCATTTTCTTCAGCATATTTCTTATCGGCTTCGTATGTTTTCGCAAAATCCGGATCGCTGTACAGGTTTTCTTCAATTTTAGTTCCCTGTTCCGACATGGATTGTTGAGCATTGGTAATTTCTTCTTCAGAATATGGTACACCCAATGTTACCATCGCTTCCATTTTTGTTTCGGTAAGGCTTTTGTCCAATTCAGAATTTATCAACCATTTATAGGAAGGCATAATGGAACCGGAAGAAGTACTCTGTGGATCGTACATATGGTTTAAATGCCAGTTGTCACTATACTTACCTCCTACTCTAAGCAAATCAGGACCTGTACGCTTACTTCCCCATAGGAACGGGTGGTCATAAATATACTCACCGCTTTTAGAGTATTCCCCGTACCGTTCCACCTCACTACGGAAGGGACGCACCATTTGTGAATGACAGGAAACACAGCCCTCACGAATGTAAATATCACGGCCTTCCAACTCCAATGGAGAATACGGTTTTACACTTGAAATTACGGGTACATAATCATCTACCAATAGCGATGGGATAATCTGTACCGCACCACCAATTAAAATGGCGATGGTGGCAAAAATGGTTAATTTTACCGGCCGTCTTTCCAGCCATGTATGATAGCCTTCTTTTGCTGTACGGTGTTTGGTTACTTTTACCAACGGGGCTGCTTCAGCAAGTTCGTCTGTTACTTTACTTCCTTTACGGGCTGTCATTATAATGTTGTACAGCGCTATGAAAGCACCGAGGATAAATAGACTTCCTCCAATGGCACGCATCCAATACATCGGTATGATTTCGGCTACGGTCTCTAAGAAGTTTCCGTAGGTAAGCGTTCCATCTGGATTAAATTGTTTCCACATAGAGGCTTGAACAAATCCGGCAACATACATAGGTAAAGCGTACATGATAATACCTAATGTTCCTACCCAAAAGTGGGTGTTGGCCAACTTAATAGAGTATAATTTTGTCTTAAACAGTTTTGGCACTAACCAGTACACCATTCCAAAGGTTAAAAAACCGTTCCACGCTAACGCCCCTACGTGCACATGAGCAATAATCCAATCACTAAAGTGTGCAATGGCGTTTACATTTTTAAGCGAAAGCATCGGTCCTTCAAAAGTTGCCATCCCATACCCTGTGATGGCTACTACCATAAATTTTAAAACTGGGTCGGTACGTACTTTGTCCCAAGCTCCTCGTAAAGTCAATAGACCGTTTATCATACCACCCCAAGATGGAGCCAGTAACATGATAGAGAATGCTACCCCAAGATTTTGTGCCCAAGCAGGTAAGGAAGAGTATAGCAAATGGTGTGGTCCTGCCCAGATATAAATAAATATCAAAGACCAGAAGTGAATAATAGATAACTTATAGGAGTATACTGGACGATTAGCTGCCTTTGGTACAAAGTAATACATCAATCCTAAAAAGGGTGTGGTTAAGAAAAATGCAACAGCATTATGGCCATACCACCATTGTACCAGTGCATCTTGTACTCCAGCGTAGAATGAGTAACTTTTTAATGCACTAACAGGTAACTCAATACTATTTACAATATGTAAAACAGCTACCGTAACAAAAGTCGCTAGGTAAAACCAAATAGCAACGTAGAGATGCCGTTGTCTTCGTTTTAAAATAGTACCTATCAAATTGGCTCCAAACGCAACCCAAATAACTGCAATAGCAATATCAAAAGGCCATTCTAGTTCGGCGTATTCTTTAGAGGTAGTATAACCTAGTGGTAGTGTAATTGCAGCCCCAACAATAATAGCCTGCCAACCCCAAAAATTAAGGTTACTCAACCAATCTTTCCACATTCTGGCTTTTAACAATCGTTGAGAAGAATAATACACGCCAGCAAAAATGGCATTTCCCACAAAAGCAAAAATCACCGCATTGGTATGCAGAGGTCGTAACCGACCAAAACTTAACCATGAAATACCGTCGGTAACGTTAGGAAATAAAAACATAAAGGCCAGTAAGAGCCCTATACTCATACCAATAATACCCCAAAACATAGTGGCATTGACAAACTTTTTTACGATCTTGTTATCGTAATGAAACTGCTCTGTTTGCATAATAGTTAGTGTTTCTTCCCGCATTGGTGCAGGATTTTTTAATTATTTGAATTGACTTTATTTTCTTTTTTCTCCAATTGGGAAGCTTCTTCTTTTACAAGCTCATCCTCAAACAACATACGCACCGAAGGCGTATAGGTATCATCATACTGTCCTCTTTTTACCGAAATTATAAATGCGATAAAGAAGATGATTGCCACTAAAACACTAATGCTTAATAACACGTAAATAATACTCATACCTATTCTTTATTATGGTGTAAAACTACTTTTGAGACGACAAAAAAAATATGACATCCGTCAGCTTTGCTTATTTATATCCATTCTTAGTTTTCTACTAATATATTGAGTGCCAAGGGTTGTAAATACTACAATACTTATACTACTCAAAGGCATTAAAATAGCAGCAATAACAGGTTTTAAATGACCCGTTAGTGCAAATGAAAGTCCTACTAGGTTGTATAGTAATGAAAGCAGAAAAGCCCATTTAATAACCTTAATCCCTTTGTGGGAAAGATCAATATACCGTACTAGGTTTTTAAAAACCGTAGCATCTAAAATACCATCACAGGCAGGCGAAAAAACATTGATGTTTTCTGAAATAACAATCCCAACATCACTCTGTTTCAAAGCCCCAGCATCGTTAAGACCATCCCCTATCATCATCACAGTTTTACCAGATTGTTGCTGCTTATGTATAAACTCAAGCTTATCTCCAGGCTTTTGATTGAAAATAAGTTGCGTACCATCTGGCAGTAAACTCTCTAAATGTTCTTGTTCTCCATCGTTATCACCTGAAAGGACAATAACTTCTTTATCTTTCCCTAATGCTTCAAAAATTTCTGAAACTCCATTTCTGTATTCATTTTCAAAAACATAGCAACCTTTGTATTGCTTGTTGCTACTAATATGAACCGTTGTTTTCTTTTGTTTTTCTGAAGAGTCTTTTATCTGCATCTTTTCAGATGTATTCTCAACAAAAGCATAGGAACCCACTTTTATAGTTGCATTCTTTGCTGAAGCTGAAATCCCCTTCCCTACTTCTTCTTTAAATTCGTCAAGGGTTTGAATATTGTTTCTATCTAAGATGGCGTATAAGGAACGGCTCAAGGGATGATTTGATGCCCGAAGAGTACTCCTCAGAAGTTCTTGTTCCGTTTGAGTAAGCTCGATACCTTCATAGGTGATTGTGTTTTTTCGATTCGTTGTGAGCGTTCCCGTTTTATCAAAAATGACTGTATCTACTTTCGCCATTTGTTCAATTATGGAAGCTTCTTTCAAGTATAATTTATTGCTTCCGAAAATGCGCAACATATTACCCAATGTAAAGGGTGCTGCAAGCGCAATAGCACAAGGACAAGCCACAATCAATACTGCGGTAAATACATTAAATGCTTTTGAAGGATCTACCACCATCCAAAATAAAGTAGAAAGAAAGGCGATACTCAATACCCCCACCGTAAAGCGTTTGCTAATACTATCGGTCAACGATTGAAAAATACCCGTTTTATCTTTGCTAAACACTTCATTGCTCCAAAGCTGGGTTAAATAGCTTTGCTCTACGGGTTTCAACACTTCTACTTCCAGCACCCCGTTTTGTTGCTTTCCACCGGCATATAGTTTATCTCCACTTTGTTTGGAAACGGGATCAGCTTCGCCCGTTACAAAACTATAATCAATAAGCGCGTTCCCTTTTATTAAAATAGCATCCACAGGCAAAAGCTCGTTGTTACGGATAAGCAATCGATCGCCTTTTTGAATTTTATATACCTCAGCCTGTTCTTCTCTAGCACCACTTTTTTTATTTCGCAATAAGCGTGTTACAGCAATGGGAAAATACGATTTGTAATCTCGTTCAAAAGACAAGTATGAATACGTTTTCTGCTGAAAAAATTTCCCGAGTAATAAAAAGAAAATAAGACCGGTAAGGCTATCGAAAAACCCAGTGCCCCAATCCATGATAATTTCCATGGTACTTCTAATAAAGAGTACGGCAATACCAATAGCAATAGGCACATCAATGTTCAAAATACCAGAACGCAGCCCTTTATAAGCCGAAGTAAAATAATCTCTACCAGAATAGAATACGACTGGAACGGAAAAAGCAAACATCAGCCACCGAAACATGTTTTTAAATTGATCCAACCAAAATTCTTCTACTTCAAAATACTCTGGAAAGGAAAGAAACATGACGTTGCCAAAAGCAAAGCCAGCAACCCCAAGCTTATAAATTAGACTGCGATCAATATGTTTTTCTTTCTTTTCTAAATTTTCAAGTGATATATAGGGTTCGTAACCAATACGACTGAGCAGCAGAACCAATTCTTTTAGCGTAGTATTTTCAGAAGAAAAAGTGATACGAACTGTTTTTTCAGGAAAATTGACTTGTGACGTTTTTACTGATTTGTTTAGCTTGTTCAAGTTTTCTAACACCCAAATACAACTACTACAATGAATGGACGGAATTAAAAAAGAGACAACTTGTGTGATATTATTGTCAAATTCCAACAGCTTTTCAACAATGGCAGGGTTATCAAGAAAGTCGAATTTCCCTTCAATTTCTTGTGGGGAAATACCTGGATTGGTGTCCAGATCGTAGTAGTAACCAAGGTCGCTGTCTTGAAGGATATCAAAAACCGTTTTGCAGCCGTGGCAACAAAACGATTTCTCTTTGTGTTCAATAACAGTATCTAAACACGGATCCCCACAATGGAAACAGTTTGTCATTCAATTAAAATTTGCTCATTATACCTATTGCAAAGGTGCTACTGAACCCTATTTTAAAAAATGACAATTATCAGTTACGGAATTTTAGTCCCAAAAAGGATCAGAATATTCTGATTTGGAACTGTCTTTAATATGGATTTTTTCAATGGTTTCCAGTTCTTCTGGAGTTGCTACTTTTTGTATTTCATTGAACAGAATCCGCTCTTCAAAACGTATGTGTGCCTGTAACTCTTCTTCCAAAAGACTCAAAGATTTATTGGGGTCTTCGGTTTCTTTAAACAGCCTTTTAATACGACGGTGTTCTTTTAAGGCGCGTTTTACCATTTCATTTTCTTCACCCAAAATGGGAAAAATATATTTTTCTTCAGCTTTAAAATGAGGTTTTATTTCTGTTTTAAAAAACCAATTGGCATATTCCTGCATCCGTTCTATGGCAATATCCTTTGCAAACCCTTTTCGTATTTTCCAAGAAAAGAGCAAGCCAAAATGATGTTGTCTACTTAATGGTTTTAATGCTTCGTGACGTTTTATGGGTTTAGGTTTGTTTATTTATATTTTTACGTTTTATTTTTTTAAAAATGTTAGACCTACCTCTAACCCAGTTGTCAATTCATAAAGACTTGTGTTTTGCAACATTTCTTTAAGTTCTTCTCGAACAATCACAAATTTATCATGTATGGGACAGGGTCTGTTAGCGTTGCATCTATCAAAACCTAAAGCACATCCTTCGTAAATGGAGTTACCATCTATAGCAAAAACAATATCGGCCAACATAATAGTATCAATTTTATCTTTGGGTATTTCAAACCCTCCCAACGGACCTTTGGTAGATTTAATTGCATCGCTTTTTGCAAGTTGAATCAATATTTTTGCTGTATATGCTTCAGGAGAGTTAATTTCTTTTGCAATTTTTTTTAAGCTTACACGCTCTCCTTGTATTGATTGCAGAGCAATATAGATTGAAGCTTTAATTCCGTATTCACAAGCCTTAGAAAACATAGAAATTCCTTTAATGTAAAGATATCTTATTTCGGATACATTTAACTTTATTTAAAAAAACATAGTGCTATCTTGACTTTCAAGCATCAAGCTTTAGTTTCGAAATCGTTTATTTGCTTCCCGTTCCAATGCTTCCCGATGATCGGGATGGGCAATTGTAATGAGTGCTTTGGCTCGTTGTTCCAATCCTTTTCCAAAAAGGTTGACCACCCCATACTCTGTTGCCACATAGTGTACGTGTGCTCGAGTAGTAGTTACGCTAGCACCTTCTTGAAGGAACGGGGTTATTTTTGAAATTCCTTTATTGGTTACCGAAGGCATAGCTATAATGGGTTTTCCTCCTGGTGAGAGTGAAGCTCCGCGAATAAAATCCATTTGGCCTCCAACACCTGAATATTGATAAGTACCTATAGAATCGGCACATACTTGACCCGTCAAGTCAATTTCAATAGCACTATTTATAGCAGTCATTTTGGGGTTTCGGCGAATAATTGCGGTATCGTTTGTATATCCCGCTTCCTTAAAGTGAACAATGGGATTATCATCGATAAAATCATATAATTTCTGAGTACCCATTGCAAAGCAGGTTACTATCTTCCCAGTTTTAATTTCTTTGTTTTCCCCAGTGATAATACCTTTTTCAACCAATGGCAAAATACCATCACTAAACATTTCGGTATGAATACCCAAGCGTTTATGGTTCGTTAAATTGTTCAACACCGCATTAGGAATATTACCGATTCCCATTTGCAACGTGGCACCATCTTCTATCAAGCCAGCTACATTTTTGCCAATAATTGCTTCTACTTCTGTCGGGCTTTCTATTATGGATGCGTGAATCGGCTCATCTACTTCAATTGCCAAATCAATATTTTTTATATGAATAATTCCATCTCCGTGTGTTCTTGGGACTTTTGGGTTGATTTGCGCTACAACTTTTTTAGCCGTTAAAATGGCTGGCAACGTAATATCTACCGAAGCACCCAATGAGCAATATCCGTGTCGGTCAGGTGGAGAAACCTGAATAAAAGCAACATCCAATGGCAAAATATTTCGCCTAAATAACCAATGTATTTCACTCAAAAATACCGGCACATAATCGCCATAAGGGCTATGCACACCTTTTCGTACGTTACCTCCTACAAAAAAAGTATTTAAATGAAAGGCTTCATTATAGGGTGCTTCTAAATATTTTGCTTCTCCGTGGGTATGAATTTGTACAATTTCAACATTTTTTAAATCTGAATACCGTTCACATAAGCTGTTTATCAATACATTTGGAGTCATGGCAGCACCTTGGAAAAAAACCCGATCACCAGATTGTACGGTGGAAATTGCTTGTTGAGGCGATACTATCTTTAAGTTTTTATGATTCATCTGTCGTTATCTTTGGAATGCAAAGGTGTAAAACCTTTCAGTCTTTAGTTATGATTTATGTCATACCAATAAATCATCTATACTTTTACCATTGCAACTTAATTTTACTTTCTTTAAAATAATGATTTCTTTTAAAAAACACATACACATTGCCCTTGGATATTTTGTTTTGATTGCTATTATGGGAGTTGCTCTTCGTCTTTTTGCAATAACCGAATTGCCTATTACCTATCGATACATTGTACACACCCATTCGCATATTGCTTTATTGGGCTGGGTTTATACTGGATTGACCACCGTTTTGTATTATCTTTTTTTACGGGATAGTGAGATTTCAAAAAACTACACCTATCTTTTTTGGGGTACACAGGCAACTATTATAGGAATGTTATTTTCCTTTCCTTTTATTGGATATGCCTTGTTCTCCATTATTTTTTCCACTCTTTTTTTGGTTGCGACCTATGTATTCGCTTTCTTTTTTCTTAAATATACTCCCAGTAAATTAAAATCACTTCAATCGTATAAGTTAATACGAGTAGCTATTTGGTTTATGGTACTTTCAAGCATTGGTCCTTGGGCTATAGGGATTATCATGGGCACGTTGGGAAACACGTCGCCTTGGTATCACAACTTAATTTATTTCTACTTACATTTTCAATACAACGGTTGGTTTTTGGTTGCATTATGTGGAATTCTGTTCCGTTTATTTGAAGAACATGAAGTTACCCTTTCGAAAAAAAATTTTAAACAATTTTACTACCTATTAAATATTGGTGTTATATTGACTTTTTTTATTTCTATTTTATGGATGCAGCCACATTGGCTTTTTAATGCGCTAGCAATCATTGGAGGGGCATTACAAATAAGTGCATTTAGTATTCTTTACGGAAAAATTTTGTGGGAACGATCCACTTTAAAAAAGCATCTATCAAAACAAACAGGATGGTTAATGAAATTTGCTGGATTTTGTCTTGTAATAAAATTGACCGCTCAGTTAATGGGTTCGTTTCCTACAACTGTTGAAATTATTTCTGGGAATATAGATTACATCATCAGCTACCTCCACTGGGTATTTGTTGGATTGGTTAGTGTAGCTTTGGTGGCCTTTTTACATCATTTTAAATTAGTGGTCCTTCCCAAAATTGCTTTGGTTTCCTATTTGGCAGGCTTTTTAATAACCGAATTCCTTATTTTTTATCGTGGCAGTATGAGCGCCTTTAATTTACCGGCCATACCTGATATTTCCTTTTGGCTAACTATAGCAAGTGTGTTGCTATTGTTTGCCATTAGTTGGTTTTTTGCTTTTCAGTTTAAAAGAATCAGTTAAACTGTCTCTTCTTCAGGACATAATTTTTTGGATACTTCAACCATTTCTTTTACAATAGAAGCTCCTTTGTCTTTATTGTACCAAAGCTGCAATTGTGTTTTAAAAGTATCGTCCAATTGTCCATGTTCAGTTTTATAATCCGTCACTAATTTTGTGGCTGCCTGCGAACGTGGTCCCCACTGTTCAAGTACTTCATATTGATCATTTAAAATAATTAATTTTGGAATACTTTTAGAACCATTGGTAAGAAACTGGTCCATTAATTTCGGATGTTCATCACGTAGTACGATTTTTAAATCTATATAATCGGAGGTTTCAGCTATTTTATTGAGAAACGGAAGCGTTTGCGCAGCATCACCACACCAAGGCTCAGTAATAACCAGCCACGTTTGCTTTTCACAGATGTTTTTAAATTGTGATTGAAAAGTTTGAGTAATCGTAGCTGTTTTGTCCAAACGCTTGCTTCGGCTTAAATTCAATTTTGTGTCTGTCTCTTATACACATCTCCGAGCCCACGAGACCTCTCTACATCTC
>OJEO01000736.1_pt1 | contig 10759 bp, 7 predicted proteins | sample 1593621 | NCBI WGS metagenome assembly OJEO01 (sample SAMN05416875, study PRJEB24817) | seawater metagenome | isolation source: Sea water | place: Canada:Atlantic | collected 2013-11
GTAGAGAGGTCTCGTGGGCTCGGAGATGTGTATAAGAGACAGGTAGGAAAGTCCGGACACCATAGAGTATCATAGCGGATAACATCCGTCCAGCGTAAGCTGAGGACCAGTGCAACAGAAAGCAAGTACAGTTCGGCTGTAGTGAAACCAGGTAAACTCTATGAGGTGCAATGCCATGTAAATTAGAGATTGAGAGCTACTCGCTCGATTCTAAAGGGTAGGCAGATTGATTCTAAGAGTAATTTTAGAACGAGATAAATGATAAGAACCTTTTTTAAAGGAACAGGATTCGGCTTATTAGCCTGCTTTTTTTAATATTATTACAAATTTTATAGTCTTTAATTATATAATATGTAATTTTTATACTAATAATTTTTATTTATTCAATAATGATAGCTATCTATTATTTATTGTTTAAAATTCAAGGAAAAAATGTAGTTTTGTTATACTGATAATCATAAATTTAATTAGAATATGGCCTTTGATATTGAGATGATCAAAAAAGTGTACGCAAACGTTGTAGAACGCGTAGACGCAGCTCGTGGAATAACGGGAAAACCTTTAACTTTAGCAGAAAAGATATTGTATAGTCACCTTTGGGACGGCAATCCTACAAGAGCCTTTGCAAGAGGAACGGATTATGTTAATTTTGCTCCAGATAGAATTGCGTTACAAGATGCAACTGCACAAATGGCTTTATTGCAATTTATGCAAGCTGGGAAAACAAAAGTTGCAGTTCCTACAACAACACACTGTGATCACTTAATTCAAGCTAAAAATGGAGCAAGTTCAGATTTACAATCTGCTTTAAATACAAGTAACGAAGTTTTTAATTTTTTAGAATCAGTATCCAATAAATACGGATTAGGATTTTGGAAACCAGGAGCAGGAATTATTCATCAAGTAGTATTAGAAAATTATGCATTTCCTGGTGGAATGATGATTGGTACGGATTCGCACACTGTGAATGCTGGTGGTTTAGGAATGGTTGCTATTGGTGTTGGTGGAGCAGACGCTGTAGATGTTATGGCTGGAATGGCTTGGGAATTAAAATTCCCTAAACTAATTGGTGTAAAGTTAACCGGAAAATTATCTGGTTGGACAGCACCTAAAGATGTAATTTTAAAAGTAGCAGGTATTGTTTCTGCAAAAGGAGGAACAGGAGCGATTGTAGAATATTTTGGAGAAGGAGCCATTGCCATGTCTTGTACAGGAAAAGGTACTATTTGTAATATGGGCGCGGAAATAGGAGCGACAACCTCTACATTTGGATATGACGAATCTATGGAACGCTATTTGCGCGCAACCGATAGAAGTGATGTTGCAGATGCTGCGAATGAGGTAAAAGAGTATTTAACTGGAGATGCAGAAGTATATGCAAATCCCGCGGCTTATTTTGATGAAGTTATTGAAATTGATTTATCAAAATTAGGTCCATTATTAAATGGCCCCTTCACACCAGATTTATCTACAAAAGTAGGAACTGATATGGGAGAAGCAGCAACAAAAAACGATTGGCCATTGCAAGTCGAATGGGGATTAATAGGTTCTTGTACAAACTCTTCTTACGAAGACTTATCGAGAGCAGCCTCTATTGCACAGCAGGCAATTGATAAAGGTTTAAAAACAAAAGCACATTTAGGAATTAATCCAGGTTCTGAAAAAGTACGATATACTGCAGATAGAGATGGAATTCTATCGGTTTTTGAAAAATTAGATGCAAAGATTTTCACCAATGCTTGTGGTCCATGTATCGGACAATGGGCGAGGTACGATGATCCTAAAAATGCACCTAAAAATAGTATCATTCATTCTTTTAATAGAAATTTTGCCAAACGTGCAGATGGAAATCCAAATACACATGCATTTGTTGCTTCTCCAGAGATGGTTGCTGCTGTAACTATCGCAGGTCGTTTAGACTTTAATCCAATGACCGATTCATTAATTAATGAAAATGGAGAGGAAGTAATGTTAGATGAACCAACTGGATGGGAATTACCACCCAAAGGTTTTGAGGTAAAAGACGATGGGTATTTAGCGCCAGATGCAGACGGAAGTCATGTGAATGTTGTTGTAAATACTGATTCTGAAAGGTTAGAATTATTAAAACCATTTACTCCTTTAGGAAACGATTTAAGAGGCGTAAAATTATTGATTAAAGCACACGGAAAATGTACTACAGATCATATTTCTATGGCAGGACCATGGTTGCGTTTTCGTGGGCATTTAGATAATATTTCTAACAATTGTTTGATTGGAGCTGTCAATGCTTTCGGAATGAAAACAAATTTTGTAAAAAATCAGATTACCGGAGACTTTGGAGGTGTGCCAGATACTGCAAGAGTTTACAAAGCTGCAGGGATAAAAACAATTGTAATCGGAGATCATAATTATGGAGAAGGTTCTTCTAGAGAGCATGCTGCCATGGAGCCAAGACATTTAGGGGTTGCTGCAGTATTGGTGAAATCTTTTGCACGTATTCATGAGACAAACTTGAAAAAACAAGGTATGTTGGGCTTAACGTTTGCGAATGAAGCAGATTACGACTTAATTCAGGAAGATGATACGTTTAACTTTGTAGATTTGCACGATTTTATGCCAGGTAAGCCATTAACATTAGAGGTTGTTCATAAAGATGGCTCTAAAGATTTTGTGGTTGCTAATCATACTTATAATGCTGGGCAAATTGAATGGTATAACGAGGGGTCAGCTTTAAATTTAATTAAGAAAGAAAACGCCTAAGAGATTAGGATTATATATAAAACTCTCGAGGAAATTCGAGAGTTTTTTTGATTTATACATAGGGATTATGGATATATTTAGTCAGTTTTTAAATCAGATTTCTGAAACATCTTTGCCTATAATTGACACGGGTATTTCTTTGGATTGTTATATGTCAATAGATATTTCTGAAAGTAATACTACTGCATTAGATTTTAACGTTGCAGATTCAGGAGATTGGGAAAAATACATCAATTTATATCTGAGCGAGCAAGATAATCAAGTTGCATATGGAGGATATCTTGAAAAAAGAAATTTATACGATCGCAGTGCTTATTTTAGAAATATAGCAGACCAGAACAAAAGAAATATTCATTTAGGAGTTGACCTTTGGTGCACTGCAGGTACAAAAGTATTGGCTGTCTTAAAAGGAGAGGTGCATAGTTTTAAAGACAATAATAATTATGGAGATTACGGCCCAACTATCATTATAAAACACAGTATTGCCACTGAAACTTTTTACACATTGTATGGTCATCTTTCAACTGATTCTATTAAAGATGTTCAAATAGGAACAGTTATCGCACAAGGTGAAATTATTGGAAATGTTGGAAGCAGTGCTGTAAATGGAGATTATGCACCACATTTACATTTTCAAATTATTAGAAATTTAGCAAGAAATTTTGGAGATTATCCGGGGGTTGCTTCAGAAAATGATATCTCATTTTATATAAATAATTGTCCCGATCCTAACTTATTATTGAAACTAGATTTAAAAACAGACCCTTCTTTTTAATTTGTTTAAGGGAGTATTTATTCTTTTAAGACTTCGTTGATGCTTTTTAGGATGATATTACATCCTTTTTCAAGATCTTGGTCACTAATGTTAAGTGGAGGTGAAATTCTCATTGCACGACCCTCAAATAACAAAAAGAAAAGAATCAATCCGTTTTTTAAACATTGGTGAATAATTTGTGCGGCAATATCTGGAGTTTCAACAATAGCAGCCAACATTAACCCTTTCCCCCTAATTTCTTTGATAGCATTATGTACCAAGTGCTTTCTAATGATTTGCTCTTTACGGACACTTTCTGCCAATAAATTCTGATTTAATATTTCTGTAACTGTGGCATTTCCTGCCGCAGCAATAACTGGGTGTCCTGCAAAAGTAGAAATATGACCCAATTTAGGATTGTCTTTTAATAGGCCCATCATTTCAAACGAAGAAATAAAAGCACCAATTGGCATTCCGCCGCCTAATCCTTTACCTGTAATTATAATGTCCGGAATTACATTGTAGTTTTCAAATCCCCAGAAAGTACCGGTTCTTCCAATACCTGTTTGAATTTCATCTAGAATTAATAATGCGCAAACTTCATCACACTTCTTTTTTACTTTGGTTAAAAAATCGTTTTGAGGTTCTATAAAGCCAGCACCTCCTTGAATGGTTTCTAAAATAACTGCTGCGGTTTTATGTGTAATTTTTTCTAAATCTGCTTCATTATTAAATTTGATAAATTTTGTACCAGGAACTAAAGGTCTAAATGCCTGATTTTGTCTTTCTACTCCAGAAACACTCATAGCGCCCATGGTATTGCCATGGTATGAATTTTTGGCAGCAATAATTTCTGATCTACCAGTAACTCTTTTAGCTAGTTTTAAAGCACCTTCTGTAGCTTCTGTTCCTGAGTTGGTAATGTAAACTGAGTTTAAATTTTCAGGAGAATTTTGTGCTAGTATCTTACAAAGTGCCACTTGTGGTTTTTGAATAAACTCACCATATACCATTACATGCGAATATGCATCTAATTGATTTTTAATAGCGGTTTTAACCTTAGCATTATTATGACCTAAACTGTTTGCAGAAACACCTGCAACAAAATCTAAATGAGCTTTGCCATCTGTATCATAAATATAACTTCCTTTTGCATGAGAGATTTCTATTGCTAATGGGTGGGGAGAAGTTTGTGCTTGGTATTTTAAAAAATCCTTTTTCATTTAATCTTTGTTAAAGAAAGTTGCTGCCCTATTTTTTTTAGGGTTGTTTAATAACGAAGGTTTTATATTTTCTTTATCACTTTTTTGAGGAGGCTTTTTATTATCGTCTTTTCTAAAAATAGATTCCTTTGTTTTTGGTTGTTCATTTTCTCTCCAAACGAACCCATTTAAGACTCTGTCTTCTTCAGGAAAAAGCGAAGGTGGATATGTTTTACCTTCCGATGTCTTTAAATACTTTATAGTTGTAATCTGTCCTTTTTCAAGTGTAAACTCAATATTACTGGAAATTTCTTTTGTAATGGTTTCTATGCTATCTGTTTCTTCATTTCTATTGTAGTATACAGATTCTGCATTTCCTTTTACTAAAAGGTTATTTAGTTTGTTTTTTAAAAACTTACCAAACATATTTCTTCCTTTTATTTGATTAAAATCATTGATAGATAAAGAATCTTTAGAAACTATAAACGCATTGTTTAGTACTTTTAAAGAGTCTAATTTCTCTGTTGCTATATCAGACAATAAATGAATAGTGTCTCCGGTAATTTGATTGCCATCAGACCATAAAACGGGATCCTTAAACATTTTAGTAATTCCGCTTGCCTGGTCTGTATGAATCGAATCGCATTTCCCTTGTAAATCAGATTTAAAAATTTTAACGTTATGATATGTTCTTACAATTCTTTTTTCTGGAATTCCTGTGACTAACAAAGTATCTCCATGAATAAACGTAGAATCTTGTTCTACAATAGAAATAGCTACGGCTCTTTTAATAATAAAAAGTGAATCGTTATTCTCAAATATTTCTGCATAATTTCCTCTAGTAACAAAGTTTTTTACGGTATCAATTATCTGTATATTATTAGTTGCAGAGGCAAATCCTTTTTTCTTATCATAATACAAACTATCGCCTTCTACTGTTCTTTCTTTTAGATACAGCTTTGCATTTTTAACAAAATAAGAAATATCTGTTTTTGTATTGTAAAAGCCACGTTCACAATATATTTTATTTTCGTTTTCGGTATTTGTAATTGTAGAGGGACCGTATAGGTATGTTAAACCAGAATCTGTGTAATAATCTAAATGATTAGATACTAAATTATGTTCAGGGTTTATAACAGTAACTCTCGTGGTTGCTGTAAATTTCTTTGTTTCTAAATAATAGTTTCCGTTTTTACTTTTTAAGGTATTGGTTTTATCCTTTATGGTAGCATAACTTTGGTAATACAATTTTTGGTTTAACCGATCAAATTGCAGGGTATCTGAAGTTAACGTCATTTCAGGATCCTTTAAAACTACATTACCCCATGACAAGGATTGTTTAAAATTGGCATCATAATCTAGATAATCACTGGTTTGTATAATGGTATCTCCCTGATTTACAACCACCTCTTCTAGGGCTTTAAAGAAGTTTTCTTTTTGATAAAACAAAGCCTGTTTGCAGGTAAGAACTGCACCTGCGTGTATCATTTTAACGTTACCAATTAGAACAGTTGCACCAGGATATTTTTCTTCATCTACATATTGTTGTTCTGCAGAATAGATCATTTTTTTAGATTGTGAAAAACCCAAAAAATTGAATAGGAGGAAAGTGAATATAATTAGTTTGTTCAAAAGCTATATTTTAAACAAAAATACAGAAAAGATTACCTCTTAACTATTAAAGAAAAGTAAAAAATAATTTAATTACATTGTGTTGTAATAAAAAAGCATCTTTTTAGAATTCTAAAAGATGCTTTTTATATAATCTTATAAGATTTAATTATCTTACAATCGTTTGTTTTCTATCTGGACCAACTGAGACAATCTTTACAGGAACGCCCGTTTCTTTCTCTATAAAAGCAACGTAATCCATTAAATTCTTTGGCAACTGTTCTGCAGAAGTCATTTTTGTTAAGTCTTCATCCCATCCTTTAAACTCAGAATAGTTTACAGAAACATTTTCTGGTTCTATGTTATAAGGAAAATGTGAAATTTCTTTCCCTTTATAATTATAAGAAGTACATATTTTTAAGGTATCAAAACCAGAAAGTACATCTCCTTTCATCATCATTAATTGGGTAACACCGTTTACATCTACAGCATATTTAAGTGCTACTAAATCTAACCACCCACATCTTCTTGGTCTTCCTGTTGTTGCTCCAAACTCTTGACCAATTCTAGCCATTTCTTCTCCGTCTTTGTCAAATAATTCTGTAGGAAAAGGGCCAGAACCAACACGTGTAGTGTAGGCTTTAAAAATTCCGTATACATCTTTAATTCTATTTGGGGCAACACCTAAACCAGTACAAGCACCGGCAGCAGTTGTATTTGATGAAGTTACAAAAGGGTATGTTCCAAAGTCGATATCTAATAAAGAACCTTGCGCACCTTCTGCTAAAATTGTTTTATTACTTTTAATAGCTTGGTTTAAAAATTCTTCACTATCAATAAATTGTAATGTTCTTAACTTTTCTATTCCTTTGTCAAATTCTGCTTCTAACTCTTCTAGGTTATAATCAATTTTAATGTTAAAATAATCTAACATTCCTAAATGTTTTGCAGTTAAAGCATGGTATTTATCTTTCCAGTTTTTTAATTCTAAATCTCCAACACGCATTCCGTTTCTGCCGGTCTTATCCATATACGTCGGACCAATTCCTTTTAAAGTAGAACCAATTTTTGCTTTTCCTTTAGAGGTTTCAGAAGCTGCATCTAATAGTCTGTGAGTTGGTAGAATTAAATGAGCTTTTCTAGAGATTAATAATTTAGAAGTGTAATCAACTTTATGTTTGTCTAAATTTTCTAGTTCTTTTTTAAAGATTACCGGATCTATCACTACACCGTTTCCAACAACGTTTAATGCTGTTTTATGAAAAATTCCTGAAGGAATGGTATGTAAAACGTGTTTGTGTCCGTCAAAAATTAATGTGTGTCCTGCATTTGGTCCGCCTTGAAAGCGCGCAATAATATCATAGTTCCCAGTTAATACGTCTACAATTTTACCTTTTCCTTCGTCTCCCCATTGCAATCCGAGTAATAAATCTACAGCCATTAGTTGTTTAATTTGTTTCCCAAAAATAGGGAATGTTGTTTGTGTTGTTTTAATTATGATTCTTTCTTTTTTGTTCCGTAGAAATAAAGAGAATGGTTTTGAATATCGATATTAAATATATCTTCAATTGTTTTCTTGATAATTTGAATACGAGGATCACAAAATTCTTTCACTTCGCCAGTATCTGTAAAGATTACGTGATCATGGTTTTTGTCGAAGTAACTTTTTTCATAACGTGCCATCGATTGTCCATCAAATTGATGTTTTCTAACAAGGTTACAATTCAATAAAATTTCTATGGTGTTGTATAATGTAGCTCTACTAACTCTGTAGTTCTTGTTTTTCATCTTAATATAGAGAGACTCTATATCGAAATGTTCATCTGCATCATATATTTCTTGAAGAATTGAATATCGCTCAGGTGTTTTTCTGTGCTTATTTTCTTCTAAGTAAGTGGTAAATACTTTTTTTACTACGTCTTGATTCTCAAGAGAGTTACTCATTATCTTATATTTTACAAAAAACAAATTTACAGTTATTTCTTAATAAATTAGGTGTTTTTTGTTAGGATGTTTATAAACTATTAACACGCTCTACTTTTTTTACTCCATCTACTTTCTGAATGCTTTTCATTAATTTATTTAATTGGGTACTATTCTTAACACTTAGGCTTATTTTGCCATCAAACACCCCCTCATTACCAGCAATGTTTATACTGTTAATAAATACTCCCATATTATTAGAAATAATTCTGCTTAAGTCATTAATGATGCCCTGATTGTCTACGCCACTAATATGTAAAATTACATTAAAATCTTGTTTTGTAGAGTCTATCCATTTTGCTCGCATAATTCTGTACGCATAATTAGACTGTAAAGAAATTGCATTTGGACAATTTTTTTTATGAATCTTGATGCCCTCATTAATGGTTAAAAAACCAAAAACAGTATCTCCAGGAATGGGAGCGCAACATTTAGACAATGTATAATCTAATTTTTCTTCTTCTCTACCAAATACTAATGCATCATAGCTGTTAGAAACTTCATCTGTTTCTATCATTTCCTTGCCACTAGGAGCTCTTCTTAGTTTGGTTTTAAAGAAATTTAAAATAGTACTGTTTCTTTGGGCAACAAAGGATTTTAAGTTTTTGTTATCTATGGCGCCATTTCCAATTCTAAAAAATAAATCAAAACTAGTTCTAATTTTAAAGAAACTAACAAGCTCATTAATTGTTTTCTCGTTGTAAGGTATTTTTAAATGACGTAATTTTCTAGCTAAAATTGCTTTTCCTTCTTCTGCAATCTCTTTTTCTTCATCTTTTAAAGCAGCTCTAATTTTTGTTTTTGCTCTAGCGGTAATTACAAAATCTAACCATCTGGCATTTGGTTTGTTGTTTGCTGTGGTTATTACTTCTATTTGATCTCCACTTTTTAAAGTATGACTTAAAGGCACTAGCTTGCCGTTTACTTTAGCACCTCTGCATTTTAATCCTACATCTGTATGCACTGTAAATGCAAAATCTAAAGCAGAAGCATCTTTTGGCAGTGATTTTAATTCGCCTTTAGGTGTAAATACATAAATCTCTTTAGAATACAAGTTTAACTTGAACTCTTCCACAAAGTCTACTGCATTTAAACTCTGATTTTCTAAAGACTCTTTTAGACGATTTAACCAAGATTCTAAACCATTTTCGGGGTTTTTATTTTCCCCTTGTTTATATTTAAAATGAGCTGCATACCCTCTTTCTGCAATTTCATTCATTCTGCTAGAACGAATTTGTACTTCTACCCATTGCGCATCTGGACCCACAACGGTAATATGCAGGGCTTCATAGCCTGTAGTTTTTGGTTGCGAAATCCAATCTCTTAATCTTGTTGGGTTGGGTTTAAAATAATCTGTTACTATAGTATAAATTTTCCATGCATCAAACTTATCGTCATCTGAAGTAGGTACGTAAATAATTCGAATGGCATACTTATCATACACCTCTTCAAAAGTTACGTTTTGCTTCCGCATTTTTCTACGAATAGAATAAATAGATTTAAAACGTCCTTTTATATCATAGGTAAAATTCTCTTTGTCTAAGCCCATTTTTAGGGTCTCTGCAAAGGTTTCTAAATATTTCTGTTGTTCTTCTTTACTTTCTTTTATTTTGGTGATAATATCATTGTAAACTTCTGGTTCTGTATATTTTAAACCTAAATCTTCTAGTTCTGTTTTAATATTATACAGGCCTAAACGATGTGCTAATGGTGCATAAATATATAGTGTTTCCGAAGCTATTTTTACTTGTTTGTGTGCCGGCATTGCATCCATAGTTTGCATGTTGTGCAATCTGTCTGCAATTTTTATTAGAATAACACGCACATCATCATTTAATGTTAAGAGCATTTTTCTAAAATTCTCTGCTTGTATAGAAGCATCTTGTTCTTTATTTAAGCGAGAAATTTTTGTAAGGCCGTTTACAATTCTAGCAACTGTTTCTCCAAACAACTGCTCCATATCATCCAAGGTATACTCAGTATCCTCTACAACGTCGTGTAACAAAGCTGCGGCAATAGAAGTTGCACCCAAACCAATTTCCATAGCAACAATTTTAGCTACTGCTATTGGATGAAAAATATAAGGTTCACCAGTTTTTCTGCGCTGGTTAGAATGTGCATCTACCGCAATTTCAAAAGCTTTTCTTATGAGTTTTTTATCTGTCACAGACAAAATTTCATACGTACCTTTTAATAAATCTTTGTACCTGCTTGCAATTTCCTTATTTTCTTCTTCTATGGTCGCTGTGTATGGCATAAATTACTTTGAAGATTTGGGATTTATAATGTAAAGTGAATTTATGAATAAATTTTTAACAGACAACTATTTATTTTAGGAAGTTTTTATGTTTTTTTAGCAGGTATAAAGCGGAAGTACAAAAAAAATTATTCGAAATACTTCTGTTTTTATTAAGGTGTTTTCTGTAAAATATCTGTCTCTTATACACATCTGACGCTGCCGACGACT
>OJEO01000737.1_pt1 | contig 10737 bp, 10 predicted proteins | sample 1593621 | NCBI WGS metagenome assembly OJEO01 (sample SAMN05416875, study PRJEB24817) | seawater metagenome | isolation source: Sea water | place: Canada:Atlantic | collected 2013-11
GCCCCATAACTGGAAGCCAGCTATACCTGACAAGGTGTGATGGCCGGACGCTTACTAACCTTCCGCTTTACGTAGAGATAAATGTCATTTCCAACATAATGTTCGTAAGCGTAGAAAGGGTGGTGTTCACCTGGCTTAATGTCGCAACCAAGCTTTTTCAGTTCGGTATGAATTTCGTCCGCAGTTAACATTCAGCATCTTCCATGCAGTACTAGTGGGGGCTTTTAAAGCTTCCGTCCATGTTGGATATTCCAATGTCTAGATCACGAGCCAGATCTGATAGTCGCTCTCCGAACTCTATTCCAAAAGCACCGCTAAGAGGATCTTTCCGATAAACTGGGGCAGTGATCACGAGCGAGCTGATAAATATTAGGAATCTCGAGCATCTACGCATGGGTGCGATCCTTCTAAGTCTTGGTGGTTTCGCCGTTCGCCAGGCCTATGTTCCAGAATATCTTCCGATACTAAACCCATGTCTTTTCATCAACTTCCCCGGTTCCTTGATAAAACCCGCAGTGCGTCTGATGTCGAGGGCATCGTTGGTGAGGAGTCGCCACCCAACAATCCGGAGTCAGTTCGACTGAACAGTGCCTGAAGGATCACATCCCTGGAATCCTTATGGATTTCTGCTTCTTTGGTTAGAGACAAGTACAAATACGTTAATTGTTCCCGCTCTTCAGCATCTCTCATTAGGTGAAAGGAGCTGAATACGAGCTTGGAGAGAACGCGAACAAGAAACGCAAACACTGCACCGAACGTCCCGAAAATTGCTATACCTTGAAGAGTGCTCAACGACACGCCTATTTGTTGGCCTTCCAACCAGGACAGAAAAAACGCTCCTATTGCGAGAAGCCCGGCTGATAGGGCTATGAGAAGAGTTGCTGCCCACCATCGACCTTGAGTTCGATATTTGTCCGCAGCCCTCTTCCAGTATTGGGCTGGTTTCTCAAGCTTGAGCTTTTCCTCATACGTCGACTCAAGATCAGCGATGCTCTCGTTCCAGTTGTGAAGGTGTTCTTGAAAGGATTTGTCGTGTTGTCGGAGCCTGCGCTCGCCGATCCTTTTGTTGAGATCGTAAAGTCTTTCAGTCCTGGCTCGGGTCTCTCTATCCCATTCAGAAAAACCGGCTTTAAAAGATTCGACTTCATCAATAAGGCTTTTCTCAGATTTGAAGAGGCTATCTCTAAGACGTGAAAAGGCAGCTTTTTCAGATTTTCGGCGTCTTAGCAGATCAGAATCCTGGAAGAAAAACTCGTATCCAACCAGAGAGCCAATGAAAGCCTCGCGAGAGGTCGCTTTAACACTAGATTGGAACACTATTGCGAAAAACGCATCTGCTGCATCGGCACCGTATTCCTTTTGAAGGGCGATGAACTGGTCACATGCCGGATGACCACTCCAGAACCATTGTGGCTTCAGGTTTTGGACTTGTTGTTGAAGGTTTCTGACTTCTTGTGTCCATTTGTCAGAATTCCAAGAATCAAGCTGCGGGAGCCAGCTATCAATCATCTGAACGATTGGTTGCAGCTGTTTATTGGAAGAGAGGAAAGTATGCTTGTTCTGTTTTCCTTTGGCGCTACCTTCTGAGTCGATGAGACGTGTTTGCTCCACCCAGAACTCTTGTTCCTTTCCAAGAAATTCTTGGAGGGCGCGGATGCCCTGGAATTCAAAAAGCTGCCCAGTGGCGTCGTGGAACTTTACATCAATTTCCGTTTGGTTCATGAAGGACCCTGAAATCTGTTTGATTGGGATTGAAAAGCTTCATCATAGATCTGAGCGCTTAATCGAATTTTGGTATGCCCAATCCAAACCTTCTCCTTCGAAAAGCTCAAGAAGCTTGTTTTGAAGCTCGTTGATTTGCTTCGAGACCTTCTGAATAGCGAAATCCACAGTCTCTCGACATTGCTTTATCAGGTGTTCCTCAAGATTATGAACAGATGCGCCATGCCCAATAAGGTTGATTACTTTTTTCTTGGATTCATTGGGACTTAAAACCAATAAGAGTTTCAGTTGCTCTTCTTGAGCATCTCCACCGTGAGCGACGAACTGGTGCCTGAGTCGCATCATCCATTTGTGGCGTTCCTGAATTTCAATGGGCGCTTTTTTGAAAAAGCTTTCAGCGTTTAGTTGGGTCCCTCTGCCTTTGGCCTGAGTAAAGCATTTGCCGTACAGTGCGAGGGCTCCAAATAAAAGACCTTTTTGTTTTGACACCGAGGCAGTCTCGTCAGTTACCAACTCACCAAGGATTTCATTGACCTGCTTTAGGTCTTCCCCGATTAGTGAGAGGCCTTTCAGCCGGGCTGGTATCGGACCCTCAAGCACAACTACTGGGCAATTTTCGCCTTCGAATTTTGCTTCAAAGTCCACTTCGTAATATTGATGCTCGCTCATTCCGCATCGTTCCATGTTTTGGGGTTGCGCCAAATGCTTATCATTGGCGCTGGGTGTGTCTCTGCACTGAGGTTAGTCCAGCTTTAAATGGCTTTTTTGCTCTAAGATCAATAATTTTTTCTAAGTCATTGAATGTAAATTTTTATTTTCGGTTATACGTCATTTTTATTTTTGGCGTATAACGACAGTGTGAAAAAACTGTTCGAGAGTTTCAGTAGTGGCCTTTGATGTACTCATAGGCTTTGTTGAATAGCTCTTTATCCTTGCCAAGCCCAAACTGAACTAACGTCAACATCAAAGCTTTCTGGATCTCCCTCGGTCCGCTCGCAGAGTTCTGCCAACCATCGAATCGAGTTGCTTTGACGATCTTGTCGATCTGCTCCACAACATCCTGGATGACCTTTGGAGTTCGGTCAGGCCTGGTCTCCATGAAGAGCTTGGTAAGCGCCTGAACATTGTCTTCCTCAGTGACCGTGCGTTCGCCAGTCTGTTTCTCAAGTTCAACGGTTTCCTTGGCGGTATCAAGCAGGCCTTTGAGCCAATCGATGGCCTTAATGACTCCAGCCTCGTACTGCTGCCTGAGCTTCTCTAAGCGCTCCCCGAGCGCGACGAATTCCGGGTTTCCACTGCCGCGAAGCCGCCCCATCAAATCAATCTCGAGTCTGAGTGCGCGCTTCTCTTGTTCCTTCTCTGTGAGCGTGAAAATAGCGTGCTCATCCATCACAAGTTCATCGATATCATTCCGAATGCGGTTGATATCGGTGTTCTCGTGGACCATCTTGATGGTTTCGGGCCCGAGCGCAGCCCAGACCAGCGCACCCGTTTGCCCTACAGGGCGAACGCTCTCATAGATTTGCGCAAGCCATTTGTAATCGTTTCGGTAGGGCGCGAGGAAAGGGTCTGGATTAATGGCAGACCAGAGTTTGCTGAGCACGCCAAACGCGGCGGCAAATTCGTCCCGTTTCTCATTGGTCGGCAGGCATTCCTGGGCCGCGATGATGCCCTCAAAGCCTTCCAGGGATCGATCCACCCCAGGGAAGAACGCCAGGCACTTTTTCAGCTGCTCTGGAAGCATTTCCTTAAAGCGTTCGATGCCTTCGACAACGCCCTCGATCTCGTCGGGGTTGTAAGCGAGGGCCGTTCGCAGGTTCTCAAACACACCAAGATAGTCGATGATCAATCCCATTCCCTTGCGCACACCGTTTGCTTCGTAGAGACGGTTGGTACGGCACATAGCCTGGAGGAGGGTGTGGTCTCGAAGTGGCTTGTCCAAGTACATGCAGTAGCATATAGGAGCATCAAAACCGGTGAGAAGTTTTGCCGTAACGATGAGAAGCTGGAGAGGGCTCTCTGGGTCTTTGTAGGACTCGATCAGGTCTTTTTGTAGTTGGTCATCTCCGTCAATCTCCTGCCAACGCTGAAAGTCCTCCTCCGTTAGCGGTGATTCCAATTCTTTGTTCCATTTACGCCAGTCTCTGTTTTCCTTCCCATCTTTGCCACCGCCTTTCGCTTTAATCGGAGCTTGATCAACGTTCATCACCACTTCGACGGCGTCAAAACCAAGCTTCTGACCTAGTAGGTAATACATCTGAACACAGGCATCCCGGTCGTAAACAACCACCATGCCTTTCAGTTTTTTTGGCTTCACGTGGCTGGTGAAGTGCTGAACGATATCGTCGCTTATCGCTTCCATGCGCTTCGGGGCTTTCAACATGACTGCCAGCTTGCCCGCCCGCGTGGACAGTGCCGTTTTTTCGTCGTTGTCCAAACCGTGTTCTTCAGCTAGTCGCTCAAACTCTTTGTCAATAGAGGCTCTGTCGACGCGAAGTTCCGCCAAGCGTGGTTCGAATTTCACCGGTACGGTAGCCCCGTCGCGAATGGACTGCTTGTAGCTGTAGCGGTTCATGTACCTGCCAGGATCTTCGTCCGCACCAAACAGCTTGAAGGTGTTCCGCTCGATGCTTGAAATCGGCGTACCTGTCAGGCCATAGAAGTGTGCATTCGGCAGAGCCCAGCGCATCTTGTCACCAAGGGAGCCCTCTTGCGTGCGGTGCGCTTCGTCCACCAGCACAATGATTTTGTCCCTATCATTCAGGCCTTTGGAATTACTCTCATCGATCTCGACATCCTGGAATTTGAAGATGGTGGTAATCAGAATTCCCCGGCTGTCCTGCTCAATGTGCTCGCCCAGTTTCTTGCAGCTTTGCACTTTAACGAGGTTCTTAACGTCTGCACCGCCGAAGGTTTCGTTAATCTGACTATCGAGATCTCGCCGATCCACCACCACCAGAACGGTGGGGTTTTTGAGGTGATTGTCGGCTCGCAGCATGCGAGCCGCGTAAAGCATCAGTAGGGACTTGCCGGAGCCCTGGAAGTGCCAGATCAGACCCTTTTTGGGGTAACCGCTTTTGACGCGCTCGACGATTTGCTTGGCAGCTTCGAATTGAGGGTAACGGGGAAGCAGCTTAATGCGTTTGGGTGGTGTTTTTTTGCCGGTCTTGAGGGTTGAGAAGAGAGCGAAGGATTCGAGGATCTGAAGTAGCGTTTGAGGGTTCAGTAATCCTTCAACACTGGCAAGCACTGACGCCATGCCGGTGAGCTGCTCTTCTTCCTGTTGTGTAGTGTGCCAGGGTCCCCAGTCTTTGGGACCAGCGTTTATCGCACCATATGCAAAGGTCCGGCCTTCGGAGGCGAAGCACAACAGGTTTGGAACGAAAAAGGGTTCCGCATTCTTCCAGTAATGCTTGGTACCACCGATGAAGTCAGCGGCTCCATCCTGCCAGGTTACGCTTGGGCGCGTTGCGGTTTTCACTTCGCCCACCACAAGAGGGATGCCGTTTACATAGAGCACAATATCGAAGAAAACTTCGGTGGCGGCGATATAGTGCACCTGCTGCGCCACAACAAAATGATTGTTTTCGATGTTATCGAAATCGATCAGGTTGATGGTGATGTGGTCGCCATTTTCGCCGAAGGGCAGGGTCTTCTCTGCCATCAACCACTCTTGGAAGTTTTCGTTGGCCTTAACTAAACCAGTATGGCGAGCCTCAAGTACTACTCCACGTAACTTGTAAATCACCTCATCGGCAAAATCGGGCTGCTTGGCGATATCGGGGTTTAAGGAACAAAGCGCGTTTTTGAGCCACTCTTCAATAAAGATATCTTGCGCAAGCTTCGGAAGGTTTTCTCCGTGATAATAACTCCAGCTCGCCCCGTTTAAACCTTTTAAGCGCTCAATAACTCCATTTTCTGTCACGCTATGTTCGCTAAACATGGCTCTTCCTTACTGATGAATTTTTTCCGACACCTTTTTGGCTAACAAAAACGCGTCTCTATTTCCTGATTTAATCTCATCAATTGTTTGACTAAGATCATCTAGCGTTCGCGATATCTTTTCAAGGTCGGAGGCCTCTGGAAGATGCAGTTTAAGTTTGCTGGTATTTCCCGTGCCTATATGTTTAATCTTCGTGCCCGCGGCAATTCCAAGGAAACCACCGGATCGGTGCATGTAGGTAAGAATCCAAAATAGATGTCTTGGATTTATTTTATCGGATTTTGCTCGTACTCGAATTAATGTGTTTTGGTAGAAGAGCGTCTCTTTGATATTAAAAAAGGCCGGATCACCAACATCTCCCGCCTCGCCTCCCTCTACAAGCAGAATGTCGCGTTCCCTCAATTTATAGGTGTCTTGCTCTGCCTTCGTAAAATTCATTTTTAAAACGTCGGATAGGTCGATCTCCCCCCTTTTTATATTGGCAGGTCGTAAATAGGGTTGAAGTTCATCGCCTACGGCATGTGCCGGGCTCCTTTGCCGCCCGCCCTTTACTTCTGCAATTTCTGATAGATATTTCGTGTCCCAGTTTCGCTTTGGCGACAAGGACGTTAAAAGAAAACTTGAGAATAGTGCCTTGGCAGACGCCAATAATTCGTTTCTAGTCTCGACCACATTTATAGCACCATGGAAAGTGTTTCCGAGTGCCTCTACGGAACAGTGTTCGGGTGCCGGGATTGCAAAGTTTTTTATCTCTGAATAGCTGGTTCTGGGTGATAAGGAACCTTTAGAGGTTCTGGTTGCCCAATCCCAGAATCTATCGGTCATTAGAATGAGTGGGGCAATAGCAGAGCTTGGGTGGTTTTCGTCTATTTTCAGCACGATTATATCGCCAGAACACACGCCATCAAAATCAGCTATAGCTGCCTTCCTCAAGTATGGTCAACGCTTTCCTAACAGAATCTGACCTTTCCTAAAGACCTTTTGAAAATTTGGACTTTTCCCGCCAAGTTTTCCAAAGCGTCTGATTTTCAGAGATTCGGTGTCTAGGTGTTCAAGGCCAATATAATACTTTAATCCTTCTTGAAGAGGATCCTTCGATGTGATTCTGACTTCGTTAAATACGTCGCCAAACTTGATGAGTTTTTTGTCAGTCATATTCTGATACCTCGTAACCTAATTGCGCGAGGTTTTTCAATAATTTCTTGGTCCGGCCTTTCAGCTTTATTCTACTGACCTTCCAAGTTTCGATGGTGTGCTCAATGTCCGTAGATGTTTCTGTACCTTGTGCTTCCATGTAAAGAGGGATCGACAGGCTGTACGAGTTCTCTTTGATCGCTTCAATATCCACCAAAGCGCTTATTTGGCTTTGGTTTTCGGGTTTAAAGTATGCCTCACACAGGATTGCCAAATCATTATTAGACAGGCGACTGTGGGCCCGCTCACGCGTGACAAGCTCAACGCCGTTGATAAATTGAATCTTGTTTCTACGCTCAGGGTTTTTATTGCAATTGAGCACCACGACACATGATTCCATCGGTGAGTTGTAAAACAGATTAGGTCCCAAGCCTATAACTGCCTCTATTACGTCGGATTCAATAACCTGTTTGCGTATGGCTTGCTCGGAGTCACGGAAAAGAATTCCGTGGGGCCAGAGCATTGCTGCACGCCCGGAGTCAGGTTTAAGACTCTTGATGATATGGGTGAAGAAGGCGTAGTCCGCGCAGCCCTGTGGAGGCACGCCATAGAGATTACGGCCATAAGGGTCTGCGGCAAACTTGTCACGGTTCCACTTTTTGATGGAGTAGGGAGGGTTCGCAAAAATCACATCAAACTGCTTGAGTTGATCGTTCTCGACAAACTTGGGATCGCCGAGAGTATCACCGCGCAATACGTCAAACTCCTCAATGTCGTGCAGGAACATGTTCATACGCGCGATTGCTGAGGTGAGCAGGTTCACTTCCTGGCCGTAAAGCTTCACTGAACGCCATTCTTTACCTTGGCTTCGCAGGTCCATAACTGCGTTTAACAGCATGCCTCCGGTCCCACAAGTTGGGTCATAAGCGGTCTCACCTGGCTTCAGACCCATAATCCTCGTCATCAGGTGGACTACGGTCCGGTTTGTGTAGAATTCAGCAGCCGTGTGGCCAGAGTCATCTGCAAATTTTTTGATGAGGTATTCATAGGCTTCACCCAGGTCGTCCTGATCGACCGATGTGATGCCCAACGGGATTTTGCTGAAGTGTTGGATGAGATCGGCGAGAAGGTGGTCAGGCAGGCGTTCTTTGTTCGTCCACTGGGCATCACCAAATACGCCGTGCAGTCTCTCGTTCTTAGCTTCGATGAGCCTGAGGGCGCTCTGGATAGCTTCACCGATATTTTTGCTGATATTGCGGACCCTTTCCCATCGTGCCTCTTCTGGAATATCAAATCGGTGGAACATGGGCATCGTGGCGTAGTGAGCGTCGCCGTCACTTAGCTCTAATGCCTCGGTATACTCGTCTAGGTAGACGTCCGAAAGGCGTTTGTAGAAAAGCAGAGGGAAAATATATTGCTTGTAGTCAGACGCATCGATCTGGCCACGTAGAAACTCCGCAGCGCCCCAGAGAAGGTCTTCCAACTGTCGTTTGTTCATAGCTCAAAGCCCTCCTTTACCAATAGTTCCTCAAGCTCCTGCTCCGCTTTTTCCAGGGCAGTCAGTTTTTCCTGAAAATCCTTCAAAGCTTCCTCGACAGAGATTGACTCTTCCTCAAGAGGCTTTTGAACGTATCGCGCAATGTTCAGATTGAAGTCGTTCTCGGCAATTTCAGACAGAGGAACCCAGCGAGCTTTGCCTTCAACTGGTTGCCCACCGGGGCCTGCGGCCTCTTGATCGCTGTAGATTTCAAAGATTTGGTCGGCTTGGGCGTTTGATAAGGTGTTCTGTGCTCGTCCCTTGGTAAAAATTTCGTCTGCGTTAATGACCAGCACATGGTCTTGATGAGCGGCTGGGCGCTGTTTGCGCAGAACAAGAATGCAGGCCGGTATCCCGGTACCGTAAAACAGATTAGGCGCAACGCCGATAATGGCCTCGATTCTGTTTTCTTGCAGAAGTTTCGTTCGGATCTTTCCTTCTGCTCCTCCTCGGAACAAAACTCCATGGGGTAGGACAACGGCCATGCGACCTTGGTCGTTGAGGGAAGCAAACATATGCTGAACCCAGGCAAAATCGCCATTGGTTTTTGGGGCGAGTCCGTATCGATTTCGGTCGAAAGGGTCGCTCGACCAGAGGTTTTGCCCCCACTCTTTGAGACTGAAAGGAGGGTTGGCGATCACGCAATCGAATGTTTCCAGTCGGTCATTAATCAAGAATTTGGGTTGCCGCAGTGTATCGCCTCGCACGATTTCGAAGTCTTCCTGTCCGTGTAGGAATAGGTTCATCCTCGCGATGGCCTCGGTGGTCAGGTTTTTCTCCTGCCCTTTAATGCTAAGCAATCGCGGATCTCCGCCATTCTCACGGACGTGGTGAATGGTTTCGAGCAGCATGCCCCCCGTACCGCAAGCAGGGTCGTAGACGCTCTCTCCTGCCTTGGGGTCAAGGATGTTTACCATCAGCCGGACGATGTTGCGAGGCGTGTAGAATTCACCAGCTTTCTTGTTGGCTTTATCGGCAAACCGCTTAATCAGGTATTCGTAGGCGCGTCCCATATCGTCATCACGGACGCTGCGAACACCAAGATTAACCTGGTTGAAGTGGTTCAGCAGCGTGGCCAGCAATTCATCTGGCAGACGGTCTTTGTTAGTCCAACTTGCGTCCCCGAATATCCCATGGAGCTTGTCGTTCGCCAGCTCAATCCCGCGAAAGGCGTCCTTGAGCGCCTGACCGATGTCTTTAGTCCTCTCAAACACATGCTGCCAGTGGCACTCAGGTGGAATCTGAATGCGGTGGAACATGCTCTGGGCGGCCAGGTCTCTGTCTCCAACCTTCTCCATGGCGTCGGCGAACTCTTCGTCGTAGACATCACAGATTCGTTTAAAGAACAGAATTGGGAAGATGTAGGTCTTGTAGTCAGAAGCGTCGATGGGGCCGGTGATGATGTGCGCGGCGTGCCAAAGGTGGGCTTCGAGGTCCCTCAGATTGATCAGTGTCATGGGTGTTCAATGGTCCGTTACTGCTCGAATCGGAATCGAGGGCGGAAGTATCTAGCGCCCTCATGCTGTCTCTTTCTGTTGGGCTGATAGTAGCAAATAGGCCAAGGTTAGAGGGGGTGGCTTTTGCAAAGCTGGGAGAACAGATGCACTCAATCAGTTAATACGTTGCGCACCCATCACCGATATCGCCACAGCTGCAACACTCACATGCCCTTGAGCATAAAGTTTCTTTCTTTCTTTCTTTCTTTTGTAGTCTACACTATTAAAGACATTAAGTGAGGAGAGTAGTGAAGATGCGCCCAGCAGATTTTAGCGACGAACAGATCATCGAAGCCGGAAAGCGACAGAAAGAACAAAAAGGAAAAGTTACCGGTTATGGCTTGCGGCTCGAGCTAGGAGGTGGGGATCCCAATCGCCTGTTTTCAGTTTGGAAAAAGTTCGCAGACCAGGAGACTAAAGAAACCCTATTGGAAGCGGACCTCCCACCCGAAACGGAAGAATTGCTTAATAACACTAGTCAAACGCTCCTATCCCAGCTTCGTTCCATAACATCGAGCATTTACCACTCAGCTACCAAAGCTGCGGATCGAAGGGTTGCAGAAATTGCTCGGCAGCTTAAGGAGCTGGAAGAACAAACCGATGCAGAATTAAAAGATGCTGGAATTATCATTACAAACATGGAATCCGAAACTGGAGAACTTCGCCAAACGTTAGCCAAGACGGAGGCACAGCTTGAGGCTGCAAGAGATGAGGCCAAAAAGCATGAACGGGAGGCCTTTCAGCTCAAAACACAAATCAAAGAAATGAGAGGTGTTGAGGAGTTGATTAAACGCTTAGAGGCGCTTGAGAAGATGACAGCAGGAGGCTGTAAATAAATCTGTGTAACTGCCCACCCCATTACCTGTCTCTTATACACATCTCCGAGCCCACGAGACCTCTCTACA
>OJEO01000739.1_pt1 | contig 10669 bp, 9 predicted proteins | sample 1593621 | NCBI WGS metagenome assembly OJEO01 (sample SAMN05416875, study PRJEB24817) | seawater metagenome | isolation source: Sea water | place: Canada:Atlantic | collected 2013-11
TTATTCACGCGCTTGCCGCGTTTGACGGCAGGTCTCGCGTCGATTTGATGCGCCCACCTCACGACATTTTTATAGCTCGCAACCGACAGAAACTCGGAGGCGGCATATAGATCATGGATCACCAAGGCGCCGTACCAAGCAAACACAGCCATGTCGGCGATCGTGTATTCGTCGCCGCATAAATAGTCGTTTTCGCATAGCGCGCGATCGAGCACGTCGAGCTGGCGCTTGACCTCCATACTAAAACGATCGATCGGGTATTCGAATTTCTCAGGTGCGTAGGCGTAGAAATGCCCGAAGCCGCCGCCAAGATAAGGCGCGCTGCCCATCTGCCACATTAGCCACGAATGGCATTCGGTGCGGCCCTTTAAGTCTTTGGGCACAAAGGCGTCAAACTTTTCGGCAAGATAGAGCAAAATAGAGCCCGACTCGAATACGCGGATACCGGTTTCGGTGTCGAGCAGCGCGGGGATTTTAGAATTAGGGTTGATCGCGACAAACCCACTGCTGAACTGCGAGCCTTCGGTGATGTTGATCAAGAAAGCGTCGTATTCGGCGTCTTTGCCGAGCGCGAGCAGTTCCTCGAGCATGATCGTTACCTTAACCCCGTTCGGCGTGCCGAGTGAATGCAGCTGCAGGGGGTGTTCGCCTACCGGCAACGCCTTGTCGTGTGTCGCGCCTGCTATGGGCCGGTTGATTTTGCTGAAGCGGCCACCGTTTTCTGCGTCCCATGTCCATACTTTCGGTGGGGTATAAATAGGCGGGGTATAAGTTGAGTCCGTCATGGGTGTCCTCTTGGTGCTGGGCTCTTTTGAGCGAATAGCGTGGCGCTGCCTAAGCAACGCCGTATTTAGGGTAACTCTATTCTATTCCGCCGTAACAGCGCTACCTCTCAGGATAAAAGGCGTTGGCTAGCGCAATAAAAAAGCCGACCCCACTGGGATCGGCTTTTAGATGAACAATGTATTCCGAAAGAGGGACTACATAGATGGAATCAGCACCGTGTCAATCACGTGAATGACGCCATTTGATGTTTCGATATCGGCGGTCACTACGTTCGCGCCGTTGACTGTTACGCCATCGGTCGCATCGATCGCGAGATTCATGCCTTGTACTGTGGCAGCTTCGAGCGCTTTGCCTGCGATGTCAGCCGACATCACCTTACCTGGCAATACGTGGTAGGTAAGAATTCCGGCAAGTGTCGCGATATTTTCAGGTTTCAGGAGATTTTCTACTGTACCTGCTGGCAGTGCAGCAAACGCTGCGTCTGTTGGCGCAAATACGGTGAAAGGGCCTTCGCCTTTAAGCGTGTCGACTAAGCCTGCCGCCTGAACCGCGGCGACGAGGGTGTTGAAAGATCCAGCCTCGACCGCTGTGTCGACGATGTCTTTAGCATGCCCGCCACCGTGGTGGTCGGCAAGTGATACAGTTGAGAATAAAGTAAAGCTTAGAGCGATGAACAACGTGCGTAGTGTGTTAATCATCTTACGTTTCCTTGAGGAAGAATTTGGGTCGCGCCACAGTTAAACGCTGCGACTAGAACATTGGATTAGGGGTCAGACCCCTTTTTTGAATGCCACCTGACCAAATCCCAATTCTCTGGTATAAACGAGCTACAACCTCAGGTTCGCAAGAAGGAGATAAACATGAATAAGACTAACCGCTTAGTTTGCTCGATGCTTACGGCAGCACTGACGCTCGTTGCTGCAGGTACTGCTTTCGCTCAGCGCCCCGATCTAAACGGGACGTTCACTAATATGTCGCTAACCGGCCTTTCGCGCCCCGAGGGCGTAGAGCCGCTGGTCGTGAATACCGATCTTGCGCAGCAGATCGCTGACGGCACACCGATTGCGGGCCTAGATCCAGGTGAACTCGACGCCTCAGAGACAGAAACAGAAGACGGGGCGCCACCGGCAGGCAGTATCGATTTTGGCCTTCGTGGCTACAATTCGTTTTGGACTGACCCGGGCTCGCAATTAGCAATGGTGATGGGCGAGTTCCGCACATCGTATGTAATAGATCCACCTAACGGTCAGATTCCGCGCCTAGCCGAGCCCTTGTATGATCTGAATCGCAAAAACTTTGGCTACCGTTACCTTACAGGCATTGGCGATAGCTCAGGTCCAGAGGCGCTGCCTCTCGCAGAGCGCTGCCTAATTGGCTTCGGCAACACGGCTGGACCAGGCATGATGGGCACGCTGTATAACAGCACCTATCAGTTTGTTCAAACCGATGATCATGTGATGATTTCGGTAGAAATGGCACACGATGCACGCATAGTGCCGACGTTTGCTAGCGCCGCAGAAGCCCGAGCTAATCGGCGTCCAGCCGAACTCGAACAATGGTTCGGCGACTCGGTTGGCTGGTACGAAGGTGAGACGCTTATCGTCGAAACGGTCAATATTAAGCCGCTACAGATGGAACAGAGTTCGGTGCCAATTTCGCCTACTGGCGTGATCACAGAGCGCTTTACCAAGTACAGTCCTACCGAAATCGTTTACCAGTTTTCAGTTGATGACCCCAATCTCTACAGCCAGCCTTGGACGGCTGAGCTAAGCTTCCATGCCACCGATGGCCGTATGTACGAGTACGCATGTCATGAGGGCAACTATGCAATGCCGGGAATTTTAGCGGGTGCAAGGCGCGCGGAGAGAGAGGCTGGCGCTAATTAAGTATTGGGTTTGAAGAAGACTTGGCTTGGGTGCGACCGATTTGCCCTACACTCTAAAGCCGTTCTAGCGGATAATGGAGTCCTCAGCAAAAAAGAGTAACTCCATGTCAGCGCAAGCCTCAAAAGCCACACTGTTTATTGTTACCGCACCTTCAGGTGCCGGCAAGACTAGCCTCGTTAAGGCGCTTGTCGACAGCACCGAGTCGTTGCGCGTCTCGGTGTCGCATACAACGCGAGCGTCTCGCGAAGGTGAGGTCGACGGCGTTAACTATCATTTTGTCGACAAAGCGGCCTTTGCCGCAATGCGTGAATCGGATGAGTTTTTTGAGAGCGCCGAGGTCTATGGCAATTTTTACGGCACCTCCAAAACCTGGGTAAACGAGCAGCTCGCGCTGGGTATCGACGTCATTTTGGAGATTGACTGGCAAGGTGCGGCACAAGTCCGCGCGCAGCATCCCGCCGCGTGTTCGATATTCATACTTCCTCCCTCACTCGAGGCACTCACGCAGCGGCTTACCGGGCGCGGGCAGGATGATGCCGAAACGATTGCGCGCCGCATGCAACAAGCGGTCGCCGAGATTTCGCATGTAAAAGAAGCCGACTACATTGTAGTGAATGACGATTTCGACGTGGCTTTAGCTGAGCTTAGAACGATTATTGTGTCGCAGCGACTTGGCGCCGAGGTGCAATCGCAGCGTCTTGAGGCAATGCTCAGCGTGCTTCTTAATGGCTAGTTGATGATCTATTTTATGGCCTGTTGATGAGCTATTGATAAGCTATTAACGACTTGCTGATGGCCTAGGGCAATTTAACTCGCTGATTTGACTGAAAAGACTGCAATTTCGCGCAACATTGCGTAAAATCGTTGACCCGCTGGAAATTAACTCGGCGGATCCTAAAAGACTAAATTCGGGGCATGCCCTCACAATGGTATAAGGTACTGAAATGGCTCGCATTACTGTAGAAGACTGCTTAGACAACGTAGACAATCGCTTCGAGCTCGTCATGGTGTCGAGCAAGCGCGCCCGTCAAATCCAAACGGGTGGCAAAGACCCGATGGTCGCCGCAGACAACGATAAGCCTACGGTTATTGCGCTGCGCGAAATTGCCGAGGGACACGTCAACGCCGACATTTTGAAGGCAAAGCCACGTAGCGAAATGCAAGAAATCGATATGGAAGCCGAAGTGAGCGCGCTTGCCGAAGCCGAAGCGGCTATCGAAGCAGCTGCCTCCGACGTGATCCTTGCAGACGGTGCTGAGGAAGTGAGCGGCGATCAAGCGGCGGCCGAAGAAGTAGAAGACTAGAGGGTTGAGTCGAAAGCGTACCCCGCTGATCGAGAACACGGTGGGTCTACAAAAGTAGGCCTTTAGGAGGGAGTGTTAAGTGCCCATCACAGCCATCGCCCCACCCGTTGATAATATCGACACGCTGGCGTCGGGCCTCTCTTCATACCTCAATCGCGACCAGGTTAACGGCATCCGCCGCGCCTATTACTATGCCGAGCAAGCGCATGAGGGCCAATTTCGTCGCAGCGGCGAACCTTATGTTACCCATCCTTTAGCCGTTGCCGGCATTTTGTGCGAAATGCACATGGACCCGCAGAGCCTTATGGCCGCGATGCTCCACGATGTTATCGAAGACACCGGCATCACTAAAACTGCCATTAAGTCGCAGTTCGGCACCAGCGTAGCCGATCTCGTCGACGGCGTGAGCAAGCTCAACAAGATGACTTTCTCGAGCCGCGCCGAGGCGCAGGCCGAAAACTTTCAGAAGATGGCGATGGCAATGGCCAAAGACCTGCGGGTTATTTTGGTTAAAATCGCCGATCGCCTGCACAATATGCGCACGCTTGAAGTGCTCACCCCCGAAAAAAGACGCCGCATCGCGCGCGAGACGCTCGACATTTATTCGCCGATCGCAAATCGACTTGGTATGAACAATGTACGCGTCGAGTTCGAAGAGCTTGGCTTCAACGCACTCTATCCAATGCGCGCTCGACGCATAGACGCCGCAGTAAAGTCGATTAGAGGCAACCGCAAAGAGATCATCACCAAAATCCAAACCTCGATCGAGGCTTGCCTCGAACGCGAAGGGCTGGTTGGCCGCTGCAGTGGACGTGAAAAACACCTGTACAGCATCTACGAAAAAATGCGCAGCCAGCGTAAATCGTTTTCCGAAATTATGGACGTGTACGCGTTCAGAATCGTCGTCGATAAGGCAGACACCTGCTATCGCGTGCTTGGCGCCGTGCACAGTTTGTACAAGCCCGTGCCAGGACGTTTTAAAGATTACATTGCGATCCCTAAAGCGAACGGCTATCAGTCGCTGCACACGTCGTTGTTTGGTATGCACGGTGTGCCTATCGAGATTCAGATTCGTACCGAAGAAATGGAGGCGATGGCGAATAACGGCATCGCCGCGCACTGGCTTTATAAGTCGAACGAAGACCTGCCGGGTAACGCGCACGGCCGCGCGCGCGAATGGGTAAACGGCCTGCTCGAATTGCAGAAACACGCGGGTAATTCACTCGAGTTTATCGAGAACGTAAAAATCGATCTGTTCCCCGATGAGATTTACGTCTTTACGCCCAAAGGCACGATTTTCGAATTGCCGAGCGGTTCAACCGCCGTGGATTTCGCGTATGCAATTCACACCGACGTGGGCAACTCGTGTGTCGCCTGTCGGATTAGCCGCCGCCTCGCGCCGTTAAGCGAGCCGCTACAAAGTGGCCAGACTGTTGAAATTATTACTGCGCCCGGCACGCAGCCGAATCCAGCGTGGTTAAGTTTTGTTGTGACGGGCAAGGCACGCAGCAATATTCGCCACTATTTAAAGAACCAAAAAGTGTCTGAGTCTGTCGCACTCGGCAGGCGGCTACTTACCAAAGCACTCGCGGGCTTTGGCACGACAATCGAAGAGTTGGCGCCCTCGAATATCGACTCGGTACTTAAACAAACTCAGATCGAATCGCTCGACGACTTACTCGCCGAGATTGGCCTAGGCAATCGCATGTCGTTTATGGTCGCGCAGCGGCTGAGCGACAACGATGAACTGAGTGCGGTGGATGCCGTTGAAGAGTCTAACCGCCAAGGCTCGATAGAGATCCGCGGCTCCGAAGGCATGGTGATGAGCTATGCAAAGTGCTGCCATCCGATTCCTGGCGATCCTATTGTCGGGCATATCAGCACCGGCCGCGGCATGGTGATTCATACCGAGGACTGCAACAACATCGCCGAAATAATCGACGATCCCGAGAAGTGTGTGTCGGTGCGCTGGGATCCGGATGTGAAAGGCGAGTTCTCGGTTGAGCTGCGTGTTGAGCTCGAGAATCAGCGCGGCATTATTGCCACACTCGCAACAACCATTACCGGCTGCGAGGCAAACATCGAACGCATTTCGACTGTCGAGCGCGATGCGCGCTTCAGCATCGTTAACCTCTCACTCAATGTCCGCAATCGTGTACATCTGGCACGCGTTTTAAAAAAGGTGCGACTCATTCGGTCGGTGCTTAAAGTGACGCGCGTTAAGAGTCGCAAGGTTCGCAAAACGATTAAGAGTATTTTAGGCGCTAACGACTAATTAGCGCTCGCCATTTCGCCTATCCATTATCTATTCCCAAGGTATTAACTATGTCGACGCTAGAACCGATTCAAACCGCCGCGGCACCAGCCGCTATTGGTCCGTATTCGCAGGCGATTAAGTCTGGTCAGATGGTTTTCCTCTCGGGCCAAATCCCTTTGGTACCAGAGACAATGGAGGTAGTCGAAGGTGGTATCGAGGCACAAACTCATCAAGTATTTAAAAACCTAATCGCGGTTTGTACAGCAGCTGGTGGCTCGCTCGCACACGCAGCGAAGCTGACTATTTATCTAACCGACCTTGGCGACTTTGCCGCGGTTAATGCCATCATGGCAGAGTATTTTACCGAGCCTTATCCTGCGCGCGCGACCATACAAGTGTCGGCTCTGCCCAAAGGCGTCACTGTCGAAATAGACGCGGTGCTCTGTCTCTAAGAGTCTGCAAGCAACCTGAGCGAGCCCCAGTATGTTGAAGATCATCGAGGCTAAAAGCCCATGAGCTCGGCAACCACCGGCGGGCTTGGCAAAAAAACCGCGATTGCTGCAATAGCGCCTAAGCCACGGAGCCTCGACGCTATGTCGCCTGCGCGGCTAAAAGGCGTAGGACCCGCGCTCGAGAAAAAGCTTGCCGCTATTGGCATCACGTCGATTCAAGATCTGCTGTTTCATTTGCCGCTGCGTTATGAAGACCGCACGCGCATTACCCTTGCCGCACGGGCACAGATAGGCGAATACATGCAGTTTGAGGGCGAGGTGACGAGCTGCGACCTGCAGTTTGGCAAACGCCGAAGTCTTCGCTGCAGCCTCAGGGATTCGTCGGGCAGCATGACGCTGCGATTTTTTCATTTTAGCGCGGCGCAAAAAGACTCGCTCGCGGTTGGTACACAGCTGCGTGTTTACGGCGAGGTGAAACACGGTCGCGCGGGTTTTGAACTCTTCCATCCAGAATACAAACCTCTGTCGCAGGCCAACCAAGAGGTGTCTGACACCCTAACGCCAATCTACCCAACTACCGAGGGACTCATGCAACCTAGGCTGCGGAGTATTATCGGGCAAGCGGTAGAGTTAGTCGTTGGTAAAGACGCTATCGAAGATTACCTGCCCGCAGACCTTGTGGCTAAATTTAATCTTGCTAGCCTCACCGAGGCGATTAAACAGATTCATCGGCCGACTGCCGATGCCTTCGGCGGTTGGGATCGCGATGCACCTAACCCCGGACGCGATCGTCTCGCGTTCGAAGAGCTGCTCACGCACCGACTGAGTCTGCGCCGTTTGCGAGATGACACGGCTGCGAAGGCAGCGCCGCAGTTTGTTAGCGAGAATCAACTCATTCGCGGCTTTCTGTCAGCGCTGCCTTTTGATTTAACCGGCGGGCAGCAACGCGCTTTCGCTGAGATAAGCGAAGACCTCGCGCGGCCCACGCCGATGCTGCGCCTCTTGCAAGGCGACGTAGGCTCGGGAAAAACCGTTGTTGCGGCGCTGTCGGCACTGCGTGCTATCGACGCGGGCTATCAAGTTGCGCTGATGGCGCCGACCGAGATTCTGGCCGAACAGCATGCGGTTAATTTTAGGCAGTGGTTCAAACCGCTCGGTATAGAGGTCGGCTGGCACAGCGGTAAGCAGAAGGGCAAACCACGTGCCGAACAGCTCGAGCGAGTGTCCGCCGGTTTGTGCCAGATCCTTGTCGGCACGCACGCGCTTTTTCAGGGCGAGGTAAGCTACGCGAGGCTCGGACTTATTATTATTGACGAACAGCACCGCTTTGGCGTGCAGCAGCGGCTTGCGCTGCGTGAGAAAGCAGCGTCGATGAATATTAATCCGCATCAGCTCGTGATGACGGCGACACCTATACCGCGCACACTCGCGATGAGTGCCTACGCAGATTTGGACAATTCGATTATCGACGAACTTCCCCCGGGACGAACGCCGGTTAACACGCTGATTGTGTCGAACGAGCGTCGGGGCGAGGTGGTCGAGCGAATCGCGGCGGCCTGCGAAAATCAGAGCCAAGCCTATTGGGTGTGTACTTTAATCGACGAGTCTGAGGTGTTGCAGTGTCAGGCTGCCGAGGTAACTGCACAGCAACTCGCTGAGCAACTGCCGCAGGTGCGGGTTGGTCTGGTACACGGACGCATGAAGCCTGTTGAGAAGGCCGAGGTGATGGCGCGCTTCAAAGCCGCCGAAATAGATTTACTCGTCGCCACAACCGTCATCGAAGTGGGAGTCGATGTGCCGAATTCGAGTCTCATGGTCATCGAAAACCCCGAGCGGTTGGGTCTTGCGCAGCTTCATCAGCTGCGCGGACGCGTGGGCCGCGGTTCAATAAAAAGCCATTGTATTTTGCTCTATCAAAGTCCACTTTCGCGCAACGGTAAAGAACGTCTCGGCGTGATGCGCGAGAGTAACGATGGCTTTTATATTGCCGAGAAAGACTTAGAGTTACGCGGACCCGGACAGGTGCTAGGCACCGCACAAACCGGCCTCATGGAGTTTCGCATTGCCGATCTCGTTCGCGACGCGGCTATGCTCGACGATGTTAAGGATGCGGCAGACCATGTGCTCGGCCATCATCCGCAGGTGGTCGATTCACTCGTGAGGCGCTGGCTCGGCGAGAATATTCATTACGCGAATGTCTAGGCTTTTGTCTTAAGTGCGTCGTTGCATGTGACGCCTTGGGGCTTATAATCGCGCTTCGATATTCGATGTGGCCGTAAAAATGCAGCAAGAATCGCAGCACGCTAAGCAAACTAAAGGGCGATTAATCTCCCCGCTTCGTCGCTTTCAGAGCAAACTCCCGGCGCTGTTAAAACTTATGCGCGTCGATCGTCCGATTGGCATTTTGCTTCTGTTATGGCCGACCCTAGGTGCGCTGTGGATAGCAAGCGGCGGTTTCCCGCGACTCGATCTGCTTCTCATCTTTTCACTTGGCACCGCGGTAATGCGTTCGGCGGGTTGCTGTATAAACGATTTTGCCGATGCGAAGATCGACGGCAACGTGGCGCGCACGCAAGCGCGTCCGCTGGCGACCGGCGAGCTTACGCGACGCGATGCTATCGCCGCCTTCGTCGCGCTTTCATTGATCGGTTTTATTCTTGTGCTCTTCACAAATCGTGAGACGATCATGCTGTCATTTGGCGCGGTCGCCCTAGTTGCGCTCTATCCGTTTATGAAGCGCATCACACATCTGCCTCAGCTCGTTCTCGGCATCGCCTATTCGTGGGGAATACTGATGGCGTTCACCGCGGTGCAAACGCAAATACCGCCCGCGGCTTATCTTCTGTTTATCGCCAACTGCCTGTGGACTGTCGCCTACGACACCCAATATGCGATGGTTGATAGAGAATACGATTTGAAGATTGGTGTGAAGTCTACTGCGATTCTTTTTGGCGACGCCGATCGCGCGATGATCGGTGCGTTGCAAGGACTGGTGCTACTTGCGTGGTGGCTTGCTGGCGCCCAGTTCGAGTTAGGGGCTGGCTATTATCTAGGTGTCGGCGTGGCAGCGCTGCTGTTTGTCTACCATCAGTTTCTGATACGAGACCGACTGCCGGAGCCCTGCTTTAAGGCGTTTTTGCATAATAACTGGGTAGGCGTGGCGATTTTTGTCGGCGTGGTGCTGGGGGTATAGAGGGGAGGAAGGGAAAAGGGGAAAAGGGGTCGGACCCCTTTTCCCCTTTTCCCTATCCGCCAGTAAACGACTGGATGCCTGTCTGCGCGCGACCTAGGATTAGCGCGTGAATGTCCGACGTGCCTTCGTAGGTGTTCACCACTTCGAGGTTCTGCATGTGGCGCATAACCGGATAATCATCGGAGATACCGTTGCCGCCTAGCATGTCGCGTGCTTCGCGGGCTGCTGCCAATGCTTTCTCGCAAGAGTTACGCTTTAGAAGCGAAATCAGTGGCACTGCCAGTTTGCCTTCGTCTTTAAGACGGCAGGCTTGTAGACAGCCCTGAAGCGCGAGCGACAGTTCTGTTTGCATGATGGCGAGTTTCTTTTGGATCAGCTGGTTAGCCGCGAGTGGGCGACCAAATTGCTTGCGATCGAGTGTGTATTGCAGCGCCGCGTGCCAGCACGTTTCGCCTGCACCCAGTGCGCCCCACGCAATACCCAAACGCGCAGAGTTAAGGCAGCTGAAGGGTCCGTTTAGACCGCGCGCCTTAGGCAATTTGTTTTCTGCCGGCACGAAGACCTCGTCCATCACGATCTCGCCGGTTACCGACGCACGCAGCGCGAGCTTGCCTTCGATCTTGGGCGCGCTTAGCCCCTTCATGCCTTTCTCTAAAATGAAGCCACCGATGACGCCGTCGTCGTCTTTCGCCCACACGATAAAGACATCGGCGAAGGGCGAGTTGCTGATCCAGTTCTTGGCGCCTGTCTCTTATACACATCTCCGAGCCCACGAGACCTCTCTACATCTC
>OJEO01000741.1_pt1 | contig 10662 bp, 6 predicted proteins | sample 1593621 | NCBI WGS metagenome assembly OJEO01 (sample SAMN05416875, study PRJEB24817) | seawater metagenome | isolation source: Sea water | place: Canada:Atlantic | collected 2013-11
GGGCTCGGAGATGTGTATAAGAGACAGCATATTTTCTGAAGACATCTCACTATCGTTAGAAGTTGTATTTTTAGAACTATTGCAAGCTATTGCAAAAACAAATAATATGCTAATACTGGTTTTTAAAAATGTCATTTTATTTTATTTTTTGAGTTTTCAACAAGTAAAATACAAATAATGTATGTTAATAGGCGGAACACTTAAAAAATTTAACGTTTAATGCTGCTATTTTTTTCTTATACATTGTATTTTTATAGAATTAAGAAAATGTTAACTAAAACTAACGTAATGAAACTAAAACTATCTCTATTAGTAATGTTTTTATTGGCTGTCTGCTCAGTAAAAGCACAAGATCAAGATGCAAAGAAGCCTACCTTTATTGGTAAGGCAATTTCTATGCAGCATGTTCCTTCCATTTCATCACAGACAAATCTTCCTCCTGCTCGGGTTAAGGAAGCTGAAATGAACGACGCAAGAGCCGCTAAAAACAACATTATCCCTGGAAAAGATCCGCAAAAAGAAAATGATTATTTTGTAAGGAATCAAAACAGGTTAGCTGGTAAAATATCAGGTAAGGCCCCATCTTTAGTATTTGATGCTGCTTCTTCAAATTCACAACCTACTGATCCAGCTCTAGCAGTTGGTCCAGATCACGTATTTGTGGTATTTAATACTGGTTTTATAATTTATGATAAAACAGGAAACGCATTGACTCCACAAACGGCACCGAATCCAACAATTTTTCCAAATGGAGGATGTTGTGACCTTACTGTATCATACGATAACGCAGCTGATCGTTGGGTAATTACCTTTTTAGGAGCCGGTGCTCAAATAGCAGTTTCTGACGGTCCCGACCCCGTAAATGATGGTTGGAATGTTTATACAATTCCTTCTGTAAGTGATTACCAAAAACTTTCAGTATGGAGTGATGGTTATTATATTACAGATAACACTTCTAGTGCTAACAACCGTATATATGCTTTGGAACGAGATGCTATGTTGGCTGGAGATCCTGATGCTCAAATTATCGGTTTTCCATTACCAGGTATAGCTACTAATGGATTTTACAGCCCACAAGCGATTAATGTTACAGACGACAACTTACCAGCAGCTGGAAGTGCACCGATTGTATACCTTCAAGATGATGCTTGGGGTGGTGTTACAGAAGACCATATAAAAGTATGGACGGTTGATGTAGATTGGGATAACCCAGGTAATTCAACAATTTCTCAACCTAATGAACTTGTTACAACCCCGTTTATTTCAGTTTTTGATAACGGAAGTTTTTCTAATTTAAGTCAACCAGGTGGTGGTGCTATAGATGCACTACAAGCAACTATTATGAACCAAGCTCAATTCAGAAAGTTTTCAGGTCATAACTCTGCTGTTTTTGACTTTGTAGTTGATACCGATGCTTCTAGTGGAGAATTGGCTGGTATTCGTTGGTTTGAACTACGTCAATCTGGCGATGGACAGCCATGGACGATTCATCAAGAAGGTACTTATACCTCTCCAGACGGAAAACACGCTTGGCATGGTAGTATGATGATGGATGTTCAAGGTAACATCGGTATGGGGTATACAGCTATGGCTGGTGCAGATACTCCAAACCCTTCTGATTTTCGGGTAAGCTCGTATTATACTGGTAGATATGCTTCAGATCCTCTAAATACAATGACTATTACTGAAGAATTGATTGCTGCCGGAAACGGAAATATCCCATCAAACAGATATGGTGATTATAGTAAAATAGACATAGATCCTAACAATGATAAAGAATTTTGGTTTATCAATGAATATATAAACAGTGGTAGAAAAGATGTTGTTGGTGTATTTCAAATAGCACCAAACTTTGACGATGATTTAGGTGTTGTAAGTATTGACGAACCTATTACTGGAACTCTATCAGCAAATGAAACAGTAACAGTTACTATCTTCAATTTTGGTCAAAATGACGCATCAAATTTCGATGTTACTTTTCAAGTAGATGGTGGAGCTGTTGTTACTGAAACGTTTACAGGAACTATTGCATCTGCAACTTCAGAACAATATACATTTACAGCAACTGCAGATTTATCTACAGTAGGTCAAACATACTCAATTACTGCAGCTACAGATTATGCTGCTGATGAAGATAATACAAATGACTCAACAACAAAAGAGGTGACGTATTTAGAGCCTAACGATATTGGGGTTACAGCAATTTCGTCGCCAAATTCTGGGACTAATTTAACAGACACTGAGACTGTTACCGTTACTGTTACCAATTTTGGAGGCGAACCACAATCTGATTTTGATGTTACATACAGTCTTGATGGGAATGAAGTAACTGAAACGGTTGCTGGCCCATTAGAAGGTAATACTACATTGGATTATACATTTACACAAACTGTAGATTTATCGGCTTTTGGATCGTATAACCTTGTAGCAACAACTTCGTTGGCAGGTGATAGCGATACTTCTAATGATTCATTTTCAAAAGAGGTTGTTAATTCAAATTGTCAACCAGAATCTGATTGTACCTTAGGAGATGGTATTCGTTTGTTCCAAGTAGGAACTATAAATAACTCTTCAGGATGTGATTCTAATGGATATGGAGATTACACAAACCTTTCTACAGACCTTGAAGATGACAGCACCAACGATTTAACTATTACTACAGAATACGGTAACCAGTTTGTTCGTGTTTGGATTGACTTTAACGATGATTTTGTATTTACGATAGATGAATTGGTAGTAGATAATTATGAAATCGCAGATGGACAAACCGGAGGTTCTTATACTGAAACAATGGATCTTGTTGTTCCTGCAAGTGCTACTTTTGGAGAACACTTAATGCGTGCAAAAACAAGTTGGAACGCACCCGTACCAGATGATGCTTGTGAGGAAACAACTTATGGCGAGACCGAAGATTATATGGTAAATATTGTAGATGAATTAGGCGTAGGTGATAACCCATTTGCTGAAGCAGAATTTACAGTAGTGAAAGCTGGAAAAAATATTTTTGATGTATCATTGAATACACAATCAATTACCAGCAAACTAGAATTATCGGTTTATAATGTTCTTGGACAACGATTAGTATATCGTGTGCTTAAGAATGATGGCAATGGATATAACTATAACTTAAATATGTCTTACGTTCAAAGTGGGGTTTATTTAGTGAAAATAGGAAACAGTGATATAGGAAAGGTAAAACGAATTATCGTTGAATAAACCATCCTAATTAAATTAGTTAAAAAGGCGGGAATGTAAATTCTCGCCTTTTTTTATACGTTAAAAGTAAGCTCTCAATTGGACACTTCCGGTATGCACGGTTTTTGAGGTTTCACTCTTTCTGCCTAAATAAGAAAGATTGGCATCTAAGTATTTGGTAATCCGTTTCTGAAATAACACACGCCACGTAAAATTAGTTCCAGGCTGTAACCCTTCGAGCATTTGATAGGCTACAGGCGAAAAAGCACTTCCCGTAAAATCATTGGTTATGTAGTTAAACTCTCCATTCATCGATATCTTTTCAGCATTGCTATATGCAAACGACGCACCTAACTTTTGTTGATTCAATTGTTCCATATTCCCTAATATATTATCCTTATTTGCAAATTGGTAAAAGACATCAAATCGCGTTTGCTGATCTAATAAATAGGAAACTTTTGGTTGAAACTCATAGGTGTCTAATTTATAATTCCGAGCCGGAAAATTTTCAGAAGTACTTTCATTAATACCCAAAGCACCATTCAAGTTAAATAGCCAACTTTCCCAAACTTTATGGTTAAATTTTAATTGATGACTCTGTAATTTGTTTTTCTGAAGCCCCACCGAAAGTAAATTATCACTTGAAGAAGAAATATAGGTATAGCTTGTTGTATACTTTTGTTTGCCCCGGTTAAAGAACAAAGCATTCCTGAAGTTGAGGTTTAATCCTAATTGATTGCTGCCGCCATCTTCAAAAGGGTTGATGTTAAATCCATCGTTATCCCGTCTTACTTTTCGGTCAATAACGTAAGATGTTTGGTTGTAAAATTTAGAAAGTACTTTAAAAAATCCTTCTTTACTGGACCATTGTTGCGGATTAAGCGTCACAATTTGGCTAAATTTATTCTGCCGAATCTTCACAAAAACCTGATTAGGCAGCAATATCCGAACATATTCGGCTTGATCTTGAAACTGCGCCACTTCAAATTCTTCCAGATCTTGAACCCCGTTGTTGTTATAATCGTTCCAAGTGTACACCCCTTGTCCGGCATCTACTTTTACATAGGTAAATTCCTGTTGTGGTACTACGCCATTGTTAGATTCCAACGTGGTATTAAGCCAAATCCCATTTTCAAAGAATGATTGATTATAGATAATTCGGGAGTTTAATGATTTTTCAAGCTGTTCTTTTTGGCTAGTTGCAGGAGGATTTACTGTAAAAAAACCTATTGAATCTCTTAGAATTGGCTCCCGCTTTAAAACCCGATAATTAGCAAATACGGAAAGTTGAGTAGTCTCGTTGCTAATCAATTTCGATTTCATAAAATAGGTGTTCGAGCTATTCACTTTCTGAAGTCTTGCATTGCTAATACTATCGTTTATTTGATGACGATACCCGGCTTCCACAAAAACATTCGTACTATCACCAATACCTGCGAAACCTTCATACGATTGAAACTTTTGGCTTACAGGCGTTAATTGGTTGTCCTCAATAGTTCGCACTTGGTTGTCTTCGTAACCAACTTTACCACCCACCCAGCTTTTATCAAACGAATATGTAGTGGTATTTGCTATTCTAGTAAACTTGCTATCTAATGAATCACTTTTACTGTTCAATAAACTCGCATTTGTACGGCTACGAAGTTTTTTTAATTGAATGGCTGAAGAAATCACATGCCGTACCCCACTGAAATTTTCAGAAAAATCTAAATTTTGAAATTCATATGTTCCGCTGCCAATTTCAGGATGTGAAAACTCGACTCCAGATGTTATAAACCGTTGATCTCCCATTGGGTTAATCAAGTTCCAGTCTCGGTTAAATTCAATATTATACAAGCGCTCAATTGTCCTAAAATCTTTATTTATATAGTCTACAGTAGCAAAACCGTTAACTTGTAAAGTATCTTGTGTATTCAACAATCGTTGCCTTGCAGCTAATCGTCCCGCAAAACCATCATTATCGCCGTCGTCTATATTTGAAAATAAATTGAGATCATTTTTACTTCCGGCAACTTCAAAGCCAATATCTGTTTTTTCTGAAGGGCGGTAGCTTCCGTTTAAACCTCCAATTTGTAATTTCATTGGAGCATTTAACTGAATTATAGGTTCATAATTTCCTTGTGGAACTCCATTAATAGGAGGTACATATTCAAAAATTCGACTAATAGCACTTTGGTCACTAATTACATAATTCCCTTGATTATTACCCACCAACGTAAACCGAACACTGAATAGTTCATCATCTGGATTACTTGAAAACACAAAAACTTCTTGTCCGTTGATGATTTCTTTTCTGTATAAAATCTTGTTTTCGGAATACGAATCGGGAATGGCAGAAGGTGCTGTCATCGCATCCATATCATCACCTGCCGCTTGTAAGATAGCGACTTGTTCTTCGGATAAATTTTGTTGTAAAGGTTGGTTTTTAGCGTCACTTTCAGAGTACACATACGTACCAATGTCAAGCTTTTCACTGCTGTAATTTCCGCCTCCATAACCAATAAAACGCGTGTAGCTCCTATCGGTATATTGATATTCCACCGAAATACGCATATTCGCGGTAATGGGGTACGTGGAGTTAAAAGTTATTTCACCTGCGTTGTAATCAATCACATAGTCATTGTTCTCACCTCGTTGCAACAACAAGCCATTTACATACACGCGTTCACTTCCCGAAACAATCAATATAAACAGTTCACCATTGGGTCCCACTAGTTTATACGGACCTTGATTTCCTTCCTGCCCTGTAAATTGACTCCGTTGAAATACTCCTTTTACAATCGCTCCACTAGCAAAAGCTGAGGTTTTAGCACCACTTTCGTGCTCAAGCGTGCCGCCAAGGGCGATTCCTTGCACTTTTTTGGTAAAACGCCCAAAGTAGCTGTTTTTGTTTTCAAGATCAACATCACCGGCTCTAATTTTCCAATTGTCGCTAAACAATTCAATAAAAATTTGATCAAATTCATCCAGACTTTGCGAATAGCCACCTTCCTGTGTAGGAATGTTAGCATCTTGTATCGAGGCTCGAATGGAAACTTTATCGCTTAGTTTCCCTGTAATTTGAAGGTCTAATTGCGAGTTTAACACCGCATTTTGATTGTTTCCTATGGTGATGCCGCGTGAGATGCTTCCAACCGTATTCAATCCATCAAATGGAGTGAAGGTATTATCGGCGGTACTTTCTTCCAACGAATATAATTTTTCAATCGCTCCAGTGTTTTCTACAATTAAATTTTTATCGAATGTATAATAGTCCCGAGTTAGAAAAAGTGGGTACCGAAGGTATTCAATGGTGATCGTATCTTGGGATTGTAGTGTTTCTTCAGAAAAAATAACCGTTGATCTTTCATAATCAACGGTATAAGAAAGCGAATCAATAATTGCCCCTGTTTTGTCTAAAACGCGAAAGCGAGACGGGTTAATGCTAAAACTATCCACCACAACCGTATCGGTTATAACTACTTTTTTGGTTCGGTAATTAGATAGCGTATCTTGCGCAAAGCCAGCTGCGGCCATAAAAAACGTTAAAAGAAACAGATACAATTTCATTACCTATACAACTTACTACAACTGTTTTTATTTTGTGGACTATTTTAAGAAAACCTTTCAGGTATTCTGTAGGGTAAAAATGCAATGTTAGTTATTTTAGCGGTTACTTTTGAAAAATCATAGACATGAAAATTATTTCTTACAACGTAAACGGAATACGAGCAGCTATTAGAAAAGGGTTTTTGGATTGGATTCAAAATGCCAATCCAGATGTGATCTGTATTCAAGAAACCAAAGCGATGAAAGAGCAAGTAGATACCGATGCGATTACCGAAGCTGGATATCCGTATCAATATTGGTATAGTGCCGAAAAAAAAGGGTACAGTGGTGTCGCTATTTTTTCAAAAACAGAACCTAATAATGTGATGTACGGGACGGGAGTCGAGTATATGGACCACGAAGGAAGAAACATTCGAGTGGATTTTGATAACCTTTCGGTGATGAGCTTGTACCTACCCAGCGGAACCAACATTGCCCGTTTGGAACACAAGCTAACCTATATGGACGATTTTCAACAATATATTAATGAGTTGAAACAAGAAATTCCAAACTTGGTCATTTGCGGCGATTATAATATTTGTCACGAAGCGATTGATATTCACGATCCAGTACGGAACAAAAACGTATCAGGGTTTTTACCTGTAGAACGTGAATGGATTGGCAATTTTATGGATAGCGGATTTATAGACTCGTTCCGTCATTTCAACAAAGAACCGCATAATTATACCTGGTGGAGCTATCGAGCCAATGCCCGTAACAATAACAAAGGATGGCGTATTGATTATAATATGGTTGCAAAACCATTACAAGAAAACTTAAAAAGAGCCGTTATACTACCTGAAGCCAAACACAGTGACCATTGTCCTTTGTTGGTTGAGCTTGAATTTTAAAATTAATACCAAATCGATCCAGCGTATGTTTAAAAAGATTTTCTTCGGAATTTTTATTGCCTTAATGGCAACTTCTTGTGTTTCATCAAAAATTTACGACGATTTAAAAGACCGTTATGCGGCTTTAAAATCTGAAAATGAATCATTAATGAATCAATTGGACAATACTTCTTCAAATGGCGAGGTATATTCTGTAGCTCAATTACGAGAGAAAATTGAAAAATTAAAAGCTGAAAATACGCGTTTGGAAATGGATTTAGCTGCTTCAGAAAAAAATCACAACCGTTTACAAGAGTCATATGATGCGCTAGAAGCTAATAGTTCTTCTGCATTAACTGAAAACTTAGAACGCAACCGAAAGCTATTAACACAATTAGAAGAAAAAGAACGGGCGTTAGCTGCGGAAAGTCAACGACTGAATAAACTTCAACAAGATTTAGCCGCTCGCTCTAAGCGAGTTGATGAATTGGAAGGCATTATCGCTGCAAAAGACGCAAAAATGAAAGCCTTAAAAGATGCCATTTCGGCTGCTTTGACCAATTTTGAAGGAAATGGCCTTACCGTAGAACAACGCAACGGGAAAGTATATGTATCTATGGAAAATAAGCTGCTTTTTGAAAGTGGAAGCTGGGCAGTAAACTCGAGAGGAAGACAAGCGGTGGTTCAGTTAGGAAATGTACTGGCTCAAAACCCTGAAATAGCCGTGTTAATTGAAGGGCACACCGATAATGTACCCTACGGCGGCAACGGACCTTTAAAAAATAATTGGGATCTTTCCACCAAACGAGCTACTGCGATTGTAAATATTTTGACTGAAAACTCAGCGATTCCAAAAGATAATTTGACTGCTGCCGGACGCGGAGAATATGCGCCTATTGCGACAAACACAACTTCTGAAGGAAAAGCTAAAAACCGCAGGATTGAAGTAATTTTAACCCCAAAACTGGACGAAATTTCTAAGTTGTTGAATGAAATTTAAGTTTATCAGACCTTTATTTATAGGTTCTTAGGATGTAATTATTCATAAAATTCAGGTATATTTTAAATTGTACGGATATTTTAATTATTTTTATACGTACAATTAATAGATTATGAATACAAAATTGACTTTAAAGCTTAATCAGGAAGTAATTGAAAGAGCGAAAAAATACGCATCAGACAAAAAAATTAGCTTGTCTAGAATTGTAGAAGCATATCTGCAATCATTGACAACTGACAAGAACGATACAGATTTTGAAATTTCTCCATTCATTAAAAGTTTAGCTACGGGAACAAAAATCCCAACTGACTTAGATTATAAAAAAGAGTATACAGATCGATTGTTGGAGAAATATAAGTAGATGAAAAAAAGAATATTTTTAGATACAAATGTAATTCTTGATTTACTTGGCGAAAGAGATCCATTCTATAATTCAATCGCTAAACTTGCAACCTTAGCTGACAAAGAAATACTAACATTAGTTGTTTCACCAATATCATTTGCAACGCTAAACTATTTCCTTTCAAAGTTTGAATCTGCACAAATTGCTCAAGAGAAATTAAGAAAATTTAAAATAATATGTGAAATCTGTAAATTAGATGAACACATCATCGAGAAAGGACTGAATACTTCTTTTAAAGATTTTGAAGATGCGCTCCAATATTTTAGTGCTGTAGATTCAGATTGTGAGATTATCATTACCAGAAATGTAAAAGATTTTAAAAAATCATTACTGCCAGTGATGACTGCTGATGAATATTTAAAGAGTTTAAAATCAAAATAAGTACGTTCTATAACGTATAATTTTATCTTGATTCTTATAGTCCAGATGACGATTTGGTCGCTCTTAAGACTTTAACTCACAAAAGCACTATACCCTGTAATCGCTCTACCCACAATCAATGAATTTATTTCTTTAGTTCCTTCATAACTGTAAATAGCTTCGGCATCTGCAACAAAACGAGCTACATCGTGTTCTAGTAAAATACCGTTTCCACCCATTACTTCTCGGGCTCGGCTTACGACGTCTCGGGTTCGCATGCTACAAAACACTTTAGCAAGGGAAGCGTGTTCGTCAGTTAATAAATCTTCATCTTGCAATTCTGAAAGGCGGAAACACAATGTTTGCATCGCAGTTAAATTGGAAACCATTTCCACCAAATGATTTTGAATCAATTGAAACGAAGCAATAGGTCGTCCAAACTGTTCGCGTTTCTTGGTGTATTTTAAAGCACTTTCATAGGCACCTCTAGCACAACCCACCGCTTGCCAAGCAACGGCAGCACGGGTCATTTTTAGTACTTGTGCGGTGTCTTTAAACGATTCGCATTTCTGTAATCGATCACTTTCTGGAACGCGGCAATCTTTCATTGTGATCAAAGCATTTTGAACCGTACGAAGGGCCATTTTGTTTTCCATTTTTTCAGCTTTAAAACCAGGGTTTCCTTTTCTAACTAAAAACCCTTTAACCCGATCACTCTCTTCGTCTCTTGCCCAAATAATAATCACATCGGCAAACGTGGCATTTCCAATCCATTTTTTTTGTCCGTTAAGCACCCACTCGTCACCTTCTTGTCTACATGTAGTGCCCAAACCACCGGCAACAGCCGACCCTACGTCAGGTTCGGTTAAACCAAAGGCACCAATTTTTTCCATGCGTTGCATTTTAGGGAGCCATTCTTGTTTTTGTTCTTCACTTCCGCATACGTAAATAGAACCCATCGCCAGACCACTGTGCACGCCAAAGAACGTTGAGATAGAAACGTCAACACGGGCTAATTCCATGGCGATAATTCCCTCCATTAAAAAGCTTTGTTCGTCTGGACCAATGCCTTCATAGGCAATTCCGCAGATATCTAATTCGGCCATTTTTGGGATGATTTCAAAAGGAAATTCGGCTTTGTTCCAATATTCATTAGCGATTGGCTTCACTTCCTTTTCCATAAAATGCCGAACTTTTAACTGGATTTCTCGCTGCCGTTCGGTCAATTTTAAGCTTAAATCATAAAAATCGCCATCAATGGGCGGCAGTTTATGTTGTCCTTTTTT
>OJEO01000752.1_pt1 | contig 10522 bp, 12 predicted proteins | sample 1593621 | NCBI WGS metagenome assembly OJEO01 (sample SAMN05416875, study PRJEB24817) | seawater metagenome | isolation source: Sea water | place: Canada:Atlantic | collected 2013-11
GGCAGCGTCAGATGTGTATAAGAGACAGGTCACAAAACAATAATTCAGCTACCTTTCAGCTTAATCATGAAATAGAAGTTTCAGCAAAAAAGGTATGCATCGCAACAAACGGTTTTGTCAAACAATTGTTGGACGAAGAAGTAAAACCCGCACGCGCTCAAGTTTTAATTACAAAACCCATTGAAAACCTACATATTAAAGGCACATTTCATTTGGATAAAGGATATTATTATTTCAGAAATATCGATAATCGAATTCTTTTCGGCGGTGGAAGAAACCTCGATTTTAAAGGCGAAGAAACTACTGAAATAGCAATTACGGAACCAATTCAGAACAAATTAGAAGAATTATTACAAACCACCATTTTACCTAAAACCTCTTTTGAAATTGATAGGCGATGGAGCGGAATTATGGGCGTGGGAACACAGAAAAAACCCATTGTAAAACAACTCTCTTCAAACATCTTCTGTGGCGTACGTCTCGGAGGTATGGGCGTGGCTATTGGGAGTGCCATTGGTCATAATTTAGCTAAACTTGCAAGTGAATGAAACGATTCTTTAAATTTCTTTTTAAAGCTGTAGTCTGGTTTATCGTTATCACTGTCCTGTGGGTGGTGGCGTATAAATTTGTACCCGTTCCGTATACCCCGTTAATGGCGATTCGTTCGTATAATGGCAATGAAAATTATGAAACGAAACATCAATGGGAATCCATTGATGACATCTCTTCTTATTTACAATTGGCTGTCATTTGTTCAGAAGATCAAAACTTTATAAACCATAATGGTTTTGATTATGATGCCATTGAAGAAGCATACGAAAAAAACCAAGCTGGCAAAAAATTGCGTGGAGCAAGTACCATTTCGCAACAAACGGCAAAAAATGTTTTTTTATGGCCGGACAGAAGTTGGTTTCGGAAAGGAATGGAAGTTTATTTTACCTTTTTAATAGAAACGATATGGAGTAAAGAACGGATTATGGAAGTGTATTTAAACAGTATTGAAATGGGTGACGGTGTGTTTGGTGCCGAAGCCGCTGCACAGTATTGGTTCAACAAAAAGGCTAAAAATTTATCGCAATATGAAGCTGCCGCAATCGCTGCTATTTTACCAAATCCGAGAAATTATAGGGCTTCTCCAGCTTCTGCCTATATTGAAAAAAGAAAATCGTGGATTGTAAAACAAATGCGTTATTATGGTACTTTTACGTTAGAAGAAAAAAAGAAAAATGAATGATAAAGAATTAAAAACCGCTTTATTGAACCACTGCAAGGAGGTGGTTGAAAACCGTTTTGATAAAATAAAACAAACCATAGCAGGTATTGAAGAATCATTGGTTGAAGAGTCTAAAAGTAGTGCGGGGGATAAACATGAAACCGGCCGTGCGATGCTACATATAGACCGTGAAAATGCTGGAAAACAATTACTGGAAATTGAAAAGTTACAACAGTTAGTGCGAAAAATAGATGTTAATTCCAAGTCAGATTATGCACGGTTGGGAAGTTTGGTATACACAAATCAGGGAACTTACTTTCTAAGTATTTCTATAGGCGCAGTTACAGTTGGCAAATCTATTTATATGTGTGTCGCCCTCAACGCCCCCATAGGTCAAATACTGTCTGGAAAAAAGAAAAATGATTCGTTTATATTTAATGAAAAGGAGTTCACCGTTAAAAGCGTAGCGTAAAAACTGATTTCTGCTCTTGAAAAACTCAGTTTGATAGCAGCCTTATCAATAATTGCTTATTTTTGATATAATTGAAAAGAGACTTATGACAGAAAAACCAAAATTTGCCGTTTTTGGCGGCGGAAGCTGGGCAACCGCTATCGTAAAAATGCTGTGTGAAAACCTAGACGAAGTAGGGTGGTATATGCGCAATACCTATGCATTAGAACACATTAAAAAAGAAGATCATAACCCAAATTATTTAAGTTCGGTAGAATTTAAAGTTTCACAGCTTAAATTGAGCAACGATATCAATGAAATGGTGGAATACGCCGACTACCTTATTTTTGTGATCCCATCTGCTTTTGTTGAAACAGAGCTTAAAAAAGTGAATGTTTCTCTTGAAGATAAAATTGTTTTTTCAGCTATTAAGGGGATTGTACCAGAAACAAGTTTAATTGTTGGCGACCACTTTAATACGCATTATAATGTGGCCTTTAATAATATTGGTGTTATCTCAGGACCTTGTCATGCCGAAGAAGTTGCTTTAGAGCGACTTTCATATTTGACTATTGCATGCGCTGATGATGAAAAAGCCAAATTAGTGGCAGATACCTTATCTAGCGACTATATAAAATGTACTACCAGTGACGATGTTATGGGTACTGAATATGCCGCCATGCTAAAAAACATCTATGCCATTGCGGCAGGGATTGCACACGGTTTAGGGTATGGCGATAACTTTCAAAGTGTATTGATGAGTAATGCCATACGCGAGATGAAAAAGTACGTAAAGAAAGTACATAAAATGAAACGGAACATTAATGATTCTGCCTACTTAGGAGACTTATTAGTTACAGGATATTCCGTTTTTAGCCGAAATAGAATGTTTGGTAATATGATTGGGAAAGGATACACTGTAAAAAGTGCTCAAATGGAAATGAGTATGATTGCTGAAGGATATTATGCCACTAAAAGCGCGTATAATTTAAACCAAGCAAAAGGCAAGAAAAAAGCTAAAACTCCGATTATAACTGCTGTATATAATATTTTATACGAAGGAAAAGATCCTAAAAAGGTATTTATAAAGTTGACAGATAAGTTAGATTAATTACCGCGCCAGAACACCTTCTTTTTTCATCACAGGGAGGGAAACGGCATTGTCCTCAACAGCGGCGTTGGCCGGGATCTCAAAACGTTTATCGTAGAGCTTATCACCAATAAAGTAGGTAACGGTAAAAAAGTTATTTACTTTTAATACATTTTCTTCTAGAAACTCAATTTTCGCGAAGCCTTTAGCGGGCAAAAGACTAATTGTTTTCCGCATCGGGGCAGTCATTTTTTCACTATCATAGCCTTGTGATACGATGATGACGGTTTCTAACGCGACATCGTTGTCGTTAATAATATAGGCGTTCCAATCGTGGGTTTTAAACTCATTATTAAATTCATTTACAGCAGCTATGTAAACGTTTTTAACTTCAGGTATCGCTATGTCTTTTCGCATATTATATTAATCCTTTTTTGCTTTCCAACTAATCCAAAGACCTAATAAAGCCAAAACAAATACACCTAAGAAGACGCTGCCCACAGCTATTTTTATAGCGGCAACCACAAAGGTTAGAAAAGCAACCACCAAAAATGCGACTATTAAGAAACCAACTATTAAATATTTTTTCATCTGTTTATATTTTAGGTTTTAAGTTGCACAAAGGGTTACAAGTTTTAATCATCCCCTGTAAATTGTACGTTTTCTGAATTAGCATTACGCTGGTATTATAAAACGCTTTTAAATTGTTTTAAAAAGCGAATATCATTTTCACTTAACATGCGAATGTCTGGTATTTGATGTAATAACAATGCAATACGATCTATTCCCATCCCAAAAGCGAATCCTGAATATTCTTCAGAATCGATTCCGCAGTTTTCCAAAACGTTTGGGTCTACCATGCCACAGCCCATGATTTCCAACCAACCGGTACCTTTGGTCATTTTGTAATCGGTTTCGGTTTCTAATCCCCAATACACATCTACTTCGGCACTAGGTTCGGTAAACGGAAAGTAAGAAGGGCGTAATCGTATTTTAGATTTTCCGAACAATTCCGTAGTAAAATATTGAAGCGTTTGTTTTAAGTCTGCAAAGCTTACGCCTTTATCAACATATAATCCTTCTACTTGGTGAAAAAAGCAGTGTGAGCGTGCTGAAATGGCTTCATTTCGATACACACGGCCTGGCGAAATGGTCCGGATGGGCGGTTTATTATTTTCCATATACCGAACTTGCACCGTTGAGGTGTGCGTACGCAACATGATATCAGGGTCGGTTTGCACAAAAAAGGTATCCTGCATATCACGCGCTGGATGGTATTCGGGTAAGTTTAAAGCCGTAAAATTGTGCCAATCGTCTTCAATTTCGGGTCCTTCGGAAACATTAAAACCAATGCGGGAAAATATTTCGGTAATTTTATTTTTAACCACAGAAATTGGGTGTCGCGATCCTAACTCAATAGGTTCTCCCGGGCGGGACAGATCGCCATAAATCCCTTTTATATCTTCTTTTGCCTCTAACGTTGCCTTTATGCTATCAACTTTTTCTTGAGCGGCATTTTTAAGTTTATTAATGGTCTGCCCAAATTCTTTTTTTTGTTCGTTAGGAACGTTTTTGAATTCAGCAAAGAAATCATTCAGCAACCCTTTTTTTCCAATATATTTAATACGGAAGGACTCCAGTTCTTCTTTTGAAGTTGTTGTAAATGCTTCAACTTCGGCAATATGTTCTTTTATTTTATCTAGCATACCCATATTCTTGTGGATGGCAAAATTACATAAATTATTGGCTATTCAATGACTTCCTTTTCAACGAAATACTGTACAATGGCTTCTTTCATCAACACACTCTGTTCACCAGCTTTTAATGGGGGTAATTGTTCCAGCATTTTATAATGCGGCCAACCTTGATCGTCAAAATATTCAAACTCGTAATACCCAAAAGGTTCTAATAGCCTGCAAATAGCAATATGCATCAGGTTTATTTTATCGTCCTTTTTAAATTTTCGGTGTAATTGTCCTAATTCTTGTACACCTATTAAATAGATAATTGCGTCCAGATCTAACTTTTCGCCATCGGCAAAACGGTTACTTAATAGTGTAACTAGCGTTTCCCATTGTTGTTTTAATTGTTCGTCTCTTGCCATAAATTATACAGGCAAAGATACGTGTTTAAAACGCCAAAAGGCAAATGGAAAAAGAGTAAAAGTACCGTAGATTCATACCAATATTTTAAGAAATAGTATATTTACTTCAAACTTGATATATGGTCACTATCGACATTATTCTCGGCGTTATTTTGCTCATCGCTTTTTATTTAGGCTTTAAAAAAGGATTGTTTGTTACACTAGCTTCCTTAATTGGTATTATTGCTGGGGTATATGGAGCGATTTATTTTTCACATTATGCAGCTGATTTTCTCACAGAACGTTTTGACTGGAGTACACAAACCACTAACCTGGCTGCTTTTGCTGTTACGTTTTTAATAATCGTATTTGTGATTTCGCTTGCCGGAAAACTATTGACCAAAGTGGCCGATTTCGCCGCTTTAGGTATTGTAAATAAGCTATTGGGAGCCGTTTTTAGTGTGCTGAAATATGCTTTTATAGTAAGTGTAATCTTTATGCTTGTAAATGCTTCGGATAGTTATTCTATTGTTTCTGAAGAACAACGAAATGAATCTATTTTATATCCACCGGTGGCATCCTTAGCTCCTTTGGTGCTTCCGCATATTTTACGAGAAGTAGATGAGTTTAGGAATGAGGACGAGGAAAGAAAAGAAGCAGAACCTGAAATTCAAGAACTTCTTCCTGATACTACTTCACAAGAAGAATAAAAAAAGCCCCGCTTTCGCGAGGCTTTGGAAAATTAAACTTCATCTTCTACATTATCTTTAATATAGACTATGGTTTCTTTAAAGTTATCGAAAATTCGATCTTTTGGTACTAAATCTGGTATTATGTCAATGTTTTCCATCATAATACGTGGCTGTGTTTGCAATTGCTCAAAAATTATTTTTATCTTTTTTCTACGCAATTCCAATAACACTTCTTCCATAGCATACAATCCAGATTGATCCATATAAGGCACTTTGCCCATACGAATTACTACGTGTTTAGCTGTATCGGGGATTTGCTCTGATAGAAGTTGAAAATCTGAGGTATACCCAAAAAACAAGGGGCCTTCCAACCTTTTTACAAAAACCTCTTGACGAAATTTATTTGGAAAATCTACTTCGTCTTTCCAAGGCAATGCCAGTTCGTCGGCATTATCCAATTGTACCACTATAGATTGATCTGCGGTAAGATCTCCCATTTTCTTCATAAAAATAATGGAAGCCAAAATAAGACCAATACCTACTGCGTATACTAAATTCCAGAATACAGATAGTATTAAAACGACCATCATAACGGCAATTTCACTCTTTTGCATTTTAGGAATTGCTTTCAATCCTTTATAATCCATTACACCAATCCCTACAGTAATTAAGATACCTGCTAGTACAGCTGCTGGGATTTGTGATGCTACGGGACCTAATGCTAAAAGTATTACTAAAAGTAATATGGCGGCAACCATCCCTGAAAGGCGTGTAGTACCTCCAGATTTGATGTTTACAACGGTACGAATAGTAGCTCCTGCACCCGGAATACCACCAAAAATAGCGGCAACACTGTTACCAATACCTTGCCCTACCAATTCTTTGTTGGGCTTATGCTTGGTTTTGGTCATATTATCTGCTACAACAGAGGTTAATAAGGAATCGATTGCCCCTAAAAATGCCAATGTTATGGCACTAAACACATAGGGGGATATTTTTCCTAAGCTAAAGCTTGAGAACATATCAAGATTTGGCATTGGAAAACCTCCTGGTATTTGTTCAATGGGGCGGTAATCAAGATTTAAAAAATACGCTCCCGCTGAAACAACTAGTAAAGCCACAAGGGTACTAGGCACTACAGTTGTTATGCGTTTAAAACCATAGATTATAAAAATAGTCAAAGCAGCTAAAGCAAATTCCAGCCAACTAATACTGCTGATGGCTCTAGGCATTGATTTAATTGCACCTAAAACACCTGAGCTTTCAGATTTTGCCAAAGTGGTTGCTTCTTTGTTGATTTCAGATTCAGTTATTTCTTCGGCTCTGCTTACAGTTTCTTTGAAATCTTCCAGTACTAAAATACCTTCTCCGGCTTCATCTTTCAAGATCTTATCCAATAAAACTTCTTCTGCCTGAGGAGTAAATTCACTTATATATTCCGTGTCGTCTTCAGCATAATAGCCTAACATGGGTAATATTTGTGTTATTAGTATAATAACTCCAATAGCGGTCATAAAACCTGAAACTACGGGGTAAGGTATATAGCGAATGTATTTACCAATACCTACAATTCCCATAACAACCTGAAATAGTCCAGCCAATAAGAAAACCAATAAAATATAAGGCAGTGCTTGTTCTACACTTCCATTATTTGCAGTTACAATACCTGCAATTACAATCATAGAAACAGCGGTCATAGGTGCTGTTGGTCCCGAAATTTGTGTGTTTGTACCTCCAAAAAGAGATGCAAAAAAACAGATCATGATGGCACCATACAATCCAGCGTCAGGGCCTAAACCAGATTGAACACCAAAGGCTAATGCCAATGGTAGTGCTACAATCCCTGCGGTGATTCCTCCAAAGAGATTGCCTTTAAAATTTGTAAATATTCCTTTAAACATAGTTATTCTTTTTTAGTTGTAAAACGTTACTTCACCCGTACTTACATTGTACATAGCGCCTACTATTTTAATATCACCATCTGCTTCCATTTCAGTTAAAAGCGGGCTTTGTTTGCGCATGTTTTCTAAAGTGTGGTGTACATTTGTTTTGGAAACCTCATTTACAAATTCTGTATTACTAGAGGTTCTTTCTGATGCTTCTTTTGGCTCTTTCACAGCAGCAACAGCTGGTTTAATTTTTGAAATCAAACTCGTTATATTGCCTAAATCTACATCATCGCAAGCTCCTTTTACAGCTCCACAAGAAGTGTGTCCTAGAACGACAACTAATTTAGATCCAGCTACTTTACAACCGTATTCAATGCTTCCTAAAATGTCCTTGTCAACAATATTTCCGGCTACTCGAGCGCTGAAGATATCGCCAATTCCTTGATCGAAAACCAATTCAGCAGGAACACGAGAGTCGATACAGCTTAAAACAACAGCAAAGGGATATTGCCCTCCTTGTGTATCCTTAACCTGCTCTAACAAGTTTCTATCTGCTTTTTTGTTTGTTGTAAAGCGTTTATTCCCTTCTTTTAAAATATCTAACGCTGTATTAGGTGTTAATTTCGCTTGTGTTTCTTTTGTATGTGCTTTCATATTTTGAAAATTATATAGTTATTAATATAGGTACATGGCTATAAACCATAGCAATGTACTATTTCTATCAAAAATTGATAGGTAAAAATTCTTTAAATTATCGTGTAATATTAGGATAAAACCCGTTCAGGAGGTGGAGAAAGGGTCTCAAAATAAATAGGTTTCCAAGTTTTTAAATACGGAGATTGAACTCTTTTTTTGAGTCCAATTTTGATAGAAAAATCTGGAATTAAATTTTTTTCTGAAGCGTAATTTTGTTTGGGCCCTACTTTAAAGCCATCGGTGTTTTCTTCCTCGTTCATAGAGAAATAAGAGGTCATATCTACATCAAGATCTACCATAACAACCACCACTGGTGTTAAAAGAAACGATGAAAAAACCAATAAAAAGAAAATACTTTTTAACCTCAATACGCTTTGTTTTTAAAAAAGCAAAAATAGTATTTTAGAAGTAATTTCTTGTTAACTATTTAATAAATCTAAAGTTGTTTTAAGTCGCTAGCAGGCATCCACCCATCTTTTCCATCAGCTAATTCAATTCGCATCCAGTTTTGATCATTCCCTATGATTTGCACTTTGGTGCCTTCATGGAGTTCAAATGCAGTTTCGCTACCCATATTCGGTTCACTTTTTACTTCAGTACTTTCTGCAAAAATGATAGCTGGTTTATTTTGGTTATAATCCATATAGGTTTGAAAAGCCATAACCAAAGCAGCTATGCAGATTATTATTGAAAGAATAGAGGTGGTAAAATAAACGCGTTTTTTTGTTTCTGAAATAGAAAACCAATACAAAAGAAAAAATAATACAAACAACACAACCCCTATAACCGAAAGAATAGCCCAGCCATTATAAGTGAAAACACCTGCAATGTTTTTGTACCATCTGCTAAAAACGGTTTTAGGCAACGGTTCTATGACGTCTATCCGTGCATTTTGGGCAAAAGCAAGGTTTGTTTTTATATCATCATCATTAGGCTGCAACTGTAGCGCTTTTTCATAATAATAAATACTCGGTCCAATATTATTGAGCTTATAATGTGCATTTCCAAGGTTAAAGTACAACTCGGCAGATTGCTGACCGTTATCCACTATTTTTTTCCAATTGGTAACCGCTTCGCTGAATTTAGCGTTTTTATAATTTTCTTTTCCTTGCTCAAACAAAGCTTCGTTTTGAGCAACACCCAAAACGGAAACCAACAGCATACCAAGTATCAATAGCTTTTTCATGATTCGGGATATTGAATTTGTTTGTCAATTTCTGAAATAACCGAAACAGCCTTCTTATAATCTTCTTTTATAGTTACAGTTGAGGTTGGGGTATAACGGGCAAATTCACAGCTTTTAAGTAGTGTAATAAACTCTGTAACCGTTTGCGGCTGTATACTTCTTTCTGAAAGAAGTGTAGCAATACGCTCTTTGCTAAAATCTGACGTTTCAATATTCAGTTTTGCTTTTAAATAGTTGTGTAAAGCACGTTCTAACGATTCGTAGAACAATACTTTATTGCCCATTTGCTTTTTGGCTTCACTCAAGTATTTTTTAGCCAGTTTATTTGCTCTACGCAAACGATTTCCTTGTACATCGGCTAATCGCTGTCTTCGTTTGTTGCCAGCTAAAATAAATAATGGAATTAATAATAAAGGACCTCCAAGTAAAGACCAAAACAAGGTTGATTTAAAGAAAGATTCACTTGCGATAGGCGCTAAATCTGTGTCTAATTTTATGTATTTAAATTGGTCTTTATCTAATACTACTTGTTGTTTTTCTGACGTTTCATTATTTGTAGATGCGGTAACAGGACCGTTTTCAACATCAATGATAACTTCTTCAGAAGAAAGGGTTTTATAAGTTTCCGTCTTCGGGTCGAAGTATGAAAAGGTAAGCGGTCTAATAGGATAGTTGCCTTTAAACTGAGGTACCACCGTGTATTTTTCAGTAACCGAACCGTTCATTCCACTTCGCGTGGTGCGCACTTTTTCTGAACGTTCTGGCTCGTAAACTTCCAAAGAACTTGGAAGTGTAACACTTGGTAATTCAAACAGTTTTAAATTACCGTTTCCAGAAACCGTTGTCGTTAATTCCAGCGATTCGTTAGCATCCAGTTTATTTTTATTCACGGAAACATCAAAATCGAAATTCCCCACGGCACCAGCAAAATCATCCGGTTTTCCTTCTGCGGGTAATGGTTTTACATTAATGCTTCTCTTTCCGGCAGAAATGGTTTTGTTAACGCGCGTGGTAACTCTTCTTCCGAAGAAATCACGGCGATTTGTGGGTACGTCAATAGGTACATCTAAGGTTAGTGGCTCTATTTCTAATTCACCGGTTTTTTGTGGATATAAAACGGTCGTTCTTAATACAACATAGCGATAGTCTTCGCCTTGGTATTTGCCTTCATACTGTCTCTTATACACATCTGACGCTGCCGACGACTCCTTACGTGTAGATC
>OJEO01000755.1_pt1 | contig 10487 bp, 7 predicted proteins | sample 1593621 | NCBI WGS metagenome assembly OJEO01 (sample SAMN05416875, study PRJEB24817) | seawater metagenome | isolation source: Sea water | place: Canada:Atlantic | collected 2013-11
AGATGTAGAGAGGTCTCGTGGGCTCGGAGATGTGTATAAGAGACAGTTGCTATACTTTTTGTTCTTTGTAATTAAATGTGGCCATTGAATCGTTATCTAAACCTATCTCAAACATCTTGTACACATAAATTACTTATTGATATAGTCCTTCAAGCTGAGCTAAATTCAAAAAGTATGATGGTCTTGAATTACCATAGCCACCACTAGCATTTTGCCTCAATGAAGTGCGAATCAATACACATAATTGCTCTGCCCTAGTTATGCCTACATAATGTAAATTGGTATCTTGCTCTAAACTTGGATAGATTACCTCATCCCAATTAGCACCCGGAATTCGGTGAGGAAAAGACCACTCTTCGAGGTCAATATGTACAACCACTTTAAACTCTAGTCCTTTAGATTTGTGAAGAGTCATTATTTGTACTTCATCGTTGGCAACGGGCTTAAAGAGTTTTAATAAGGTTTCATCTCCCCATAGTGACTTTACAGCCTCACTTTCAGTTAGCGAATTATCTATCCCCATCAAAGCTGAAAAATAATTGCACTGTTCAACGAAGGATTCCAAATTTTTCTCATCACGCAAAGACTTTAACTTACGCCTTAACTCTGAATCATTCACAGAATTAATGCGATTAGAATACTTATCTATAAAATCTTGAGCAGTACTAATCGTTTTATATTTATATAGAAGTATGTCTGTGTATATGTCAGCACATTCTGTTCCAATAAAATCTAAAGGAGTATCAATATAAAGCCTATATTCAATATTTAAGCCTGATGAAAACTCTTTAAGAGATTTTTCTTTTTTAGCCAAAACAGCAACATCTGAAGCCTGTTTAATGTCCTTATTGTTCAACCATTCTGGTATCCAACTTGTAATAGTTTCAGCCGCATTCTTCAAATTTCCTTCGAGAAGAAATCTAAAAACCTTTATATCATCGTCATGCGGCAATAATTGATATTTTGGATCAAGTAGCCTTGAAGCATAATTTACTATTGATGGATGACACCTATGATTAATATCTAAATTAAAATGGTAAAAATGAGTAGAATCTGTTTTTAAATCAAGTAAGAACTTAGGGTTACTTCCTCGAAATCTATAAATCGATTGATCAACATCACCAACAGCAATAGCAGTTAACCCTAATTTAAATAGAGTGATAAAAAGTTCATGTTGTGATTCTGAAGAGTCTTGGTATTCGTCTATAAATACATGTGAATAACGAGATTTTATATAACGCTGAGCAGCTAATGACTCTTGTAATACCAGCAATGACAAAGCTGAAAAGCTATTCATCCACAAAATCCCGGTATCGTACAGTTTCTTGAACCCAGAATCATCTATAAGGTCACTGACTGAAGGGGAGCTATACTGTCCTAACAAAAATAGTTGCTGATGTGAGTCAAGAGACTTCACAATTTGACATTCTGGAGGCTCCCCTCCCCACACTCTAGCTAAGAACGGGATAATTAATTCTTTTAAACAAAAACTATCAATTGTGCCGAAAAAACTTCTCTTTGTATCATGTGCATTTTCTTTACACCTATTTCTTAGTTCTTCACTTGCCTTTTTAGTAAATGTGATTGCGATAACTCCTTTGTGAGGTGGTAGGTCCGGAGTGATCTTCCTAATCTTTTCTGTCATCACTGTTGTTTTACCACTACCCGGACAGGCAGTAATAATTACGCTACCCTCACAATCTATCGCAGCCTGTTGTTGCAACGTTGGGATAAATGTACTCATACCACGGCTCGACTCAAAACTAAAAGCTTATGCAAAGGCTTAGCTAACTCACCACTATTCAATTTACTTAAATCTGATTTTATACCGTGTAATAATGCACTCATCCGTAATGCTTTTTTCCCTTGGAGGTATTTAGTAGCACTAGCAGCATTAGTTTTCCCTAGTGCTTTAAAAATTGGTCCTGGCAATTCCTCAACTAAGTCTGTTTCCAAATCAATCTTAGATAAAAATATTCCTTTGTCGTTTATCGAATCAGAAACAGCCTGCCACTCACCATTATCAATAGTAAGTTGTGAGGGGATCTTAATATCGCTATGTTCGAAAGGGTCATAACCTGCAATTTTTAAGCAGCGATTAATACCAGAATACTGCCATTTATCTTGTTTAGGAACCTTTGAAATATCGTTATCAGTTCTCATTGTCCAAGGGATCTCTAACGCATTCAATATAGATATATATACCTTAAATGATATGCCATCAACAGATAGTATTGAAAGGTTCTCGTAATCCAAATCAATCCCAAGCTCTTCAGATAGTGAATGATAAAAGAGCATCTCAGATGGACCTTCTACTAAAAAAACACCATCGGCAAAAAAGGCTTCCGCAGGTAATATGCTCATCCTGTAATTCATTCCTTCCCAACCTTCTACTATACAGTTTGAGCATCCATTACTAGCTGCAATAGTAGATGAATTCCTTTGTAAAAGCCTTATTATAGAATCAGGAGTAAAGTTCACTGTTATTTGAGGTGAGTGGGAAGATATTATTGTTTGTCCCGGCAATTCATCGATCAAATACGTAGCTAACTTTCTTTGCTGATGAGGATGCAAGTGTGCTTCTGGTTCTTCAATTACATAGAAAACAACTTCATTATCAAGATCGTGTTCTCTTACACTCTTTGCTTTCCAAATTGCTAATAGGATTTGATTATCTCTTCCATCACCGCCTAGCATTACATTAGAGCCGTTAGTATTTGCTCCTAATTTCAACTTTTCGATAAAGTCATTTACTTGAATAGCTCCTGTATCTAGTTGCACCTCATAATCAGCATAATGATGTGCTAGTTTTTTTAATTCATCATTTATATCATTGGTCGCTTTATCTACATAGACAAGTTGCGATACTTTTTCATTTAAACTAACAAGGTCACTGCTAATTTCAGTTAGTAAATCTTCATCTTCTAACCTTTCATCTTCAGTTAATGATTGCTGAGCAACTCTTAAAAGTTGCCTCTTTTCTTTACGTATAAACCTATCCAAATCTCGTTGAGATTCGATATATTTCAAATGCATATGTTTGAGATAAAATCGACTTGATACTTTTTTTAGATCATCTAACGAAGAGCCAATAAACAATTGGTAATCTAAATCGTTTATTTGCGCTGTATATTGTAAGAAAGTTTCATTTTCATCACTTACATTGCCCTTTAGAACCGATAGAACTGCATCTTCAGTAATATCTGAGAACTTTACCGTAATCTCTATTTTTTCTGATACTTCTGTTTGATGAATATGAAAGTCCAGTTCGTTTGGCTCAATATCAGCTTCAGAGAGGCTTTTGTCCAAAAGTATTCGTAAAGCATGAAGTAGGTTACTTTTTCCTACATCATTTGCCCCGATTATTAATGTATTTTCATTAAAGCTAATTAAAGAATCATTAAAGTTTCTAAAACCTTTTATATGCACATGAGAAATGTTCAAATTACTATCCTTGTTACTTTAAAAGTAGCTAGTTAGCTACTCATACAAATACTTCTGACAACCAACAAACGCATTGCTAATAATAGGTATCGAACCCAATGTTTCTGCGGCATCACTGATAGAACCATATTTCAGTTCCAATAATGATTTCATGTTGGTTCGTGCTAACTGAGATACACCATCTCTAACATAATGACTGAGAATGAAATCGATAAACTCGCGTTGTTTATCATCAGTGAAAGTATCATGTATAGATGAGCCTGCATTGGTTACTCGCTCTTTGCGTGATAATGCTTCTGAGGCATAAGCAACGAAGGCTAGTACGTCATAAACATCACTGTCTTTGGCATCAATAAGGGCTTTCATGTCTTCAAGTTTTTCGCTGTCGTAACCTAGATCATTAAGGTTATTTAGTAGTGTTTCCCTTGTGGTAGGGTCACTCCAGATTGATCTGAGTTGCTCTTCATTTTCAAAAAACTGAGGCAGATCATCGAATAGGTTTTGTAGAAACTCTTGTATTGGGATTGGCTTACCTTCTGCGCTCCAGAACATTACTGAGGATACGTGCTGAATTTGTCGTGATTTACCATCACTTAGTTTTATGATGACCTTTTCTTTACAAGTACAAGGCAGGTTATTACAAACATCACATAGCGATGGTTCGCATATGCAGGGATTGTTATCACATTTAGGGCAATTAGGCACAGGACATGTGCATGGGCTGTCACCACATTCTTCACACGGTTGCTCAGGGCAGCAACATGGAATAAAGCCACAAGTTTCACAAGGTTCTTTTTCACAACTACATGGGGTTTCACCACAAGTCGAACATGGATCTTCTGGTAATGGCTCACCATCCCATTCAGGATCGGCAAAGTTATGGTGCGCTTTTACAAAATCATAGATAGTAAAATAATCTTTACCGTCATAAACGCGCGTACCACGGCCAATAATTTGCTTGAATTCGATCATGTTTTTACATTCACGCATTAACACGATATTTCTTACGTTACGAGCATCAACACCCGTTGATAATTTTCGAGAAGTAGTAAGTATGGTTGGTATTGTTTTTTCGTTATCTTGGAATATTTTTAGATCTGTTTCACCCGCTTTACCGTCATTAGCAGTAACACGAACACAATAGTTGGTATTGGTGGTCCAGCCTTTTTTAACAGCGTAAGCATTTATGTAATCACGAACAAAACCTGCGTGTGCTTGGGTTGCACAAAATACGATAGTTTTTTGTTGAGGATTGATCCTGTCCATCCAATATTCAACACGCCTTTCCTCGCGCTTATCGATGGTAATAATACGGTTGAAATCGCCTTCTTTGTATACTTTACCTGGCTCTGGTTCGCCTTTAATAACAGCTCCATCACCAGGTGTGAAGATGTATTCATCCATTGTACCAACGATAGGATAAACCTTAAAAGGCGTTAAGAAACCATCGTTGATACCTTCTTTAAGCGTATAGCTATAAACGGGTTCACCGAAGTATTTATAAGTGTCAGAATTATCTTTTCGCTTTGGTGTTGCGGTTAAACCAAGCTGTACCGCTGGGGAGAAGTATTCTAAAACCGCTCGCCAACTACTTTCATCTTTTGCACCGCCTCGGTGACACTCATCAATCATGATAAAGTCGAAGAAGTCTTCTGGGTAATCACCAAAGTAAGGGGCATCATCACCGTTAGCATCTTTACCCGACATAAACGTTTGGAAAATAGTAAAGAATACACTACCGTTTTTCGGTACTCGGCCTTTCTTTTTAATTTCACTTGGGTCAATACGAACGATGGCATCTTCTTCAAACGGAGAGAATGAGTTGAACGCTTGGTCTGCCAATATATTTCTGTCGGCTAAAAATAAAATACGGGGTCTACGTTTAGCTTGTGCTGGTGTTGTTTGAGCGCTTAAGCTCCAACGGCTATGAAATAGCTTCCAAGCTAATTGAAAGCCAATAAAAGTTTTACCTGTGCCTGTAGCAAGTGTTAGTAAAACTTTATCTTCACCTTTCGCTATGGCTTCTAAGGCATTATTAATAGCGTTGTCTTGATAATAGCGAGCAGTCCAACTGCCGCCCTTAGTTTCATAAGGCACATCAGCGAAACGTTGTCGCCAACCAGAAGCAAAGTCAGGTTCTTGTGTATCAAAGGTTAATTCCCATAATTCTTGTGGCGACATAAATTTATCAACCAAACCAGCTTCGCCAGTTCTCATATCTATTTGATAAATTTCATGGCCGTTAGTGGCATAGGCAATACGACACTGTAGACGATTGGCATAATCTTTAGCTTGGCGAACCCCCTCGGTATAACTTAACTCTTCTTTTTTGGCTTCAACAGCGGCAAGCTTTTTACCTTGGTAAACGAGAACGTAGTCACTGGTAACACTGTCACCACGTTTTCCGCCTGTTAGTATACGACCAGGGCATATGACCTCTCTACGGATAAAGCTATTCTCCAATTTACTCCAACCAACATTATGTAGTTTGGGATCAATTAAATCAGCTCTTGTATCCGCTTCGTTTTTATATCCTTTTTTATTTGAGGCCACTAATAATTTCCTTATTTATTACGCAAGTTCACCATTGAAGGCTTTTTGTAAGATGGATTGCTTCAACTCTTTAATAGCTAGCCCTTTGTCTTGAGATACTTTTCTGGCAAGTTCTATTTTCTCAGACAAATAAGATAGTCGTTCTACAATTTTCGACCTTTCATTTTTAGGTGCTATAGGCACCATGTATTCTCTTAGATCTTTTAAGTAAATATGTTTTAATGCAGCACCTTTAGGCTTTATTTGATCTTGTATTAGAGGAGACTCAAGAATAAATTGTAAATATTTAGACATAGATTTGTCTTTGGGTTTTAATAAAGCTAATGAAACAAAAATTGAAAATTCAATATCTGTTTCAATGATTCTAACCACTCCAATAGTTCCATCTTTTGTGATTAAAATATCTCCTTTTTCTGGGTTCGTTCGCTTACAAAATTCTTTATGATCATCCTCTGATATATAACTCAATTTTTCGAATGATATTCCAGGTCCCGCAGTAAGGTTATTTATCTTAATAAATGGTACACCACTATCTGTATATACTGGCTTTTTATGAACACCGTCTGTAATTTTTTCACAAACATCTTTCAGCTTTAAGACTTCCCAGTTTTTCTTTTTAGTATTCTCCAGCAAAAATGTTTCAGCCAGATAACTATTATAAAGTTCATCAATACTTTCTAACATATTAATGTTATTTGCGTTTAACTCGTTGATATTATTAATTGAACCTTCCAAAGAGCTTACAATGAATTTTTGCTCTTCAATTGTAGGAATTGGAATAGAAATTGATTTAAATTTCTTTAAAGATACTCCACCGATAACACCTGTCATCAATGCATTAAATGACCGTTTAAACTCGCTACTTAGAGTAAAGTAAAATATATACTTACTAAGTACCCCTTCATTTGGAACAATAGCGAAAAGCTTATTTCCAAAGTGAGTTTCACAATCAGTGTGAGCAACTTTCTTTCCTGCACTGCCGCCCTCCGAACAGATTAAGACTGACTGAGGCGGTGCTATTTTGAAGTTACACTTTTTATCAACAGGTATACTTATCCCGTTATCATAAATAATAGAATGATCTAGAAGGACATCCTTAGTAGCAACATAAGGTGTACCATTCGATATATCTGTATACAGCTCTTCTTTATCTTTTTTTGAAATACTATTCCCATTGTAAATAGAAGCAATTTCTGAAAAACATTTACGTTTAAAATCTATCTTCATAGCAATTCTCTGATTTGATTCAAAATGTCATGAGACTGCTTCTCTAGTACCTCAATTTCAGAGATTATAGTTTGAACATCTTTAATTTCTTCTACTATGTCATCTTCAGGGTTTTTAACTGTTAAATCGTAATTTACTGCTGACAGTTCATTAAAATCGATAGTCCATGACTTTTCCGAATCTAAAAACTGTTTCTGTAATGTTATAAATTCTTGTAGATCTTTATCGTTAAGTGGATTTGTTTTCCCCATATTACGTCCTGGTTTTAATTGATAAAACCAAGTTTTCTGGGTAGACATTCCTTTTTCAAAAAATAAAACTACCGTTTTTACTCCTGCACCAATAAATGTTCCACTTGGGCAATCAAGTACCGTATGCAAATTGCAGCTTTCCAATAGCTCTTTACGCAAAGCTACCGCAGCGTTATCGGTATTAGATAAAAAGGTGTTTTTGATAACAATGGCTGCACGACCACCAGGCTTAAGTGATTTACTGAAATGCTGTAGAAATAAAAACGCTGTTTCACCTGTTTTAATAGTGAAGTTTTGCTGTATTTCTTTACGCTCCTTTCCTCCGAATGGTGGGTTCGCCAGAATAATTTCAAATTTATCAGATACTTGCAAGTCAGAGACATCTTGAGCAAGAGTGTTAGTATGAATCACATTCGGTGCCTCAATGCCGTGTAAGATCATATTCATGATGGCAATCACATAAGCGAGTGACTTTTTCTCTTTTGCGTAGAAGGTTTCTTCTTGAAGTATTTTTAACTCATTGGGTGAAACTGGCTTTTTATCAGCACCGCCTTGACGTAAATAATCAAAGGCTTCACATAAGAAGCCAGCAGAGCCAGCGGCACCATCATAGATAGTTTCACCTATCTTTGGCTGAATAACGTCAATCATCGCTCGTATGAGCGGTCTAGGGGTATAATATTCACCACCATTACGCCCAGCATTACCCATATTCTTAATTTTTGTTTCATAAAGGTGAGAAAGTTCATGCTTTTCAGCTTGTGAACGGAAACGCAGTTCATCAACCTTTTCTAAACAATCACGAAGAGAATAACCACTTTGGATCTTATTTTTGATCTCACCAAAAATCTCACCAATTTTGTATTCAATGGTATTTGGGCTTTCAGCACGTTGCTTGAAGCCTTTTAAATACGGGAATAACTCCGTATCAACATAATCCATTAAGTCATCACCCGTTAAGGCATTATTGTGATCAAAGTCGCCTTTAGCATCTTTAGGGGCAGCCCATGAGGTCCAGCGATGCTCTTTATCGATGATGAACTGATATTCTTCACCTAGAAGTTCAGCGTTCAATGACTTCTCATGTTCTAGATCATCAAGATATTTAAGGAAAAGCATCCATGATGTTTGTTCTGTGTAATCTAACTCGCTGCTACAACCAGCGTCTTTATGAAGAGTGTCATCGATATTTTTAAACGTTTGTTCAAACATTATTATTTTGTCCCTGATAGGCTATCGCCTATTCAAATTATTACTATTCTTTATTAGCTATTTCGTTCTAGCGCTTTATTTAACGTTGGTCTGCTTACATCAAAATGACGCGCTACTTCGGCCTTAGTCATTTCTGGGTCAAGCAACATGGCTTGAGCCTTTTTAATATCATTACTTGTTAGCTTTTCTTTTCTGCCGCCTTTGCGCCCTCTAGCTCTCGCTGACGCTAGTCCGGCCTTTGTTCTTTCGCTGATCAGTTGACGCTCAAATTGTGCTACAGAAGCAATTATGTGGAATGCAAGTTCGCCCACTGCTGAAGTGGTATCGATACTTTCATTAAGAGAAATGAAATGCACTCCCTGCGACTTGAATCCATCTAGTAACTCAATTAGGTCTTTTAAACTACGACCTAATCGATCTAATCTTTGCACCACAACAATATCATCTTTACGTAATGCATCAAGCATACGCTCTAGTTGTGGGCGATTCTTTGATTTACCACTGCATTTTTCAATATATAACTTTTCACATTCAGCGGCATTCAACCCATCAAGCTGAGCATCTTCATTTTGGTCTTCAGTACTAACTCTGGCGTAGCCTATTTTCATTTTAATACCGTAAAGAAAAGGGTGCGGATATTTACGTAGATTACTTTACGGGTTGTTTTACAGATTAACAAGGGAAATCAAGTGATATTTTGTAATATTGATAGTGTAAATTAAATGGTCGTTTTATTTACGCTGATTCAATGAAGGTTGGTATGTGATTATGCATAACTTTGAGACTGTCTGATATTCAGTCAGAAGTCTTTTGATCTTGGTGCGCTATTTAGCTTCAAGTGACTAAATTAATACTTCGGCTCCTAGCCAGAAGCGGAAATACGCGCCTCCTATTTAAAGAAAAAATCCGCAACCTCCGTTCCGAACCTTGCGGAATTTGGTTGTCAATGCTCATAAACACCTCTAATTGAAGCTACAATGTAACTCATTTGGTGTCTAGCAAAGTCTGGGAAGTCCACCCCTCATACAGACAAAGAAAAGGTTATTTATTCTCAAAACAGTCACGAAAAATCTCACGCAATATGACTAGTCACATAGTAATCTCAAAAACTATACGTTAGTCACAGGTGCTGAGAATTGAGTTAGGCATGACTGAATACAATACCTTTTCAAAAGCTTAAATTAAACTACATTAGCCAACACAGCCTTTTTATTTACAACACCCACAGCGAATAATCATTCAGTCATCATGAATTTTTATTATTTATACATATATGCACAACAACAAAAACAAATTAAACCATTAATTATCAATTAGTTATAACTCAAGATTTAGTTGTGTTAGCTCTATAACCAGTACGGATTTATTTACATATTTTTCAGTACGTTACGGTTGAGAAATCATTCATCACCCATTGCCCCTTTAATTTTGACATGATATCGAGTATTTAGCGTAACGCTACGTGCATACAATTGCTTTCAAATTGAATTTGTTGGTAAAACTCGAAATTTGGCACTGAATAATTATTCAGTTTTCTGATTAAAATCACTAAAATGATTTTAATTATTTATATCGCTGTTGATATTGATTCATTGTTTTTTCGTTAATATTTCTAACCCCTGAACAGGATCTAAACCTAAAGCATCACAATATTGCACATATTCGTGAATATTTAATTTTCGTTGCGCTGTTTCGATTTTACTAATGAATTGAAATGGTTCATCTATCAATATTGCAAGATCTCTTATAGATCTGTCTCTTATACACATCTCCGAGCCCACGAGACCTCTCTACATCTCG
>OJEO01000759.1_pt1 | contig 10460 bp, 6 predicted proteins | sample 1593621 | NCBI WGS metagenome assembly OJEO01 (sample SAMN05416875, study PRJEB24817) | seawater metagenome | isolation source: Sea water | place: Canada:Atlantic | collected 2013-11
GAGATGTAGAGAGGTCTCGTGGGCTCGGAGATGTGTATAAGAGACAGTCACCAAACAGTATGGGCTTCCCCAAAATCTGAACAGTGTACATTAACACTTGGTCAATCGGTAAAGCTTACTCCCGTACTCAATTTTGTTGGTTATAAAGTCCCCCAAAAATCACTTTTTGAGCTCAATGATAAAGACTATATTGCGATAAAATCTAAAGACAAAATTTCACTTACTTCTATCGTTATTGTTGGATCAAACAATAATGAGTATTACGTTACCGCTAAAGAGGATATCAGTAATAAAAAAGTACTTGTTAGTTCAGTAAGTATCCTACAAGGAAAATTACTTGCGTTAGGGGCTGAGTAAATGCTGAACTTCCTTATAAAATTTTCTCTCACTCAACGCTTGTTTGTCTGTATCTTTGTGGTAATTACTCTATTGCTCGGTGCTAAGTCTTGGTTAAGTATACCTATCGATGCCTTTCCAGAGATATCACCTACACAAGTTAAAATTGTGCTTAAGTTACCAGGAATGAATGCCTTAGAAATTGAATCTCAAGTAACACGAGTAATTGAAACAGAATTACTCGGTATACCCTCACAAGAAATGCTTCGTTCAACAACAAAATATGCAATCACGGACATCACGATTGATTTTGAAGAGGGAACTGACATTTATTGGGCCAGACAACAGGTAAATGAACGTTTGGTAAACATCCTCCCTTCCCTGCCTTCAAACATAAGTGGCGGTATGGCACCAATGAGCACACCATTAAGTGAAGTGTTTATGTTTACTGTAGAGAACCCTACTTTGTCACTCACACAAAGAAGAGAGCTATTAGATTGGCATATTCGCCCATTATTACGAACGGTTTCAGGTGTCGCTGATGTAAATAGTTTAGGCGGCTATGTTAAAGCCTATGAAATAACACCTGATATATTGCTAATGCAACAATACAACATTTCTTTCAATCAGTTAGAAACGGCTATAACAGCCACAAACCAAAATGGCGCTGTTGGTCGTCTGGTAAAAGGTAATGATACCTTAATACTTAGAACGGAAGGTAAATTTGAAAACATTGATTCATTAAAAAATGCAGTAATAAAAATAACTCACAATAAGGTCATTAAATTACACAATATAGCGACGGTAACGATAGGTAGTTTAACGCGTTATGGTGGCGTTTCTAAAAATGGTGAAGAAGCGGTCCAAGGTTTAATTATTGCGTTAAAAAACAGTAATACCGCTAAGGTAGTTGAAAATGTAAAAAGTAAGCTGAAAACTATTGAGGCATCTTTACCAACGGGAACAACGATCAACGTTTTCTATGACAGATCTAATCTTATCAATACCGCAATCAATACCATTACCAATGCATTAAGCCAAGCCGTTATATTGGTCATCGTATTACTTGCCATTTTTCTAGGAGATATTCGTTCATCATTAGTCGTTGCTCTTTCTTTACCAATGTCAGCATTAATGACCTTTATACTGATGAAAGAATTTGATTTATCCGCAAATTTAATGAGTTTAGGCGGGCTAGTAATCGCCATAGGCATGTTAGTTGACTCTTCTGTAGTTATCGTTGAAAATATTGTAAATAGACTCTCAAGTAATCAACATTTACCTCGGTTACATGTCATCTATCGTGCTTGCAAAGAAGTCGCAACCCCAGTATTTTCGGGCACAATTATTATCATTATAGTTTTTTCACCTTTATTGATGCTTTCTGGCCTAGAGGGGAAATTATTTACCCCTGTCGCTTTGACGATTGTATTTGCCATGTTGAGCGCCCTACTTCTATCCTTAACTATTATTCCAATACTAGCGTCACTATTATTAAAAAACGAGCCAGTTAAACAACCTAAAATAGTGACTTTACTGCAGCGTTTTTATTCAAAAACACTTTGTAAAACCATCAACAAGCCAGCAGCCATCATTGTGTTATCGGTCAGTACTTTCATCATTAGCATTATGCTTTTTCAAGGCTTAGGTAAAAGCTTTATGCCGGTACTTGATGAAGGCGACATCATAGTTCAACTCGAAAAATCTCCTAGTATATCTTTGTCTTCATCTGTTGATATAGATGAACAAATTGAGAAAGCACTTTTAAAAAGTACGCCTGAAATAATTCAGATTGTCGCTCGCACAGGTTCAGACGAGCTTGGCCTAGATCCAATGGGGCTAAACGAGACCGATGTATTTATGGAATTAGCACCAAAGTCAACGTGGCGGTTTGACACTAAATCCGAGCTTATTGAGGATATTCGCAACACACTTACCAATTATCCCGGCATGAATATTGGTTTCACTCAGCCAATTCAAATGCGCGTATCAGAAATGCTAACCGGTGGTACTGGAGATATTTCTATCAAAGTCTTTGGCAATGATATTGCCATACTGACCTCCCTTGCTGAAGAAATATCAGGGTTGGCGAATAAAATCCAAGGCGCTTCAGATGTGCAAATGGCCTTAATTGAGGGGGGGAAATACGTAAATGTTAAACTTATTCCTGAAATAGCAAGTCAGTTCGGTTTATCCACCCAAGCCTTAAGTTATTACTTGAAATATCAATTAGAAGGATTACAAATTTCATCCTTACTTGATGGAAATCATGCGATTCCTATCGTATTCAATCGCGCAAAAGAAACAGCCTCTACTGCTGATGAAATATCGTCCATCCATGCACTAAAACAAAAGCTAATTTTAATGCCTAGTAACGTTTTACTTCCCCTTGAACAAGTTGCCAATATCAGTATGAAAAATGGTCCACTATTAATTGAAAGGGAAAATGGCAACCGATTTTCCTCAGTAAGTGCAAATGTTGTTAACAGAGACGTCGTGAGCTTTGTTGATGAATTAAGCATGAAAATCCAGAATGAAATAACACTGCCTAGTGGCTATACTTTAACCTTTGGCGGTGAGTTTGAAAGTCAACAACGTGCGACAAAAAATTTATTATTATTAATTCCTATCGCGCTTATTTTGATCTTTATAATTTTGTTCACTACTTTTAATTCTCTTTCTAAATCGAGCCTGATCATTGCCAATATCCCGTTTGCCTTAATGGGAGGGGTTATTGCGTTATATGTGAGTAACGAATATTTATCCGTACCTGCTTCCGTTGGCTTTATTGCATTGCTCGGTATTGCGGTACTAAACGGTATTGTGATGATAAGTTATTTTGAACAAACCAAACAGTTTGCCGAAAGTTTGCATAACCGGATTGTTGACGGTGCAAAGCGCCGACTTAGACCTGTTTTAATGACAGCAACCACAGCAATGTTTGGTTTATTACCCTTAGTTTTTGCTACGGGCCCTGGCGCAGAAATTCAAAAACCATTAGCGATTGTTGTTATCGGCGGCTTAATAACATCAACCGTCACCACCCTATATCTATTACCACTATTTTACTGCTGGCTGGAGAAACGAAATGCCTGAACAAGTAATATTTACCTTAAATGTACCAACGGATTTAAAAGATGACGTCATTGATAAATTAATCACCTTTTCGAGTATTACTGGGTTTAATTTAAAAACGATAAATGGCTACAGCAAAGAACATAGTCAATTTGATATCGCTGAACAAGTTGAAGGTTATAGAGCTTTTTATCAAATCGAGGTATTGATAACGTTAAAAGATATTAAACAACTCAAGGCAACTCTCAACCCTATTTGCCAACCAGCCAAGTTAAAATATTGGCTTACACCCGTTATAGAAAGTGCACACTTTTAACCCTGTAAAAAATAAAAGAGAGGTCGATATGAATATCAAAAGAGAACAGGTTTTCGTATGGAGTGGTAAAATTAGGCTTTTTCACTGGGTAAATGTTATCGCCATTTTTTTACTGATTGTTATCGGTGTTGTCATCTTAAACGGAAAACTTTTTGGTGTAAGCACGGATGGAAAAATACTTTTAAAAACAATACACGTGAGCGTTGGTTATGTTTTTGCTGCAAACTTAATTTTTCGTTTACTTATTGCTTTTATCGGTAAAACATATGAAAAATGGGGCAAGATGCTACCCTTTAATAAAGGTTTTACTAAGGAGTTAATTGAGTTTACCCAACAAAAAAGACTAACTTACAAGGGGCATAACCCGGCAGGTAAACTAATGGTATTAGCGCTGTTATCATTGATGAGTATCCAAATGATTTCAGGCCTTGTCATCGCTGGTACTGATATTTATTACCCCCCTTTTGGTAACTATTTCATCCAGAGCATAGCTATTGATAAAGACAATTTAGCGGTGATAAAACCTTATTCAAAAGAAAATATCGATGAGGTTTCTTATCAAGCAATGAGAGATTTACGTAAACCTTTTATTACCGCGCATGTGTATTCTTTTTACTGCCTGCTATTTCTTATTCCACTGCATATTATAGGTGTTATTGTTGCAGAAAGACGAGAACGAAGCGCTATTGTCTCTGCAATGTTCAATGGTTATAAGTATCTCCCAAATGATGAAACAACTGATCATAAATTATAGCTAGATAAAGGGAGATAGTACTGGCAATGCACACTACAAAAATCACAGAATTAAAGTAGTGTGCACCTCAACAAATTATTCGCTAATCAATAGCAATCATCCTTTAAACTGCCATTTATCAAATTGATCTGCAGGCATAGGTCTGGCGATATAATACCCTTGAGCAATATCGCACCCTTCGGCCGATAATAGGTCCCATGTTTCTTTATCTTCAATGCCTTCAGCAACCACTTCCATATTAAGCTTATGCGCTAACATAATGCAGGTTTCTACAATCGCTGCACTCTCCTTTTCTTGTTTCATATTTGTCACAAACGATTGGTCAATTTTCAATTCTGTGAAAGGTATTTTATGTAACTGGGATAACGACGAGTACCCTGTGCCAAAATCATCAATGGATAATTGAAAGCCCTTTAATCTAAAGCGTGTAAAAATATCTAATGAAGTCACCTCACTATCCATTAATGCACTCTCTGTTAATTCTAACACGATCATAGAAGGGTCAATTTCATACTTTTTTACCAGCATTCTTAGTTGCTCAGGCAGCTTTAAACTGGTTATATTTTGTGCCGATATGTTAATCGATAGTCGAGTAGCTTTGTTCAGTTTTTGCCAATAAACACTTTGTTTTATCGCTAAATGGATTACTTCCTCAGAAAGCTGCTCAATTAACCCCGTCTGCTCTGCCAGTGCGATAAATTTGTCAGGGAAAATCAATCCAAACTCAGGGTGTAACCAACGTACAAGTACTTCAGCACCATGGATACATTCGGTTTTTATATTGATTTGAGGCTGATAATGTAATATTAGTTGTTTTTTATCAATAGCATAACGTAAATCCTGCTCCGTTGGAATAAAGTCCAAGCTATCTTGATTTGCGCTATTATTATTAGCATTTACAAATTCTTTTTGTGTCTGGCCATTGGATAGAGAGGTCAAAAAGCAGCTTAATACTTCGTTGTTAATTGGCTTAGTAAAAGTATTAATAACATTCAGCCCACAGCTTAGCGCTAATGTTTCAGCTGAGTGCAAGACACCACTATCGTAGCCACTGATTAAAATCAAACTTGCCGGAGATTTATGCCCTGCTAAGTGACGAATCACTTCAATGCCATCCATATCAGGCATCATTAAATCTAATATAATATAATCGCACTTGTTTAAGCTTAATTTTAAAAAGTCACGCGGGTGCTGAAATGTTTCAACATTTCCAAAAATAGGCGCAACGATGGTTTTAAGTAAGTTACACGTTAAGGTATCATCATCAACTATAAAAACTCTATTCATCATACATTTTGTCCTCGGTATTTCCTTTTAAACCGCTGTCTACTTGCTCTTTGTGTTTCAAAATATACTTGTGCAAAGGTTTATCCATTTCCATGATATGTTCAACGAGCCAAGTGCTCATATCGGTAATAAGCCACTTTAGAACTTCTTTGTCTGAACAGACTAAAATCTTTTGACTTAATTGTTTAGTAATCATACGGTGAACATCACAATGATTTTTAGCATAAGGATAATTAATGTTGTGCATTAATAATTCTTCGCTAGCAAAGTGGTCATGAGTGTATTGCACAACTTCAGTAATAATTGTTTGTATCGAATGGTGATTATCTTGCAGCTCTAACACTTCTTGACAACGGTTAAGTAAAGAAAACATCAACTTATGATCTTCATCGAGTTCCCCACCGCCATCTATGCTCATATCACTCGTCCATACTATGCTTTTTCTTGCTGTGCTTAAGTGGTTCTTTTGATGACTATCTTGAATAGTCTTAGCATCTTGTTTATCTAGACAAGTCCTGATCCTGCGAAGTAAACAAATATTCTCGTACGGTTTCGCAATGATAGGCTCATCCAGTTTGATATTGCTATCACTTTGATTACCTTGAAAACCACTTGCGAGTATTATTTTCAACTCAGGATACAGTTTTTGCGCTTTTTCAACTAATAGATAACCGTTCATTTTTGGCATAATAATATCTGAAAACATCAAATCAATAGGGTTTTCTTCTAATACGGCTAATGCCTCTATACCATTTTCTGCAGTTAAAACTTGGTAGCCTTTTACGGTTAAAATGGTTTGAGCTAAAGCACGAAGCTGAGGTTCATCTTCGACAACGAGAATAGTTTCATTTCCAAAGGCACTCCATTGTTCTTCGGCATTTTCTACTTCATTGTCTACTTTATATTCTTCTTTAGGTATGGGTAAATAAAGTGAGAACCTAGTTCCGGTGTCTAACTCTGAATAGACGTTAATAGCGCCCATAGAGGATTTAATAAAGCCATAGACTTGTGCTAAACCAAGCCCAGAGCCTTGCTCTCCTTTTGTAGAAAAGAAAGGTTCAAAAATTTTATCTTGTATTTCTTTACTCATGCCTTCGCCATTATCTTCAATCGATAACTGGACGTAATCCCCTTGTTCAATATTAAAATTAGCCGCTTGCTCTTTCGACAACTCCACTTCACAAGTGGATAAACTCAAAACTCCGCCATAGGGCATCGCATGCATTGCATTAATTGCCATATTTAATAAAGCATCTTCAAACGAGTTTTGATCAATATTAATCTTGCGAATATCATCATCAAGATTGAGCTTTAATTCAACCGATAATAGAGTCTTACGAAGTACGTCTTTATTATTTTTAATAAGCTGATTAATATCTGATTCTTGACTGGCATCAGGCGTTTGACGAGAGAAAGAAAGTAATTTACGGGTGAGTTTGGCCCCTCTATCACCTGCTTGATGAATTTGTTCAACAAAGTTAAGTAATCCAGGTTGATCTTTTAACTGAGCTTTTAAAATATCACTATAACCAATAATAACACCCAGCACATTATTATAATCATGAGCTATACCACCGGTTAGTTGCCCTAGCGCTTCCATTTTTTGTGTTCTATTTAAGAGTTTTTCATGCTGTTTTACTTCTGATAGGTCATGACAAACCCAGACAAAACGTTGTCGTTCAGTATTGTTTTTAGGAAGCTCTGCAATAGTCAAATACATGGGGAATATTTTCTGATTCTTATTTTGTCCAATAAGCTCCCGACCGTTTCCTGTTATTTGAGTTTCACTCGTTAACAAATGGGTATTTATGTAATCATCATGTTCCGTTGTTATATTCTCGGCCATAAGTAAACTAACATTTTTCCCCCTTAATTCTTCTGTCGTATAACCAAACATCTGCTCTGTCACTCTATTACAACTTTGTATCAAACCTAAATCATCAATCGTAATAACAGCATCAAATATGGCATCAATGGTTTGCGTTAATTCCTTTTGTTGCTTCGAAATTTTGGCAACATTAACAATATGCTCAGTCATATCATGACCAATTCCGATGACTCCAGTAATATCACCATTTGATTTTTTTAAAGGGTATTTATAAGTATCATGAACTTTATTTTCATCATCAAATGATCTGCACCTTGAAACATTAACACTGTTACCATTCAAGACCTTTTGGTCTTGCACTTTAAATTCATTTGCTTGTTCATAGCTAAAACCAAGTTGCTCATCAGTTTTTCCCATTAGAGACTCTGACGATTGTTTTAAAGACAGGGCAAAAGCATTATTTGCTAAAATATATTGATGGTTGATATTCTTAGCAAAAATTAAATCTGGTGTTGAATTAATAACATTGTTGAGTAAGGTGTTCGATTGCTCTAACTTAATCTCTGCTTGTTTTTTATCTGTAATATCAATAATAATACCTTGAAACATTGAAATGCTTCCGGCCTCACTTCGCTCCACTGTTGTTCTGTCATCAATCCAAAATATCTTTCCAGAAGGAGAAAGCATGCGATATTCTTGAGTAAAGTGATTTTTTCCTTTTTGAATAAAATACTCAACCTCTGCTACCACACGAGGTAAATCTTCAGGGTGCACCATATCTGCATAGTTAACTTTTCCTTCAAGTAAATCATTCTCCTGAAAACCTAATGAATCAATATTGCTTGATACATACTCTATGGACCAGTGCTCATCTGGTCTACAGCGAAATGCAATGGCTGGACTGTTTTCAATCACAAGCTTTGATTTCTCGAGATTATCTTGATAATGCTTTAATTGAGTAATATCACGTGCATTAACCAAGATACCATAAATATTACCATCGTCTTGATAATAAGGTGCCATTTCAAGATCTATAAACAATGCCTGACCTGAAGTAGGTGTTATCCATTTTTTTTGCGTAACCACTTCGCCAGCTAAACACCGTTTAGCGAAACTTATAAACTCAGAATCAAAATAGTCTTTGCCAAAAATTTCACTGAGATGTTTACCAACAACCTGTTTGATAGTTAAATTAAGCTTTTCCACATAGGCTTGATTCACAGCTAAATAGACAAAGTTATCATCAAGTAACGCTTGCATGCCTGAAGATAGAGTCACCATAGATTTATATTGATGCAGGTTTTTATTACTTTTATCTTGAAGAATCATCATTCTTTTAGACAGAAGTATTGCCGTGAAACCACATATGATAGCAAGTAGGGTAATAACAAAAGCGGATAAAAAAGTAGAGTTATTTGCGGGATTAACGGTAAACATAAAATGTTCAATAAGCCCCGTTATAAAGACACTCAGCACAACAAAAGGTGTGATAAATCGAATCAGAGCTGTAGAGGGTGATAAATGGGTAAACATTTTAATTAAATAGTTTTTCTTATCATTGATGATCATTAATCCAGCGACATAAAAGAAAGCTAAACTAGTAGATAGCGCCATCGGGATAATGTCTTGTGAATTATAAAATAAAGGAGATTTATACAGATAAGTAACTATAAACAACAATGATATTAACAATAAAGACGTTGTAAAAATATTTTTTATTTGAGTGAAAAATTGACTTTTTTTACTCTTATTATTTTGATTCAATAGTATCAGTAAAACACAACTACTAAGAAAAAAACAAAAGCCAGTTATAGGAGACATTCTCCCAAGAGGAATACCATCACGGTAGCCAAAATTTGGAACGATATAGTTTTCAAAATTAAGATCAACTCCGATGAAGTACTCAATAATTTCTAATACCCCATAGAGTGCAACAATCACCATTGCTAATGAAAAATACTTTTTATAGCGATAAAACCGTCTAGTATATTTAATCCAAAAGAGTGAAACTAAAATCGTTACTAAAAATGAAGTCGATGTTGATGGAGCCATAGGAATTAAGCCTTCATCAATATTGAAAGCAAATTCAAATAAAGGTAAATATGAAATACCTTCTATTAAAGCTAGGCAAAACACACTGATAAACAGAATTAAATTTAATTTTTTCTTCATTTTTATTCCTGATGCTTTATATAAAAAATGTTAAATAAAACCTTTAATTATTCATGACGAACTTCATGGTTCTAACGTCCATGAAGTTAGGATTAAGCCATTAAATCAGTTCAACTCAAAGCCAGTTGTTTCAATAAAGTAGGAACATCTATAGGTTTATTTAAACAAGTTTCTGCCCCCATACTTTTAAGTTTATCAATATCACTTTGAGTAATATCTCCAGAAATGGCAATCACGCGAATATGATTTTGAAGAGGGTTTCCCTTTACACGTTGACATACTTGAAAGCCATCAAGACCTGGCATTTTAAGATCTAATAGCAGTATATTCGGGGTGAAATCGTGAAGTTTATTCGCCGCATCAAAACCATCTAAACTAATTTCAACTTCAATACCTTTAATCTCTATTTTGAGTAACGCTTTGAGAAATTCAGCAAAATGAATATCATCATCTACAATCAATACCTTAGGGTTTTCACTGGCAGCAATATTAAGTTGTATGTTTTTTGACTCCGCAAATTCTTTTATATCATCAAGTTTGAAGCGACGATGTCCCCCTGCAGTGACTCTTGCTTTTAAGTTTCCTCTCTCCGCCCACAAACGTACTGCAGCGGTAGAAACCATAAGCAATTCAGCGACCTCTTTAGGTGTTAAGTAGCTTTTTACTGACTTTTTCAATGACATGTAGATAAC
>OJEO01000760.1_pt1 | contig 10459 bp, 10 predicted proteins | sample 1593621 | NCBI WGS metagenome assembly OJEO01 (sample SAMN05416875, study PRJEB24817) | seawater metagenome | isolation source: Sea water | place: Canada:Atlantic | collected 2013-11
CGGTTGAAATTCTCACTCGCTTAGTTTCAGGAAAAACCGTTTTATATTTTTCAATAATTTCGCTTTCAAGAGCCTCTTGTTGATTTGATAACTGATAAAGTTCAGCGCCCTTTAGCCCAAAGTTAAGTATTAAGGCAAAACAGGCAACACCTGCGACCCAAAGCCAATTCATCGTATCAGCCGAGCGTTTTTCTTTTACCTGAAACTCACCTTGCAGCAAGTTAAACTTACGCGCATGGTTATTCGCTAAAATAGCTAAAGGTAATTCTTCAGGCAAGTACTCAATGGTTAATTCATCGGGTACTTCTGACAAAGCAGAATAAGCATGAATGGTTTGTTCGTTTTCATCCAACCCCTTAAAGAATTGCGAAATTACTGGCCAAGCATTAGCTTCAAATGACATAACTTGCCATTCGCCAAGCCTAATCAACACTTGTTCGCCTAACATTACCGCGCTGCTACTTTGCGGCACAACAGGTAATGCTATGGCGTCAGGTATCATTAACTTGCAGAAAATATTTGCGTCTGCCAACCATTTCAACCATATTTCGAGTTGTTTACGTTCAAGCGCAGCAACAAAGCAGTTATGCCCTTGCTCGTCTTGTTTAAGATCATTAAAAGCAAAACACAATTGCTCAACGTCTTGTGCTAGCGTTTCTTCAAGCATATATGGCGCAGCTAAACGAATAGCGCGTTGCGATGAACCTGGCACTTTTATGCGCTTAATCGCAATATCGCTGGTAGGAACAAAAACAACGACTTCTCTTGCTGCAGATTTTTCGGTAAGTTGCGTTAATTCACCTGCGTTAGGTAACTCACCACTTGCTATTATGTCTTCTTGTCCGTTGATTTTAATCAGCCAGTGAATTCTATTTTCAGCTTGGCTGCCTAAACGGATAAATAAGGTTTCACCCATTACTCTCGTCCTATGATGCGACTGATCACATTTATATTATTTTTATCGTCTACTTTCATAATGGTGTTCAAAGCAAAGTAACTGTTATTAAAACTTGCGGTTGTTTTGAGCTTAAAGTACTCGCTCTTAACGGCAAAAAATTGTTTTTTATCTGGCGAAATTTTGGCTTTGGTTAATTCAGCTAAAGCAAAAAATTCATCAATGTTTTTAAAGCCTTCTTCACCACGGGAAGATAAAGCTTGTGATGCTTCATTTTGACTTATCCCTAACATGGCTACAAGTATTTCAGGTTGATCTTGTGCAATGGTGTTAATGTTTATTTTATTCGAGTTGGTGTCAGGCAATATACAAGCGTAATCTTTTAGCTTTTCAATAACATCAACAGTAAAGTGTTCAACAACCCTTAACTCTCCTATGCTAGCCAAATAATTATTAGCAGCCAAGTAAGGGAACTCTTTCGCTGCATAATCGTTATCTTCTGCGCCGCCTGAACTTGAAATACTACCATCAGCGTCTAGCCAATCGGTTAAAGCATCAGCCATGTATTCAGCTTCAAAGCTTCCTACACCTTCGATATTAATTGCAATAAGTAACTCTTCAAAAGCAGTTCTTACCGGCGATTTTTTTACTGTTGTATTGTTATTGTTATTGCTAGCTTCTTCGCTATCAGTCTTTAGTGCATTTAAATTAAAGCAACTATTTAAGTCGGTTATTTCACCGGTAATTTCGCCGAAATCAACCGGGAAAGTATTTTCACCTTGTGCCCATAGTTGGCCCAAATGTGTAACTTCGGCATCGTCTTCAAACGATTGTATTAATATTCTTTTAGCAAATGCTTCAGCGCCCATAGCGTACCAATAAGCTTGCTGATTCGAGCCTATATTGGTTGTGCGTTGCATTTGTAATTGCAATCTTGCGGTCATTTGCGTTGCTAATATGGCAATTAACGCAATAATAAGCATAACCGTAATTAACGCCACCCCTTTGGGTGTTTGCTTAACAGCGAACACTTTACTCACGGCTATCGTCCTTATTTTGCAAATCATCCCCTGCAACGAGGAATTGTCGACGAATAATGCCGAAATCTGTGGTATCTATTTCAATCGCAATAGCTTGCGGCAAGGTGCCTTCTTGCAGTGTTTTCTGCCATTTTTTACCATCATAAAACTCGAAAGTTAAGCTTTCAACTTTTGAGATTAATGGTCTAACTTTTGGTTCTTCACCTAACACGGCATCAACAAAGTTAAAGTGCATTCGTTCAACGGTATTTTCATTGAGTTGATAAGCCACTGATTGCATATCACTTCGTGGCAATAATAAACCAGGATTAGTCCAACCATGGCGAACAAAAGCAATGGCTTGCTCGCTACCGCTATAACTTTCAATATCTGTGTGTAAAAAGCCGCTTTGTGGTGCTTCGCCATAAAAGCGCACGCTACGCCTTGCTATTTGCAACACATCACGTTCAATAATTAAAAAGCCGCGTTGTAATTCGTTAATACGCTCAGTGCGTTCTTTGGTCACTGTGTCACTATTTAATACCGTTTCAAAAATGCTAAAGCTTGCCATACTGATCACCGAAAAAATGGCAATGGCGATTAAAACCTCTAGTAAAGTAAAGCCCTGGCTTAGTTTAGTTATAGGCTTCGAAGTACGATTTAACCTTTGATAATATTTAGCAGCAGTATTCATTAGTTTTGCTTCGACACATAGGTCATTAAACTGGTTAATGCTGAGGGATCTTTTTCATCTAATCGCACTTCTAGCACAATAGCACGCATGTCTTTATCGGTAGTTTTAATCACTTTCTGTAGCCAAAACCATTCTAGCCCGGCTAACTCGACCTTACCTTTTTTATTATTCTTAGGTGGCCAAGTATCGTCGAGTGTAATTTCTACTAACTGGTTCGATGCTACCCAACTTGCAAGAATTTTACTTTCTAAATAACCTAAATTACGTGCGTTAGTATCTGCGGTACCTAAAATGGCTATCCCGGCAATTGAAAATACCGCCATCGCTAGCATAACCTCAATAAGGGTAAAACCTTTCTCTAACTTGCGATAATAATTAGCGAGCATTAACTATTGGCCCTTCTATCGTAAGTGGTGTGGTATAAATGCCAGACACTTTAAAGCTGATATTTTCATCACCGTCAAAAGCGAATTCAGCCAATGAAAAGGTTAAACTGAAGGGCGTAATATCTCCGCCAGACAGCATATAAACTTGTGGAATTGTTTTTTTCTTTTCTTCTTCTTCTTCAGTAAAGTCGTCTTCTTCGTCTTCGTTAATTAAAACTGACGAGTCAAACAACAAAGTCTCCTCGATCGGTAAGTCATCAAGCTGTAAGCTTATTTCAATGCCTTCAGGTAAGGTATAAACTTCAAATAATGGATTATTAGCAATCGGGGCCCAACTAGTGCCGTCGTAGCCCAGAAACTGATAGCTATTTTCTTCAATGAACAAACCTAGCTCAACATTATTGAGTAACCCGTATTCTGCAGCAACGTCAAAAATGCCCGCAAAGCGAGCACTGTTTTGTTCTAATAACTGCTCAGGCTTGTTACCTGAAAAACTAAACTGTATGGCAGAAACCATAACGCCAATAAGCACAATGACCAACATCACTTCGATTAAGGTAAAACCTTGCTGTGGGCGATGTTGTAATGCTAAACGGCGACTCGTGTTAAGCTTCATAGCTAGTTAATAAATAATCAGTTAATCAATAATATGTATTGATTACTGATAATCGCCTAAATTCCAGTTACCAATATCGTCATCTGTACCTGGTTCCCCGTCAGGTCCCATAGAGAAAACATCCATTGCACTGTTCTCACCTGGGTTTAATAATTGGTATTCGCTACCCCAAGGGTCGTTCGGTAAGCGTTTAACATACCCACCTTCAGGGAAACGACGTGGCATAGGCTCGATATCAGTTTGAGTAACAAGTGCCTCTAAGCCCTGCTCTGTGCTTGGGTATTTATAGTTGTCCATTTTGTACATGCTTAAAGACGTTTCTAAAGCATTAATATCAGAAACCGCCTTTTGCATATTCGCGCGCTCTTGGCTGCCCATAAGGTTAGGCACGACCATACTGGCTAAAATACCTAAAATTACGATAACGACCATCACTTCTAATAAGGTAAAACCTCGAACATTTTTTACTGCTTTCATTTCTAACTTCCTATTAACGTATTTAACTGAAGAATTGGCTGTAAAATAGCCATAACGATAAATAATACAACACCTGCCATTACTACCATTAATGCTGGTTCAAAGGCTTTCAATGAAATATTCATTACAGCCTCGAATTCACGATCTTGGTTATCGGCGGCGCGCCCTAGCATATGCTCTAGCTGGCCACTTTTCTCGCCACTGGCGATCATGTGTAACATCATTGGCGGAAACAGCTTAGTTTGCTCTAACGACACCCGTAAGCTGGTGCCTTCTCTAACTTTGTCGGTTGACTCCTTAACGCTTTGTTTAATGTATAAGTTGTCGAGTACTTCACCTGATATTTTCATACTCTCTAATAGAGGAACGGCACTAGCGGTTAAAATGCTCAAGGTACGTGCAAATCTTGCGGTATTAACGCTTTTTGCGACTTTACCTAGACCAGGAATACTTAAAAAACGTTTGTGATAAGCAAATTTGAAGCTATCTTTTTTCAATAGTTGCGACCACAACAGCATTAGCGCTGCGACAATAATGACAATAAACAAGCCATAATCACGCAAGAAATCACTGCTGGCAATTAAGAACTTGGTGGTTGCTGGCAAGTTAGCGCCCATATGTTCGAATTGGCCAACAATTTTGGGTACTACAGCGGTTAATAATATCGCTATAACACCGGTGGCAACTACGGTCATGATTATTGGATAAACCAAGGCTTGAATTAATTGCGAGCGCAATTGTTGACGCTTTTCAGTGTAATCAGCCAAACGGTCTAATACTTTATCAAGGTGGCCCGACTTTTCGCCTGCCGCAACCATAGCACGAAACAAACGGTTAAATACCTGTGGAAATTCAGCCATACTTTCAGCTAAACCATAACCTTCGGTTACTTTAGTACGAACAGCCATTACCATACTTTTTAAGCTGTTTTTATCACACTGCTCGCCAACCGCCATTAACGACTCTTCTATCGGTAAACCCGACTCAACTAAGGTTGAAAGTTGCCTAGTGATAAGTGCTAGCTCAGCCGACGATATTTTTGTTCCGCCGCTAAAGAATGACTTCTTATTGCTTTGCTTATTCTTTTGCAAACTTGGCGTTACTTCAATAGGCATTAAGCCTTGTTCGCGAAGTAAATTACGCACATGTCTAGGGGTGTCGCCTTCGATTACCCCTTTTTTATTTTTTCCTCGGCCGTCTACTGCCTGATAATCAAATGCTGCCATAATTAAGGTTTATCTTTATCCAGTTCATTACCAAGTGTGTTTTCATTGGGTGACTATTGTTACCAAAAGTTCGATTATTAGTCTTCGCGTGTTACCCGTAATACTTCTTCTATAGTGGTTTCGCCTAACATGACTTTATCAAAACCGTCTCGACGAATACTTGGTGTTGTTGTACGAATGAATTTTTCAATTGCTTGTTCGCCTTTACCGTTATGGATTAATTCGCGCACTTGCTCGTCAACGACGATTAATTCATGAATACCGGTTCGGCCTCGGTAACCTTTAAAGTTACACTCTTCACAACCCACCGCTTTATAGATAGGCGAGTTATCATCAGGCTGTAGTTGTAATAATTTTCGTTCTTCTGCAGAAGTAGCGCAACATTCACGACAATGTGGACATAATGTTCTTACTAATCGTTGTGCTAATACACCTAATAGACTAGAAGAAAGCAAGAAAGGTTCAACGCCCATGTCTTCCATACGAGTTATGGCGCCTGCGGCTGTATTTGTATGCAGTGTAGATAAAACTAAATGGCCCGTTAAACTGGCTTGTACACCAATTTGTGCGGTTTCTAAATCTCGAATTTCACCGACCATAACAACATCGGGATCTTGACGAAGTATGGCACGTAGGCCGCGGGCAAAGGTCATATCAACTTTAGTGTTTACTTGCGTTTGGCCTATACCTTCAATCGCGTATTCAATCGGGTCTTCTACCGTTAAAATATTACGTTCTTTACTGTCTATTTGACTTAAGCCGGCATAAAGCGTGGTACTTTTACCTGAGCCTGTTGGACCGGTAACTAAAATAATGCCGTGAGGTTTGTCGATAAGTTCAGAAAAACGAGCACGGTTGCCATCGGTCATGCCTAAATCTTGTAAGTCTAATCGAGTCGAGTTTTTATCAAGTAAACGTAACACTACGCGTTCACCATGCCCTGTTGGCATAGTTGAAACCCGCACGTCAACAGCACGACCCGCTATTCTTAATGAAATACGACCATCTTGAGGAATACGTTTTTCGGCGATATCAAGTTTAGCCATAACCTTGATACGTGAAACCAGTAAAGAGGCTAATTTACGATTAGGTTTTAAAACTTCACGCAAGACACCATCAACACGAAAACGAATTTGCAGTGCTTGTTCAAAAGTTTCAATGTGAATATCAGAAGCATTCTCTTTAATTGCTTCACTCAACATGGCATTTATTAACTTGATGATCGGCGCATCGTCTTCGTTTTCTAATAAATCTTCGGTCTCTGTCATTTCATCAGCAAGTGAATATAGGTCAACTTCGTTTCCTATATCTTCCATCATTTGCTGAGCTTCAGAAGAGTCGCGCTGATATGAAATTGTTAATAATTGTTCAAACTCAGCAGCACTTTTATAATCAAGCGTAAACGGTGCCTTTAATACTCGACGAACTTCAAGTAAAACATCGGCGTTTAGCAGCTCGGTACAAACTAGGCGTAATTCACCGTCGTCATTGGTAACTAATACACTGTTACGTTTGGCGAAACCAAAGGGCAAACGAAAACGAATACCCTCATCAGTTATGATATCGCTTGCTGTTAATTCTGAAGATTCGTCAAGCGCTGTTTCGCGCTCTGCTTCTTCGCTAGCAACAACGAAAGCTTGTGTTTGTGGGTCGATATTACTCATGGCTATTCTTTTTCACCCGATGTTTTATCTTCATCACGCTTTTTCATGTATTCGTCAAACGATGGCGGCAATGACAGTTGATCATTCCACTCAGGTAAAATTGGTAGCTTTTCGTCTGATAATAATTCAAGACCATCTTCTTTCTTTTGAAGCTCTAGTGCACGAATAAAGTTATATTTTTCTTTACTCAGATCATTCATTAACTTGCCATCACGTACAATAGTTGGACGTAAAAACACCATTAAGTTACGTTTACGTTTTGTGTTACTGGTTGATTTAAATAAGTGGCCGATAATCGGAATATCGCCAAGTAACGGTACTTTTTGTACACTTTCTTGCACGTCTTCGTCGATTAAACCACCTAAAATAACCGTTGCGCCGTCATCTGCCATTACCGTGGTTTTAATTTCACGTTTGTTAATTGAAATATCAACGCCCGTTGCACCACTTACTGAAGAGACTTCTTGCTCAATCGTTAATTGCACACCACTGCCTTCGTTTATTTGTGGCGTAACCTTTAATTTAATACCGATTTCCTGACGTTCAACCGTTTGGAAAGGATTACTGTTATTACTGCCGGTTTGTGCGCCAGTGATAATAGGCACTTCTTGACCAACAATAAAGTAAGCTTCTTCGTTATCAAGAGTAGTAATACTTGGCGTTGAAAGTAGGTTCGAATTCGTATCAGAACTTACCGCTTGAATAATTGCGCCCCAATCGTTCTTCACAATACCGAATAATGTGCCACTGACTGAACCTAACACTTGAGCAGCTAAACTGAAGTCGCCGTCGATATCGGGTTGATTAGGATTCTCTGTAATTACACCGCTTTCTGAGGTAACAGTAGTACCTAATGTACCCTGCGTCGGCTGAGCAGCTTCAGCTGCTGCTGCAATAGAACTTATAGGTGTAACACCATTGGTAAATTGCGACATAGCACCTGATTCGTGATACCACTGCACACCAAGATTAACCCCGTCACCTTCAAACACTTCAACAATAATGGCTTCAATAAGTACTTGAGCACGACGAATGTCTAATTGGCGAATAACCGCTTCTAACGAGCGCAACATATCTGGTTGAGCGGTAATAACTAGTGTATTGGTATCTTCATGAGCATCAATACTTACATTACGGGTTTTATTTTTACGCGAAGATGTACTACCTGAAGCAGCTTCAGCTTCAATAGATTCACTAACGCCCTGAAGTACTTTCACCATGTCTTCAGATTTAGCGTATTTTAAATGATAAACCCGCGTGTTGCCGTTTGATTCAAGCTCACTATCTAAACGTGAAACTAATCTTGCTACACGCTCGCGGGCTTTAACTTCACCACTGACAATAACACTGTTAGTACGTTCGTCAGCGACAATTGTAGGAATTAAAAAGGTTGGTGTTCCAGCGCTTTTACCTTGAGTAGATTTGTTCATAGCTTCAACTATGCGAACCATTTCGCCAGCTGATGCATATTGTAAATTAATAATTTGTACATCTTGGTCGCCTGCTTTATCTACACGCTCAATAATTTGTACTAAACGATTTACTACTGCTGCAGTGCCCGTAAGCATAATTACGTTGGCAGGATCATAGTTAACAACGTTACCACCACCGGCTTGGTCTGATAACTGGCGAAGTAAAGGGGTTAATTCACGCACGGTAACGTTTTTAACTTCTACAACACGAGTAACCATTTCATCACCCACACCAGGGTTTTCGTTACCTACCACTGGTATAGATGAGGTTTTAGCATCCTTATTACGAATAATTTTGACAACATTGTTGTCCATTTCAACTGCAGAAAAACCATAAACTTCTAATACGTTTAGAAAGAATTGATAGTATTGCTTTTCAGTCAACAGGTCGTAACTGCGCACATTAACTTTGCCACGTACGTTGGGATCAACGATCATGGTTTTTTTCAAATTTTTACCAACAATATTAATAAATTCAGCTATTTCTGTGCCTTTGAAATTTGGAGAATATTCAGCGGCATGTACATTTGCAGAGAGCAAAACACTATTGAGTAAAACTGCGGTAACAACCCCGGTAAGGCTACGCTTATACCAAGGTGCGCTTAATAATTTGCGCATTTATTATTCCTTTTATTCTAATTATCGATACTGAAAAGTATTTCTGTCATGTCACCATTACGATCTAGTAATAGTGAAACTTCGCGTTGTTCTCTTAAAGACTTTAGTGCTTGTGCTGCTTCTCGAGGTTCGGTCAAATCAAAACCATTCATTTGTACTGCTAAATCTCCAGACTTCAGACCTGCACTTTCAAAAAAAGTTGGATCTTTTGCCGGCATTAATTGATAACCTATAGTTTTGCCATCTTTTAATTTACGTGAAATTTTTAAATAGTCGGTAATTTTACCGGGATCATTCTCTAAGTCGCTGGTTAATGACTTAGCAATTTTGGTCAATGATTTATTATCACGTTGGTCAACAACCTGAGTTGATGACAATTTTAATGAATTTTTAGTGCGCCCAGGTGCCGCCTGTTTTTTATAGTTTGGCTGAACTGGCTTTACATTTTTATCAAATACTAAGCCTTCAAACATTAAAGTTTCAAAACCACCTGAAAGTTTTATAATAACTCGGTCGTTAAAAACATTTTCTAAGGTTGCACGTGTGCCAGTAATGTTTTCACCAATGCTGTATGTTTCTTGTCTGCCTGAGCTTTCAATTACTGCAGCGGCGGTTGCTTTATCGCTGCTAGCAACCACTCCTGTTAACGTTAATTTTAAACGTGTTTCAGGTGCATCTTCAATTACCTCTTCAACGCGCTCTTCTTTTTGTTGGGTAAAAGCACCAAAAAGATTTAATGCCTGAATACTTTTTACTTCAATTTGTTTTTGCGGTGTTGATGAGGCAGACACTGAGCCTTGTAATGTTAAATGAGTATTTTGAGGAGACTCAGACACACCTAGCCAAGTTATTTGTGCAAATAAATAAGCGATGTAACAAAGCAATAGCAAAATAATTACTTGAGTAATTTTTTGCTGGGGAAGCTTGGAAAGCTGTTCAGGCGCGCTTGATAGGTTATTCAATAATGTCATTTTTTATCGTTTTTTTATTATCTGCAAATTTTGATTCGCTTTGATGATACTTGACCAATCGCTTAGCAACAAGACGTCATATCCGTTTTTAACTATAATTAGTTAACAAATTGTAAAGAAATGCATTCGAACTAGCGAAAACACCACCATTGTGTTAACTTTCGGAAAATTTAAAATGCCGCCATAGAGTCCAGTTTACGTCATGACTAAAAATCACGAAAATGATGCGCAAGGCAATGTATCAACCCGTTTAGATAAGTGGTTATGGGCTGCTCGTTTTTATAAAACACGCGCCATTGCAAAGCAAATGATTGACGGTGGTAAAGTATTTTATAACGGCCAACGCAGTAAATCAGGCAAAGCGGTAGTTTCTGTCTCTTATACACATCTGACGCTGCCGACGACTCCTTACGTGTAGATC
>OJEO01000761.1_pt1 | contig 10458 bp, 10 predicted proteins | sample 1593621 | NCBI WGS metagenome assembly OJEO01 (sample SAMN05416875, study PRJEB24817) | seawater metagenome | isolation source: Sea water | place: Canada:Atlantic | collected 2013-11
CAGATGTGTATAAGAGACAGATAATACTGAAATTAATGAAGCTTTAGAAGAAGTGAATAATCAATGGAGTTTTTATAAAACAAAGTTTAATGGCTCAAATAAGGGACGATTCTCACCAAAAACCATTAAAGTAGTAAGCGAGTCACTGTTAAAAGAGATGAACAATATTACTAAGTTATACGAAGTAGAGAGTATGGCACAAGCTAAATATTCAACCTGGATCAAACCGGCTAATTAATGACTATTCACCCTCGTATTTAACGTGTGATAGACCTTGGGAAACAGTAGTAAACAGACAAAGGCTAACGCTTAGCAAATAGTGAGCGTTAGCTATGTTATTAATTACTTCAATGATACGTTCTTTTGCATAGCTAACCAAAAGTTATTTACAATGGCATAGTCTTGTGGCGCTAATTCAGTTTTGGCTAAGATAATTTTTTGAGTTACCCTTTCAATCAAATCTGAAGAAATAACTTGGCTTTCATCGCCAAATTCAGTAGCCACTAAGGAAATCAATCCACGTAAATAGCTGCTAGCAAATAATGTATCGCTATCAATATCATCTTGCTCGAATAAACCATCAAAATACAGGTAAATGTCAGCAACGATTGTAAGTTGCTCTGCTGGAGTGGCTGAATTATTTGTCATGAAAATCACTTTAAAATGTTGAGTTATAAGTTATGAGTTATAGCAATCGGATTAACGCTTATTGAGGGCTAGCAAGTGGGTAAAGTACTTGGTCTTTATAACCAGTCGTTACAGGTACAAAGCCCGATAGTTCTTGGTCAAGCAGAGCATCGCCAGTATCACTAATTAGCGGTTTGTTATTCAGTGCTTCTAATTTAGCCTTAGTCGCCAGAATAATAATATTATCACTGCCACCAGGTTGCGCTAAAATAGTACGAATAATACGCGGGCTTAATTGCTGGTTGCCACGTCCAAAGACATGTCCCTGTCCACCAATTAAGGTGATAACAAGCTTACTGACACCAAGATAATCAGTAATTGCTTTATAGAGTTCAGCTTCAGTGACATCAGAAGCAACAAGGGATTGCTCGCTCACAATATCAACGCCTAACAAGGTATTATCTAAAGCTAATTCATTCATCAAAAAAGCAGTCGTAGAGCCTGAGCCTATGATGAACTGACGATCATCATGATCATTCATTTCTTCAATAACATTTGCCGCAATATCTTGCAGCACAAGTTCATCACTTTCTTTGCCGCCCGATTTAACTGCTTGCACATAACGCAGCTCACTTGGAATTTTCATCTCGCTATAGCGCTTTGCTTTAACGATGCCTTGTCTAAATAAGCTTTCGTCTATGTCCATCACATCACCAGTAGTTAAAGTGACTAATTCCTTGGTGACAATCAATTCAATTATTCTGCCTGCAGCTTTTGGTGTAATAGCATAAACACCTGAATGAATCTTACAACCAGCAGGTATACCTAAAACAGGCACTTGTTGATAATCATCATCACGAGCAACGACACTGGCAATATCTCGAGCAGTACCATCACCACCAGCAAACAAAATAATATCAACGCCATGATCTAATAAAGCTTCTACGGTTAATTGGCTATCATTACTTTCGGTGTTCTTTTGCTGGGTTTGATAAAGCACTTCTACTTCAAAGCCCAAATCACGGGCGCATTGCTCACCCATAAGATCATTAGCAGTATAAATCACGATGTCATCTTTATAAGGTAATAATACCTCAAGTGCCAATGCCGCCCGCGCATTAGCTTGTGGTTTCGCTCCTAGCGCTAATGCATGCATTGCCATGCCGTCGCTTCCCTTGAGTGCAACACTACCACCGATTCCTGCAATGGGGTTGACTATAAACCCCAGTTTAAAATGTTTCATATTCATGTTCCTTTTCACTATTTTCTACATTCTCACCAAATTGCGCAGCCGATAAAGGGTAAGGCGTTTGGTAAAATTTAGTTAGTGCTTCAATAAACTGTTGTGCTCGAGGTGGAAAGCCATTCTCGATAAAAATGAGCGCTTGCTGATGAACCTTTGCTTTAAAGCCGCTAAGGTCTCCCTGATATCCATTAAGATTGTCTGCAGAAGTATGAAACTTTCTCTGTGCTGCAACGTTAAAAGCCCATTCAATCGCTTGAGGAATTACTTCCACTTGCTCAAATTTCTTCTGCTGTTTTTCATTGCGACCATCAGGAATATACCAATAGCCAAAATCTTCTAATAGCCGTCTTTCTTCACCTGCTTGACACCAATGTGCAATTTCATGAAATGCACTGGCATAATAACCATGGGCAAAAATTATTTGATGATAAGCACAATTTTCGTCTGCAGGTGCATACAAAGGTTCATCACCACCTTTGATTAAACAAGTATTATATTGCTTATAAAAAACGTCATCGAATAGGGATATAAGGTCTTGATAGTGGTGCTGCATAAATTTAGCAAATTAGCTGGAATTATTGTCGGCTAGTATAACGAATAATGGCGATCGTTACATCGCCATTTCTATTTTTTTAAATAGGATAGAGCCTGTATTTATAGCTTTTTAGTACGCTATTCTAGCCAACAGAACTTCGATTAAATAAGACAGAACTTATAAAAGATTATGCTTCATCTTCGACATTATTTTTTCCCTGCGTTTTATCTATACTATCCAGCTTATGATGAATAGCTGATTTAATCATCATATAGGCACTTATTGGTGCTGTGAGTAATAAAAACAGTGAAATAAGTATTTCTTTTACACTCACTCCTGCTTGTGTGGTGCTAAAAAAGATCATAGCTGCAGTTAACAGCGCCGCCATTCCAAGTGTTGTCGCTTTAGTTGGGCCATGAAGGCGCATAAAGAAGTCAGGCATTTTTACTAAGCCGATCGAACCAACGAGTACAAAAGTACCGCCAATTAATAATAATATTGAAATAATCCATTCAGTCATAACTTTACCCTTACTCTATAATATCGCCACGAAGCAAGTATTTACATACAGCAACAGTGCTTACAAAACCCAACATAGCGATTAACAAAGCAGCTTCATAATATAATGCTGTGCCCATACTCATGCCATACAAAATAATCAGTGCAATACTATTGATATACATTGTATCAAGTGCAAGTATCCTATCAGGTACAGAGGGACCTACCAGTAAACGCCATATATTTAATAATAATGACAAACCGATCATAGCAAAGACAATTAAAATCACCGTTTCTAGCATTGAAATATCTCCTTTAAAGGGGCTTCATAACGTTGCTTAATTGTGTTTATTAAGGCTTGCTCATCTTTAAGGTCTAACACGTGTATTAGTAAAAATCGTTGTTCACCACTTTCACCTTCAATAAAACTCTCGCTGCATGGATACACTTCAGCACTAACAGTCCCCGGTGTTAAAGACACCGTGCTCGCTAATATTGTAATTGGCATACTGTGTGTTAAATCCAACGGCACTTTGATAAATCCAGGGGTTAATTTTTTGGTCGGGCCTAAAATTAGTATGGCAACCTGAACATTCGCCGTAATGATGTCATATAAAACCAACAGTAAATGACTTAAAGCTAAAAAGGGCTTTATAACTAAGGGTTGTTTAGTACTAAAAGGGCTTGTCGCCAAAGGAATAACTATTGCTAAAACAACGGCTAAGACAATATGTCCCATCGAGATACTATTATTTAATAATAACCATACAAAGAACAATAAAAGGCTCAATATAGGAGAAGGTAGCCATTTAAATCGTGTTTCTAACCGCATTACTGGCCTCCTGAAAGGACAACTTTAATGTTGTAATTAAAATCGTGTAATTGAGTAGCAGCACCGAGTGCGTATTCACTCAATGGCCCAGCAAAAATACTCATCAAGGGTGCACCCGAAATAAGAATAATCAGAGCCACTAGCTGCATTGGGTGGACGCGTTCTTGTGCTACACTTTCTGTGACCTTACCTTGATGATGCCAAAATACAGTACTACCGGCTTTTGAAACCCCAATTAATATAGCCATACTAGCAAGTAAATAAAGTGGCCAAAATATAAAGGTATATTCAGCATTCAATGTCGCTTTAAGTAACCAAACTTTGCCAATAAAACCAGAGAGAGGTGGCATACCTATCACCGCAATACCCGCAATCAAAAAGCCAATACCAAGCAACCTTGGCTGAGAAACTGCCGGTCCTGCAATAATGCGATCAGCAATATCACCACGTTGACGACCAATTAAGTCAGCCAAGATGAATAGTGCTGCGGTGACTAATGTTGAATGAACTAAGTAATAAATAGCTGAAGAAGTGGCTTCAACGGATTGTACGGCAACTAGAGCCACTAAAGTTCCCACAGACACTATCACCAAATTAGCGGCTAGCTTTCTTATGTCTTTACTGGCGATAACTCCCAAAGTGCCCATTGCTATGGTGGCAAGCGCCAACCACCACATCCAAGCTTGTGCCATATGACTTAATTCACCGGCTTCATCACCAAAAATTAACGTATAAACGCGCATCATTGAATAGACGCCAACTTTTGTCATAATGGCAAATAATGCCGCGACAATTGGCATTGCCGTAGCGTAAGTATTCGGTAGCCATAAATGTAGAGGTAATAAGGCGCTTTTCAAAGCAAATACTACCAACAATAACAAACCACCTATTTTAGCGAGATAAACATCATCACCTTGTAAAACTGCCACTTTTTGAGCCATATCAGCCATATTCAATGTGCCTAATACGCCGTACAGTACACCTAGCGAAATCAAGAAAACCGCTGAGCCAACAAGGTTCATAATCACATAATGTAATGCTGCTTGGGTATTCTTCTTATCACCACCGTGCATTAACAGTGAATACGAGGAAATAAGTAAGACTTCGAAAAATACAAAGAGATTAAAAGCATCGCCCGTTAAGAACGCGCCGTTTACCCCGAGCACTAGAAAGTGTACAAGTGGGTGAAAGAAACGGCCCTTTTCATCATCCCCTGCACACGCATATAAAACACATACGATACCTAACAAAGCAGTTAAACAAGCTAATAAAGTAGATAAGGGATCAGCAACGAGCACAATACCAAAAGGCGCACTCCAATCACCAATGGCATAAACTTGTGTCCCATCAACTTGGACTTTTAATAATAAAGCCACTGATGCAAAAAATGTGACTATGCTTAATACGACAGATGCAGCTCTTCTAATGGTGATGCTTTTACCACAAGGTGGCATCAATAAAATAACAGCTGCCAACATCGGTAGTAACACAGGTAAAGAGGTCAAATGCTGGATCATACTTTACCCTTTTTCTTTTCATCTAATAACTCACCATCTACATGGTCATTTCCTAAATCAGCTCGGCCTCTGATAGCTAAAATAACGACAAAGGCTGTCATAGCAAAACCGATAACAATAGCGGTTAGTACAAAAGCTTGTGGTAGTGGGTCGGCATATTCTGTTCCACTTCCAAGTACGGCAGCCTTGTTAAGGCTAAGTCGTCCTGACGAGAATAAGAATAAATTAACTGCATAAGAAAGCATAGTTAGCCCTAATACCACGGGAAAAGTTCTTGAGCGCAAAATTAAAAATACGCCACAAGACACTAAAAGCCCAACGCATGATGCGTATAGTATCTCCATTAAACCTGCACTCCTTCTTTTGGCGCATTAGTAGTTAATTGACCAAGACTTGCCAAAATCATTAATGTTGCTCCCACTACAGTTAAGTAAACACCTAAATCAAATACTAGTGCACTAGCTAGTTCAATTTTTCCAATAAATGGAATATCAAAATAATCAAACCACGTTGTCAAAAATGGTCTTTCAAAGAACCAACTACCAACCCCAGTAAATAAGGCAATAGTAATACCTGATGCAATAATCTTACGGTAATTGATAGTCAATCGTTCTGCTATCCAGTTCGAACCATGCGCTATGTACTGCAAAATAAACGCAATAGCCGTGACTAAACCTGCAATAAACCCGCCACCGGGAAGATTATGCCCACGTAAGAAAATATAAAATGACACCATCAACGCCAAAGGTAGTAATGACTGTGAAATACTCGCTAATAAAATGGGGTAACGCTCTTTTGCCCAAACCCGTCCTTCACTATCAGCACTAGGCATGAATAAAGGTAAGTTCGCTAATAATTTTGCAATACCTAACGCAGCAATACCCAGAACGATGATCTCACCTAAGGTATCAAAACCACGGAAGTCAACTAAAATAACATTAACAACGTTCGTGCCACCGCCACCTGTTTTAGCGTTCGCTAAGAAGAAATCAGAAATAGATTCAAGTGGACGAGTAAGTAAGGCGTAACAAACACTACTTACGACAATGCCCAAAGCGGCTGAAACGCCTAAATCACGTAATACATGAATAGAGCTAGACTCTTTGGGTGAGCGTTGTGGTAAGAAAAACAGTGCCAGCATAAGTAAAACAATAGTGACAACTTCAACCGTTAATTGAGTCAATGCTAAATCAGGCGCTGACAGCCGTGTAAATGCAACAGATACCATTAAGCCAACCACTGAGATCATCAACAATGAGATAACGCGTGAACGATGCCAAATCACAGTACTAATGGCACCAATCATCAATAATGCAGCGCCAACTGCGTTATGAACATCAATTGGAGTAGGTTGTTTTTGACCACCTAACTGGCTCATTTCAAATAATGGCCCACCTGCAAGGATCAAAACAATGGCAAACATCAACATTAAATAACGTTGTAAAGAACCATTTTCAATAGCGCTAATTTTACTCTGACACCATTTTGTCACGACATATATAGTGCTATCGAAGAGCTTTTTAGCATCCAATGTTGGCAGTGATGCTTGATATTGGTACAGGTAACGACGTTGTGAATACAGCAAGATACCACCGGTTACAGCGATAGCGCTCATCAATAGTGGTAGATTAAAACCATGCCATAGTGCAACTTTGTACTCTGGTACATAGCCACCGATGACAGCAAAAGACGCGGCTTTTAAAATATCATTAACGACAAAGTTGGGAAATATTCCGACAACTAGACATAACGCAACAAGTATCTCAATTGGCACTCGCATATAACGAGGCGGCTCACTTGGTTGTTTTGGTAAATCAATAGGATCGCCATTAAAGAAAACATCATGGATAAAACGAGCGGAGTATGCCACCGCTAAGGCGCCCGCAACAGTGGCAAGTACAGGTATAAGCCAAGACATAGATCCAAATAACTGTTGGTGCAAGGTTTCAGCAAAAAACATTTCTTTAGATAAGAAGCCGTTCAAGAGTGGCACACCAGCCATAGCCGCAGCGGCAACCATAGCTAACGTTGCCGTGTAAGGCATAAATCGCCACATACCGTTGAGTTTTCGCATATCACGAGTACCGGTTTCATGATCAATAATACCGGTTGCCATAAATAAAGAGGCTTTAAAGGTGGCGTGGTTAATTATATGGAAAATAGCGGCGACTGTCGCAAGCTCAGTATCGAGTCCCAGTAACAATGTAATTAAGCCCAAATGACTGATAGTAGAATAAGCTAATAAGCCTTTTAAATCATGCTTAAATAATGCGATATATGCGCCAAATAATAAGGTCGAGAGTCCGGTTAAACTGACAAGAAGAAACCATATTTCTGTACCGGCTAAAGCGGGATAAAAACGTGCTAATAAGAAAATACCTGCCTTTACCATTGTGGCAGAATGTAGATAGGCACTTACCGGCGTTGGCGCAGCCATCGCATGTGGTAACCAAAAATGAAAAGGAAATTGTGCTGACTTGGTGAATGCGCCAAGCAGTATCAAAATTAACGTTACTTCATACCAAGCATGCGCTTGAATAATTTCTCTGCTCTCTAAAATAATATCTAAATTATAACTACCTACGATATTGCCTAATAAAAGCAAACCAGCAAGTAATGCTAAACCACCACCACCTGTAATGGTTAAGGCCATTATAGCGCCCTTACGAGCTTCAGCTTTATGCCACCAATAACTGATTAACAAAAACGAGCTAATACTGGTCAGCTCCCAAAAAAACCACAATTGTATGATGTTGTTTGACATAACAATACCGAGCATCGCAGTCATAAACAGCATTAAATAAGCATAAAGTTTGGGCATAGAATCATTACTACTTAGGTAATAACGAGCATAAAAGATAACTAAGATACCAATGCCTAAGATCATGAAAACAAACAAGAGCGCTAAACCATCCAAACGAAAAGCGATATCTATGCCGAGTAATGGGATCCAAGAAATGGTTTCACGAATAACATCACCAGCGAACACTGCAGGCGCTAAGCTAATCGCAAATGCTAACGCAATGACCGGTGTCAATAACGTCAAGGTTGTAGATTGATTACGCGATAATTTACCCGTCATTGAGGAAATAATACTGCCAAGTAAGGATAGCAAGGGTATCCAAAGCAAAGTCATAGAGTGAACCTTTTAATTTTTATTATGAGAAGTCACGGTATCTAGAGATATAGCCATAATATGTCAGAATACATAGCACTGGCAAACATTATCAATGTGAAAGTTTGTAACGACTTTATCACGATATAACACAGCTTTCTCGACTAAAGTCTAAAATTAATTCGGATAATTTAACTAATGATGTCAAAAATTCAAATAATGTGATTATTTAACTAGTCTCAACACCCGCATTAAGTGTAGTATTTAACCTAATGAAGCGGCAATAAATTTACAGGTGACAAATGAAGAAGCTCGATAGCATCGATTTACAAGTATTGACTATATTATATGATGATGCAGATATTACAAATAAGGAACTTGCAGCCAAAATAGGTATTGCCCCATCAACTTGTTTAGAGCGAGTTAAGCGCTTAAAGCTTAGTGGTGTTATTAAAGGCGCATTTATCGATGTTAACTTGCAAACTATCGGCGGTAATATTGAAGCCATCGCAGCCATTCGTTTACAACCTTATTCTGAGGAGATTGTTAATGGCCTGCGTGATGATTTATTAAAACATCCTGAAATATTAAACCTATATCATATGGGTGGTAGCTATGATTACTATATTCATATGTCAGTAAAAGATAGTGAACATTTACGTCAGTTTGTTTTTAAAAATATAACCTCTCGTGATGAAGTAACAACAGTAGAAACATCACTTGTATTCGAACACAGTCGCAGTGGTATTTTACCTAACTTCGACGAGTAGTTGCTCTAGTTAGGTATATCAATTTCTAACAAATCAATGATAAATATCAGACATAAAAAATCCCGCAGTTATTGTTAATAACGCGGGATTTTTATTTTAACGAACTAATCAGCTAAAAGTTTTAGCTTTTAAGATCATCAAAAAATTTCTTAACACCATCAAAGAAACCCGTTTCTTTTGGGCTATGCTTTTTGCTGCTACTGGCCATCTTTTCTTCTAATTGACGTAATAAGTCAGCCTGATCACCAGATAAATTTACTGGCGTTTCAATAACAACTTTACACATTAAATCACCCGTAGAAGAACTACGTACCGACTTAACGCCTTTACCACGTAAACGGAACATTTTCCCCGTTTGTGTTTCTTTAGGTACTTTAAGCTTAACTTTGCCACCTAATGTAGGTACTTCAATTTCACCGCCTAATGCTGCGGTTGTGAAACTAATAGGTACTTCACAATATAAATTGTTTTCGTCACGAACAAAGATTTTATGGTCGCGAACATTAGCTTGTACGTATAAATCACCTGCTGGTGCACCATGTTCACCGGCTTCACCTTCACCTGACAAACGAATTCTGTCGCCCGTATCAACACCTGGTGGAATTTTAACTGATAAGGTTTTGTTTTTCTCTACACGCCCTTTACCACGACATGAAGTACAAGGGTCTGAAATAACTTTACCTTGGCCAGAACACGTTGGACATGTTTGCTGAACCGCGAATAATCCCTGGCGCATTTGCACTTGGCCATGACCATGACATGTTGAACATGTTTTAGCACTCGTACCTTTTTTAGCACCACTACCATCACAAGGTTCACAGCTAACATAGGTTGGTACTTTAATTTCTAAGGTTTTACCTTTAACCGCTTCTTCTAGCGTTAGGTCAAGGTTGTAGCGTAAATCGCTACCTCGACGCTGGCGAGATTGACCACCACGGCCACGACCACCGCCGCCAAAAATATCACCAAAAATATCACCAAAAGCATCGCCGAAGTCTTGACCGCCGCCGAAACCACCGCCACCATGACCACCTTGTTCAAACGCCGCATGACCATATTGATCATACGCCGCACGCTTTTGATCATCGGTTAATATTTCATAAGCTTCTTTAACTTCTTTAAACTGTTCTTCTTTTGATTTATCACCTTGAGTTCTATCAGGATGAAATTTCATTGCTAAACGTTTATAAGCTTTTTTGATATCTCGCTCAGCTGCATCTTTTGATACACCAAGCACTTCATAATAATCGCGTTTTGACATAGGTTTTATTTCTGTCTCTTATACACATCTCCGAGCCCACGAGACCTCTCTACATCT
>OJEO01000762.1_pt1 | contig 10446 bp, 9 predicted proteins | sample 1593621 | NCBI WGS metagenome assembly OJEO01 (sample SAMN05416875, study PRJEB24817) | seawater metagenome | isolation source: Sea water | place: Canada:Atlantic | collected 2013-11
GGCCATTGAAATTAAAGTTGAAGACAATAACTTTATTTACGATTTTGTAGATTAACTTTAGATTGATCTTAAACATAAGGTATTAGGATACGATAAATGAATCAGTTTGATCACTCTCAATCGAAAACCGATATGCAAACTGGGGTAAAGACAACCCTAGAAGAGACTCAAACAATGACCCAGCAGCAGGTTTCACAACCTGCTGCTCACATTGTTATTGGTCGCATTCAAGAGGTATTAAACAATCAAATCATCATCACGTATGAAAGAAATTTAATACCTCAAAAACAAGCGGCACTGGCCACTGTTTCTGTATCAAAATCGGATGTATCAAGACAAGTCGCATTAATGTTTACCGAACAAGGTCAGCCGATTGTTATGGGATTTATAACACCACCCGCGAGTGAGTTAGATTCACAATCATCAAGCAGTGACAGTTCTCATACTAATAATCAAGGCGCTGCTATGGAGTTTAACATCATTCAAAACGGCGAACACTGCACAATACAAGCAACAAAAAGTATTAGTCTGCAATGCGGTGAGTCTAACTTCACCATGAATAGCCAAGGTGAAATCACCATGAATGGTGAAAACATCACAACCAAAGCACGCAAGAAAAACAACCTAATCGGCGGCACCATAAATCTTAATTGATTTAAGGTAATCACATATTATGCAGATTGAAAATAAAACATCGCTACCGCTTCAAGCATTAATCATTCCGAACGAACACGGAAAACACGAATTAATTGTTGTCGTAAAAGCCACTTTTAATTCTTTACAACAGTTGAAGCTCGCCAGTGAAATGCAAGCCATTCACTTAAAAGATGTTTTCTGGGGTGAGCCGCAAACCAGCAGTCTTAGATACGCCAATGAAATCCACCTAGGAAAACCAGGTACCGATATTTTAATGCACGCTCATGCGTATGCCCCCAACGGACAAGCCGTGCGCGAAAGCAATGTATCGATTCAAGTAGATCAATACAGTTTAAACTTAAAAGTGTTTGGCGATCGGGTTTGGCAAGGCCGCCAAATATCCAATACAAAACAGTTTATTCGAATTCCTCTAGTCTACGAATACGCCTTTGGCGCACCCATGAATGAATATAACCCCGTTGGTAGAAGTGAAACCCTGCTCGCCAATATTGAAGACCCGACGAACTTAGTAAGCAGTCAAAAATCCGCCCCGATGCCAAGCACACCCAGCCCGATTGCATCACACTGGAAAACCCGTTACCCGCTAGCAGGCACCTACGACCAACAGTGGCAAGAAACTCGCCTACCCTATTTACCTGCAGATTTTGACCGCCGATTTAATCACAGCGCACATCCTCAACTGCAAACTCAACAGCCTCTAAAAGGCGGCGAGCAATATCGCTTACAAGGCGTACACCCTTTAGAAGTATTAGAAGGAAGACTGCCTTTTTGTCCACTAAAGCTCGAAGTTGTACTTAAAGATACGATTAAAGAATTAACGCTTAATTACGATACCGTTCACTTTGAACCCGATAATGATCAAGTACATATTTCGTGGCGCGCTAACCATGTGTGTTTAAACAACGCCAAAGATGTTATTAGCGTTAGCATGGATTTTAAATAATATGACCACAGCACCTCTAGACTTAAACAACATGTACATAGCTGATTTGGAAATTTGCACACCACTGAGTAATGACGTTGCAGAACTCAGTGAAAAAATTCAAGCGAATGAAAATGAATTCTGCCTCTCAGATTATTATGGCCACCTTGGCCAACAAATAAACATGTCTCTTTGTGACAGTGCGAGTTTCAGGAAGATAGATCCTAAGATCAATATCAATCGCTGTCATCGCGATAAAACCTTAGTACAAATGGCTGATAAAGCACTTACCCCCCTACTCACACGGTTCAAAGACTACAGCCCTTCTTTGGCACCTTTTATTCTTGCAACGGCTGAACAAGTACCGAATCATAAGCCACTAGCCCCAGATCAACTGGCTAATTCTATTAGGCAACATTTGGGTGACAATGCAGAGATGATTCACTGGAACCAATTTATTCCAGTGACTATTGGGCGTGCAGGCGCATTGGCGACTCTAAATTTGGCGCAAAAGTTATTTCAGCAAAACAATGGAATAGAATTAATCATCATTGGTGGCCTAGACAGCTATCGCCATTCAGCCGTGCTGCGAGACCTGAGTAAGCAACAGCGTATAGCAATGATAGGTAGCGATGGTTTTGTTGCCGGTGAAGGCGCTGGCTTTATCGTAATCACCAACAATAAGCATTATGCGCTCAATAAAAATAATGGATACGTGCGTATTCACTCACCTGGCTTAGCGGTTGAGCAAGGCTATATTGGAAGTAACGAACCTAATTTAAGTCAAGGGCTGACAAGTGCTATTAAAATGGCATTAAACGCCTCGCCAAATTTACCCGTTAGCCAAATTTACACATCCATGAACGGTGAAGCCATTTGGTATGAAGAACATATCGCCAGCACACTACGACATAGGCATGATTTAGACCATGACATTGCAGATAAATCTATTTCAAGCGCGTACAATATTGGCGACATCGGTTCTGCAACGGGAATGATCGCACTTGCGTTATCATCACATAAACTCTTTAGTGATGGCATTGCACAGCGACACTTAATTACAACCAGTTCAGACAAAAACCAACGCAGCGCAGTATGTTTAACATTTGAACCAGCCGAACCACAGTTAAAGCATAATTCAAACAATACTGAGGCAGAAGCACAGGAAAGTGCATATAACGAACAGGATGATCAACAATAATGGCTAAAAATAACGTTCTTGTTAATGGCTTAAGCGCCGTTACCTCGGGTAGCAGTGGCATACTCATGACCAGCCCAGACGTCTGTAAAACCACCTGCGGACCTGCGACTGTTCCTATTCCTTACCCTAATATTGCTGAAAGCAAAGACCTTGCCGGTGGTTCATCCAGCGTTATGATTGAAGGCAACCCTGTTTGCTTAGAATCATCCACTTTTGCTCAATCCACTGGTGATGAAAGCGGCGACCAAAAAGGGACCGTTTCTAATACAATTCAAGACGAAGCCAAGCCGGGACTCTTTTCACCCACGGTATTTATCGAAGGAAAAGCGATTGTTCGTAATACCGATATTTTCACCAGTAATAAAATGAACACTCCGCCTGCCCCTGTGATGCAAGCACAAGTTGGGCCTGGAGTGGGTAGTAGTTCTGAATATGAACTACAAGAGTTTAGCCAGCAACTGAACATTGAACTAGCTGAACAAGATGACGGAGAGGCCCTAGATTTTATATTAGGTCACCAATTAATCGTCATTGCCAATACTGCTGATGGAAAGAATGTTCAGCGTCAAATACACCAAGTCGAGGGAAACATTCTACCAACTCGTATTTACACAACTGAAGAGCAAGAACTTCATACTCACCTCATTTACTCACAGCATTATGACTCAATGAAAGATGAGAGTATTGTTACTCCGATGAAAATTACTGCACTTGAAAAAAAGGATTTACAATTTAGTCGTAAAGGTATGAACCTTCTTAAGAATGTAGAAAGACTGAGATTAAAACCATATGATGATCAAACAGGAAAATTAATTACTAAATGGGTAAAAGGAGCGACTATTGGTTATGGATACTTAGTTCCTAAAACAGAATGGTCACTATACAAGTTCGGCATCACAAAAATTGAAGCCAGCTCTCTATTTCTCCAAAGTTTAACCCCCTTTATTGAAACCGTAAATAAATCAATAACAATTTCATTATCTCAAAATGAATTTGATGCTTGCGTAATATTAGCGTTCAATATAGGTAAATCAGCATTCTCTTCTTCATCTGCTGTGAAATTAATTAATAATCCAAACTCAAAGACTACTTACTCTAGTTTAGAACAAGCATGGAAAGCTTGGAATAAATCTCAAGGAAAAACAAATAGAGGATTAATAAATCGCCGTGAATGTGAATGGCAAATCTATTTAAATAATACTTACAAAAACTGGTAAAAACATGAAATCCTATACTTTTTTAATATTAATATTGTTATTTTCAAAATATACTTACTCTTCAAATAATGAATTTGAGTGCAATAGTATTCAACCCCAAAATTACTTCGGTACTTACACTTTGCTATCCGAAGAAAAATTTACGGCAAGCATTCGAGATATCCGAAAATTAGACACCAGCAGAATTGGGCAAACCACAACTATAAATACTGATTTATTTAAACATCAAGATATTAAATTAGAAAACCCTACTTACAAAATAACTTGTAAAGTTATTGATACAGAAGGTGAAGTAGCGACAAAAAAATATAGCAACTTTTATGGTTACGAAACAGACAGAAAAGAAATTATAATTATCAATATCCACAATAGAAAATACGCTGAATTAGAATATTCATTTGAGATTGTGAAACATGAGCTGTGGGATCTTTATGATGGCTGGATTTATAAATACCAGAAATAGAATGCTTTATTTTCCATCTAGATACTGAATCACTGGATAATCATATAAAAAATGGAAAACTCAGATTTTACGTTAACCAAGGAAAGGTAGTCAATAACCGTCTTTATCATTCGTTTGATAAGTAAGAGAGTGCATTCATATGAAAAAAATATTATTTTTAGCAAGTTTATTCATAATTTTATCTTGTTCTAACGAGAACTCTACAGCTGCAGAATTAGTAACTGAAGACATTATTGTATCAAACCTTCAAATATGGGTTGATACAAAAGAAAAAGTATTGACAACTCTAGGCAAGCCTAATTCTAAGTCACTAATTCACAATGAGATTGATAACATTAATCTAACTGTATGGATATATGGAAAATCTGAACTCCACTTTGACAAAGATTACATTTACAGTTTCATCATTAATGATGAAAGTATTAATCTAACAAATCTCACACCCCTGAACATTGGACTATCTAAAGAACGACTTGAGTTTTTCATTAAACAAAATAACTTTGATTATATAAAAGGAAACAACTCCATTAGATTCCCAATAAAAGATTCTATTTATTATTTAACAATTGACTTAATTGAAGAGAAAATAAGTCAAATATCTATTTGGCAAGATAACTAAACATGCTTCGTATCATTCTGTTTTATACAGTACTAATACTACCCAGTTTAAGCTGTGCTGAACAAAACTTAGACTTTGAAAATCATCAAATTAAAACGATCATTAAAAATGAACTCGTAATATTCGCAGGTGCTTATCCAATAAAATATACACCCTGTGGATCATCAGGTTGTATCACTGCTGAAATTTTTGACACTGTAGGTAATAAAACAATCACTCATTACCCTGATGCTTACATAATACTTGATGATGAACGAAAAGAGTTTATCGATAAATATAAAAAAATAGCAATCTGTTAATAATTCAAGGGGTCTCAAGTATCGACTTAGAATTTAAGCGATCATATTATTTATTTAATAATAATGAACTCACTCTGCTAAAAGAAGAGTTTCCACTATTATCAAATCCAAATAAATAAAATGAATGATGGGATCTTTACGATGGCTGGATTTATAAACACCAAAAATAGAATGCTTTATTTGCTATCTATACACTGAATCACTGGACGATTAAATGAAAAATGGAAAACTTAGATTTTACGATAACCAAGGCAATGTAGCTGCTAACCTCCCTTATCAATTATTGCATGATGGTTTAGCAGAAATGTATCTCAGTGATGAAGAAGGCTATAGCCAACATTCGATTTGGAATGAGTCCGAAGCTCATCATGTTGGCGTATTCACTCCAAGTGGCGATTTTAAACATGTATTCAGCTATCCTGAAAAATCATATCTGAGTTACACACCTAAAATCAGTCTATTATCGAGAAGTTATTCTGGTAATTTTCAGTCAATCATCCTTGATAATAGTCTTGCTGAGCTAGAGGCCGATTTAGAGATAAGAATCACAGACATTAATGGGTTACCTATTCCAGAAATGGAATACACCATTAACTACAAAGGTAAAACTCGCAAGCATAAAACAAATGCAGATGGTATAGGCTCTCACTCTGCCAACGTAGGTCATGGGCTAATTGTTAGAATCAAGCGTCAAGACGATCGCTTAATAACCTATCCTGTGCGTTATTTGATGCAAAAAGAAAATATTTGGCACTATACCGTCAGCACAGTATCACTCGAAGTACAAAGCACACAGCCAGATAATCCATCGGTAGATGTTACTGCCAACCTGCCTTATATGAAAGCAGTAGAACCGACCACCATAACAAGTCAGTTTGCATTAGATCAGATTTTTTTATGGGTTGATGAAATTTCAGAAGTTACCTTCATTTCAATGATGGTTCCTATGTTTGGCACCGATATACCTAAAGAGGCCTACCAAACACTTTATGACAACTGTAAAAATAAGAGCTTATTAGCTCCTGAATATGTGATCAGCGATGAAGGTTTAGACAACCACTGGGCTGGATTTAATAAAATAACCAAAACCATCACATTTAGTCCCACGTTTATTGATAAAATAGCAAAAGCGAAAGTCAATAATTCCCAAGCAGCTATTGCCATACTATTTACCATCTTATTAGAAGAATTTGGCCACTACCTAGATGACCTACTTCGAAATGTTTATTCAACAACGGGTGGTGATGCACTCTATGATGAAGGCGCTATATTCGCGTATTCATTAGTCCACTTTGATCTAGTTAATCAGACAACGCTCACTCTTGCAGAATTAGAACACCCTGGCTATAAAGGCCCCATAGAAATTAACTGGCAAGAAGCCATCGGCTCTGTCGAAGAATACGCCAGTGTAGAAGATCAAATCAATGATAGTAAAACCAATTATTTTGAATTCTTTGGTGCAGGCATGGGCAATATAAATGATGCACACTCTCATGGTCACCAGTCCATTGAGCTCATTCTTAGCGAGGTTGGTTTTGATCGAAATACTGAACTGCCTTATGTCTATTTAGGAAACTGGTTGCGTGACTTTTCGCAAATAATCGATCCTGCCATCGTAAGCCTGCACGCCGGTGCTAGTCGTGAAGCAATAAAATCAAAAGAAGCCCTAACCCCAGACTTTTTTGCACACTTCTCAAATGGCTACTCCCGAGATTTTTTAACCCGTCTCATTGGTTATCTAGCCATTAAAAGCTTTATGGAAGATATTCTAGATAAGCACAGTATTAAACCAGAGGATCTCAACCAAACTACCTTGCAGGATATTAATGCAACCGAAGCTCAAAAAGAATTAATTGACCACATTGAAACGCTGATCGTTAAATCAGATATTAACAAGGCAAAAGAAGTCGTTGGTGGCTACCGCTGGCAAGAACACATGGATAATCCAACTTCACCAGCTGGCTTAGATGCTTCTGTAGATGCCAGTTTAATTAACCCTGTTTTTAATCCTCAAGCCTCTAGCAAAGACTTATCAGTTAATCCTAATACAGGTATGCGCTACCACATTGAGTCCTCTGTCGAATACTTAGAAGAAAGATTCAAGATGGCTATGGATGCAGGCCCAACGAAAGAAGGCTTACGTTATTTTGGTGAAGGTCTTCACTTGTTAGAAGATTATTACGCTCATTCCAATTTTATCGAAGTTGGATTGATTCAAATGGGGCACAAGAAGGTTATCCCTTGGGTTACGCTTACCCCAGCTATGAAAGCTGGACAGGAATTGATCCCAATCACTACTGGTTTATTTGGCAGTACCGATGTGCTGGGTAGCCTGCTGCCTAAAGTGGCGGCAATGATTCCCCATGAAGTGCCACCCTATAAGGGAGCCAAAAGAGGTGTTCGCACCCCGACTGATCAAATTCTACTGCTCGCCTTCGAAGAAAAGTCAAAACAACAAGCGTTAAGCAATAGTGACATACCTAGTAATAAACAAGGCAAAGACAACTCACCTATATTAGAAAATGAATACCAAGAATATCTAGAATTACGAGATAAATGGGCCGACAAAAAAGAAGACAACCCTAAACTAGAAGCTGCATTAGAAGCCAAGCATAATGGATTGAATACAGGATTAGTCATAATTAATATGCCTCTTTCTATAGGAGCAAAGCTAGTAGGGGAAAATGTAGGTAGTGCTCAAACACTAAGCCAAGAAATTACGGGAGAAAAACTAGGTACAAACCCTAGCCACAGTCAGCTTGCTAAAGACCACGACCACCATCATTTACATGATCTAGCAGCACAATTAGCCATGATAGCTGTCCGCGATACAGGTAAAGCAATGAAAGCATACTGGAATGGAAATAAAACATCAGATCCTGTTTCAGTTGCTAAAGAATATATTGTTCATCCCGAGAATATGTCTATAAATATTGAAGAATATATTAAAAAATGGTGTAAAATAATTTAGCTAGAATCGTAAGATCCGAATCAAAAACAGATGCAGGTCATTATTATGATCAAACAAAAGAAGATCTTAAATTGCTAAAAGAGTCGATAAAGGAAAGCCACAAGCAAATCGAAGTCTTATTTAATAGATTCTTTTAATACCTTATTTATAATAAATTACGGATTCATAAAATTTTAGATTACATTAAAAAAATAACTTGCATCCTCGTTTGCAGTCTTGGAACTCTACTATCCATAGGCTGTGAGAAAAACGAGTCATTAAGCGATTTGAGTAGCCCTGCATACATCACACATCCTAAACAGGTCGATTTTGCCATCGCGGGTTGTCATATTTATTATAAGGGTAAGGAGCTACCACCGTTCACAGGTACTAAAGTTGATCAAGCACCTACCATTCAAAGTTGGATTGATGTTTTAGGTGATGACTATGTCAATTTTGATGCCAATATTTTCATTTGGAAAGAACTAGGATTTCGTGTATTTACCCGCAGAGATGATAAAAACAAGGTTCAAACACTTACCATTATGAAATATGTACCAGAACCCAAATATGCTGAGTTAGAGCGCTACTTAAAAGACACTGAGCGCCTTAGTCGAATGAGGAAACTATATGGTAATAATAGTTATGAAGAATCTTTACCTCAACGCATTACTGATGCGAGAAACGAGATAACAATTTACTCTCGCATCCCTCACCCCAAACCCATTTGGTTTAATGGTGCAATTATTGAAAATCACTTCAATAAAGAACTATTTAACCAGCAATTGGCTCAATACCGTCAGAAACTGCATGACGGTTATGAATCACCTTGGGGGCAAGGTAGTGGTAGCCAGTTCTTTGAAGGATATACATACTGGGTTAAATCATCATTTTCTAAATGTGAAGGTGACTGGGGCTTTGAAAGTAGCATTCTTATTAAACAAGAATTTGCACCTGACGATGTAATTGGTGATATTTCCATTGGCCCAGATCGTTAAGTACTATTTTTCATAAAAACTTAAAAAGGATATTTTATGCTCTTTCGTTTCATCTTTATTGTAGGGGTAGTATTACTCACCTCAGGTTTTGGTTTTCTTAACTTTGGAAACAGCTTAGAAAAAGATATTTCCGAGCACGAAGATACTCTAAACAGTATTTTCGTTACTTATTGGAAAGGAGCCAAAATTTCAATACGCTCATTACCCATCACAGAAGATACCAAAGAAATTAATTTTTCTGAAATAAAAAAAGAACAAGCCCAGAGGCTCGGTTTAGGCCCGTATTTAAGTAATATCTACGATTGGGAGTTTTTACTTAAAAGCCAGCCAGCTTCTATTGATCCAATATCATTTTCAGAAATTCTCGCATTCTCAAAAGAAGTTTATGACATGCAAGATAATATTGAACAGCTCGATGAAGACGATTACCCCGCTTTTATGGAAGTGGTTGCTCATGGTAGCCGAGTGACTACAGGAGAAATATTAGATTATCCAAAACCTTGGTCTAATTCTTATGATCACTGGGGATTTGCGCTAGTTATGGAAGCCCAACCTACATTTGGTTCTTGGAAAACTTATGAATTAGATAAGGTCAATATTGATGATTTTTCAACCACAGACTTAAGGGTCTTTACAGCTATGCATAAAGGTTTTGATAACCTTCGTAATCAGTGGTATTTCCTAGCCGATCAGTCCTTTACTAATAGCATCAATGAATTAAACCGGGGTGATATTAGTCTAAATGAAACTACCAAGTTTTTCGCCGAGGCCCACCTTATCGACGGCTTTACCGTAGAAGAGCAACTTCAGTTATTACTACGAGGGGCCTCTTACCTTATGCGCGGCTGGGCAAGGCATCAGTCTGATGATGCAGATCTAATGAAGCAGGCTTCTGCTGATATTGAGGAAGCCCTTACTGACTTTAATCGGCTCGGCATTGATAATGAACTAGTATGGTTAGCTGAAAGTTATGTTTATATTAAAAATGAAGAGCCGAATAAAGCCATCACATCACTGGATAAGCTTTCAAAAAGTAACCTCATGTCAAATAATGAAATAGCGCTAATAGAAGAAACCAAGAACCATCTACAAGACAGAGACCCTGAAAAGGCACTTAACT
>OJEO01000764.1_pt1 | contig 10424 bp, 7 predicted proteins | sample 1593621 | NCBI WGS metagenome assembly OJEO01 (sample SAMN05416875, study PRJEB24817) | seawater metagenome | isolation source: Sea water | place: Canada:Atlantic | collected 2013-11
AGATGTAGAGAGGTCTCGTGGGCTCGGAGATGTGTATAAGAGACAGATTATCACTGCCGCGCTTTATTTTCATTACATGACTATTATTTAACCTTTCACCTAACCAGGCTTCACGGATAAAACCTTGCAAATAGCTACTATCATCTGCGAGGTTTTGGGAAGGAACTTTAAGTACACAAGGCTCAGATTCGTCAGGGTGCTTTGCTAAATATAAATGTGAACGAATGCTGGCATGAATAACTTTGCAAATTTCATAATCATCAATACTATTTCCAACCGCTAACGCTGGTGGTATCGCTTTATTTAACAGTTCACGTTCAATTTCAACAAGCGCCCTATTTGGCGTCCCACCGATATAAACCAATAAACAGCTAACATTATCTTTACTGCCATTTTCTATAGCTAATTCTGTCAGTAATTTTGCCATCTGCTCTAGCGCCTGTGTGCTAGGTGATTGCGTTAACTGACTTAAGTGTTTTTTAATTTGTTGAGCCGATAAATATTCATGCACACCATCACAGCTTAAGAGGAATATATCTCCAGCTTGAACAGCAACTTGTTGCACGTCCACTTGCAAACGGTGATCAGCGCCCAGTGCTCGGGTTAGCACACTATGTGAAGGTCCCTGCTTTTGTTGATGATCCTTGGTCAGTACCTCTAGTTCATCTTGTCGATACTGGCTAATACGCGTATCACCGACATGAAAAATATAGGCGGTAGATGATTTAACGATCAATGCAGAAAAAGTTGTTAACCATTGCAATGTATAACCAGATACCGCATCAGTTTGTGCGTATAACCATTGATTTAAGCTAGATAACACCTTACTGGCAGACTTTTGTGTTGACCACGTTTGCGGCGTTGCGTAATAGTCATTAATAAATTGAGTCACTGATAATTGTGCCGCATCTGCTGCTTTACTAGCGCTAGAAACCCCATCAGCAATAACAGCAACAACACCTTTTGCGGTTAACTCAGCATCTTTGGGCACTAGCGAAGCAAAAGCATCTTCATTCGTTGCTTTTATACCAGCACTACTATAACCACCCAAAAACACCTGCAACTTTGCTTGGGTTCGCGGTGTTGATTGGCTAACATTAGCAGCCTGCGCTACTTGCTTTGTATAAGCATTATTATCAGTTTTCATTTATTACCTATTTGAGCTTACCAGCAGTCTAGTCATCATATTCAAAGAGTCATGATTAGACTGTCCATGCATGGCCGTCATTATTTAACTTGAATTAGCTCTACGGTACCGTCTTCTCTCACTTCGGTAATAGATCCTTTTGGTTCTTGCATAAACAGTAGAGTAACAAAACCCAAAACCGCCGTTGCCGCTATGACTAAGAAAAAGGTTTGATAGCTCACCATAGATAAAACCGTTAAATAAACCACAGCCCCAACATTACCATACGCACCTGTCATACCTGCTATTTGCCCGGTTAATCTACGTTTAATCAATGGTACTGCAGCAAATACTGCGCCCTCTCCTGCTTGAACAAAGAATGAACAAGCCATTGCAGTAATCACGGCTAGCACTAGCGGCCAAGAACTATCAATTAATGCCATGGCCAGATAACCTAACGCTAAACCTGCAGTTAATATCAATAATGTTTTCTTACGACCATATTTATCGCTTAACCAACCACCACCAGGTCGAGACATTAGGTTCATAAAAGCATAAAGTGATGCGAGCATACCCGCATATACCATATCTAAACTGAAAGTTTCAGCAAAAAATAATGGCAACATCGACACTACCGCTAATTCAGAACCAAATGTCGCAAAATATAATACATTTAGCACAGCCACTTGTTTGAACTGATACTGGTGGATCTCTGGGACTTTTTCATTAAATAAATGACCATTAACTTGATAGGTTTTCCAAATTTCTGCAATAAGTAATATCACTAAAGAAACATAAGCGATTATGGTCATATTACTTGATAATAAATTCACGCCTTGCGGTGACAATTTCCAAGTAAGCAATGCTAAAGCACCGTACATAGGTAACTTCATCAATAAGAGTAAATAAAAATCGCCTACACTGGTCACTTCCATCGCGCCCGTTTGTTTCGGTTTAAAGTAAGTTGCACCTTTAGGTGTATCACTAACATTTGCATACCAAATAAAACTAAAAAGTAAGCTCATCAAACCGGTTAAGGCAACAGCATAACGCCACGCATCCTCAACACCGAAGGTTTTGCCTATATAAAGCGTAATTAAGGGTAATGACATTGCCGCCGCAGCAGAACCAAAATTCCCCCAACCGCCATAAAGGCCTTCAGCAGTGCCTAACTCATTGGCAGGAAACCATTCACTGACCATACGGATACCAATAACAAAACCGGCACCAATAAAGCCTAATAGAAAACGAGCTAAGGCTGCTTGTTCAAAGTTTTGCGCTAACGCAAACATAAAACAAGGCAAACTACATACAGCGAGCAGAACCGCAAAGGTTAACCGAGGACCATATTTATCCGTTAACATGCCAATGATAATACGTGCAGGTATGGTTAATGCCACATTCAAAATAAGCAGCGTTTTTATTTCACTACTGCTCAAACCTAAACTGTCGGCAATCACCGCCATTAAAGGTGCATGGTTAAACCACACCATAAAGGTTATAAAAAAGGCCATCCAACTTAAATGTAGGACTTTCATTTTCCCCGTAAATGACCACAGCTTAATGCCAATTTCGCTACTCATTGATTTACTCCTTAAAATTTATATACCTTATATAGAGCAAGCAAAATGCCAGTAATCAATAATATTTTATAACCTTAAATATCATAACGTTAGATGTTTATGAATTTAAAATGAAGCTGTTGTTTGCACTTTTTATGGGGAATCGCACCTAGACAGTGCAATGTAGGCAAAGCAGAAAGGAGGCTGCTCGAAAGGTAAGATGGGTCGACTGGCCAAACGATATCGTAATGACTACATCAAAATCGTAATAATCATTTGAAACATTAGCTTTTTTTATTGGGGAAGCATCGAGAGTTGATTGCTTAGAAGCGCAGAGGGCAAGAGATGTTAACTGTTGTAAATGGATCGATTTGTCTTGAGCTTATCACTGCCAGTTTTAACCTGACAGTTTCACTTAAGCGGTAAAATAAGCAGCTTATTTCACGGTTTGCGTATAAAACTCACCAATGTATTGACCACCTTTAATTTTCGCAATTAAACGTAGCTTGTAACTATCGCCTTTATTAGCCACTAAACCACCTAAAGGTGTGTTGCTTCGCCAATAATAAGGACTCTTTTTCATACCTAAAGGAAAAGGTGTCATTTTATCACTTTTATCAACGAGAAATAGGGTCGCGCTATCTAATGGAAATGTTGAGTTAACCTCAGTAACGCCCGCTTCGTCAGAGACATTTACTTTAAAATCACCTGAGATAAGTACACAGTTTTTATTAACAATATCACAGTGTCCTTCTGGCGAGAGTTGAATTATTTTATCTGCAGCCGCTTCATTTTCTTCATAATAATCGGCAGCAATAAAGCCCACAACAGCAAGAATAGGCGCAACCATGAAGGCAAGTTTTGTGTGTTTATTCATAAGATTATCTTTAAATTAGTTTTGATTGTTTAACTTTGATTTGATTAGAACAAATTGCCCTAGAAAAAGAAAGGCTAGGCGACTTTTAAAATGGGTCGTCTAGCCTTTTTGTTTTACGTTCTGTTACGTTCAGTGTTATTGGTAATAACCATTAACACTGCAAAACTTTTCTAGTGATCGTGTGCTGCACTAACAGCACCTGGGATACGCATGTTCTCTACCATATCTTGGATATGAGCTGGCGCTGGACCAGTAACTTTAAGTACCGCAAAGGCTACTGCAAAGTTAACTATCGCACCTACTGCACCAAACGCATTAGGAGAAATACCGAAGAACCAGTTAGGACCCATATCGCCTAAGAAAGAAGTACCAGGGATAAACATAATACCTTTATGTTGGAATACATAAAGCATTGTTACACCGATACCAGAACACATACCTGCAATTGCTGCTGTGCCACTGATTTTCTTAGAGAATATACCCATCATTAATGCTGGGAAGATACTTGAGGCAGCTAAACCGAAGGCTAAAGCAACTGTACCTGCCGCGAACCCTGGAGGATGTAAGCCAAGATAACCGGAAACTAGTATTGCTATAGTCATTACCACTCGACCGGCAAACAACTCATTTTTCTCTGACAAGTCAGGCGTTAAGACCCCTTTCATTAAATCATGTGATATGGATGAGGATATCGCCAACAATAAACCAGCTGCAGTAGATAGCGCAGCCGCTAGACCACCGGCAGCTACTAACGCAATTACCCAGTTTGGTAAGTTAGCAATCGCAGGGTTAGCTAGTACCATAATGTCACGGTCAACTTTAACCATTTCATTTGTTGCTTTATCAGCAGTGTACTGGATTTTTCCATCGCCATTTTTATCTTCAAATTTTAATAAACCAGTTTTTTCCCAGTCTTTAAACCATTGTGGACGTTCATCATACACAAGATGTTCACCTGCTGCTGGTTCAATGGTATTCATCAAGTTAAGACGAGCCATAGCGCCAACTGCTGGAGCAACAGTATAAAGTAATGCGATACAAACTAAGGCGTAACCTGCTGAAGAACGTGCAGCTTGTACTGAAGGAACAGTAAAGAAGCGCATAATTACATGAGGAAGACCTGCAGTACCAATCATAAGAGAGATAGTGTAAGCGAACATATTCAATGTTCCGCCTAAATTAGATGTTGTGTATTCTTTAAAACCTAAATCAGTAACAACCATATCTAACTTATCAAGTAAGTAAACACCACTGCCATCGGCTAAAGTACTACCTAAACCTAACTGTGGAATTGGGTTACCTGTAAGTTGTAATGAAATAAATACTGCAGGGATAGTGTAAGCAAAAATCATTACTACATATTGCGCGATTTGCGTATAAGTAATACCTTTCATGCCACCCATAACAGCATATACCCAAACAACGGCCATACCGATGCCTAAGCCTAAACCGTAATCAACTTCTAAGAAGCGAGAGAAAGCAACACCAACACCTTTCATTTGACCGATGATGTAAGTTAATGACGCGATAATTAAACAAGCAACAGCAACAATACGTGCAGTCTTAGAATAATATCTATCAAAAATAAACTCTGGTACAGTGAACTTACCGTGTTTACGCATGTATGGTGCTAAAAGCATTGCCAATAATACATAACCACCTGTCCAACCCATTAAGAAGACTGAGCCGCCGTAACCTAAGAAAGCAATTAAACCTGCCATGGAAATAAATGATGCAGCTGACATCCAATCGGCACCGATTGCCATACCGTTTTGTAATGGTGTAACACCACCACCAGCTACATAGAAATCACTCGTTGAACCCGCACGAGCCCACCAAGCAATAGCAAAATATAAGGCGAATGTGCCAAATACTGCAATGTAAGTATATAGTTTTAACTCATCCATCTCTTAACCCTCTGCGTGATATTTTTTATCAAGCTTGTTCATTTTGGCACCGTACCAAAAAATCAAACCTAAAAATGAATAAATTGAACCTTGCTGTGCAAACCAAAAACCAAGTTTGTACCCACCTAGACGAAATTCATTTAGTGGCTCTACCAAAAGTAAACCTAAACCAAATGAAACGACAAACCAGATTGCAAGACAGATAAAGATCAAGCGCAAGTTTTCCTGCCAATATGCTTCTTTATTTTCCACAATAGTCTCCTAGCGACATAGCGTTTTTTAGCGATTTGTTTTTTTATTTCGCTTTATTACGCCTTAACTTAAAAAATAGTTAGTAATAATTTATCAACATGTAGTCAAAGTGTGGATATAGATTTCTGTCAAAATATCTCCTAAGAGCTAACAGTGGCAAAAATCCATATTCAACTTTTAACTGTTAATTACACTAACAAGCTTTGTTTTGGTGGGGTATTAGCCTTTAGTCTAGATCACAAAAAAAGCGTAAAAAACAGGGCATTAACTGAGTAAATAGTCTATTTTCAATTTACCTCTATTGATCCTTTTTAAATTAGGTTTCACTCAAAAACCAAGCTTATACACCCTTTATTGCAATAACGTATCGAACTTTAGTCTAGGTTTAGCCAATAACACTTGTCTAAAAGCACACAAAACTCTAAATTAACGATATCACCCGATATTTGGTCATTAATACCTATAGGAAAAGGCAATAGCATGGATACTGAACTTTCCGAAATTAGCAGCTTTATTCACAGCATCCCGCCTTTTGATAGTTTACCTAAGCAAGTGCTTGCACAGCTTGTTCGTGAACTAAATATCAATTACGTTAGAAAAGGCGATATTCTCCCCCCAAAAGGTATTATTGAACCTAGGTTATACATATTGCGCAAAGGTGCGCTTAGCTGTCTTTCTGCGGATGGAGAATTGGTTAATCGCCTAGGTGAAGGAGACTTGTGTGACGCCTTTTATCATGGTGATAATAACGGGCTCAGTAAAAACACTACTGCGGTAGAAAACCAACTTAGCGTTCATTCTGATGAAGATTGTTTAGTTTACAGTGTTGAATCAAGTGTTTTACATGAAATAGGTGAGCGTTACCCCAGTATTAGTGATTATTTCAGCCAAAATTCAGCTCAACGTTTAAAAACCAAAATGAGTCAGGTTAATGAAGAGGCCATTTTATCTTCCACCTTGATGAACACTTCAGTCAGCAACTTTTATCAAAGTCCTGTCGCCTCAATCGATGCTGAACAAACAATTCAACAAGCCGCAGTGCAAATGACAGAACAAGGTTACTCTTGCTTAGTTGTAGTTGAGAATAATAATCCTGTCGGCATTGTTACAGATAAAGATATCCGCCGTCGTTGCGTAGCTGAGGGCTTAGCAACGAGTGAAGTCATTAGTAAAATTATGACACAAGATATGTGCACAATTGATGCTAAAAGCAATGCCTATGATGCTTTAATGATGATGACGGCTAAACATATTCATCACCTCCCGGTCACCAAATATGACAACCTTGTCGGAATGGTTACCGTTACAGACTTGATTAATAATGAAGGCCATAATGCCATCAACTTATCTGGCATTATCAATAAAGCGAATACAATAGCTGAGTTAAAAGAAATCAGCCAATTATTGCCTAAGTTGCAAATTAGATTAGCAAAATTAGGCAGCAGCGCCGATCACGTTGGTAAGAGTGTTAGTGCAATTACCATGGCCTTTACCAAACGTTTGATTGAAATGGCTGAATACAAATTTGGTCAAGCTCCCGTACCCTATGCCTGGCTTGCTGCGGGTTCACAGGCACGGCAAGAACAACTGGCCCATTCAGATCAAGATAACGCCATTATTATCTGTGATTCAATGAAGCGTTATGATGATGCTTGGTTTGAAAGTCTCGCTACTTTTGTCTGCGATGGTTTAGCCGAATGTGGTTTTATCTATTGCCCTGGCGATATTATGGCAACCAATCCAAAATGGCGACAACCGCAAAAAATTTGGCATAGCTATTTTACTGATTGGGTGGAGACCCCGAGTCCAAAGGCTTTATTAAATAGTAGTGTATTCTTCGATTTAGAAACCATTTATGGCGACGTTTCTTTACTTAACAACGTAAGAAAACAGCTGCTCAAAAAGACTCAAAATAGTACCTTGTTTATTGCTCACTTATCGAAAAATGCTTTAAATTTACGGCCGCCGCTGGGTTTTTTCAGGGACTTTGTTTTAAAGCAAAACGGTAAGCATAAAGCGACACTGGATTTAAAACATAATGGTATCGCACCTGTGGTTGATTTAGCGCGAATTTATGCCCTTGCAGAAGGTATCAGCGCGGTGAATACCATAGAAAGAATTCAACAGGCCGCCGGCACACCTTCCTTAACAAAAGCATCCGCAGAAAATTTGATTGATGCGTATGAATTTTTAGGCATGCTCAGAGTTGAGCATCAAGCGAAAGAATTGATGCGAGGTGAAAGCGCTGATAATTTCTTATCACCTAAAGAAATTTCTAAGCTAGAGCGTGAGCACCTTAAAGATGCCTTCAAAGTAATTAAAAGTCTGCAAGATGCTAGACAATCGAGTTACTAATGACCAGTACTACGCTAGCAAATTCAAATATGTTTGGTTGGTTGCTTGGTTATGAAGCCAAGCGAAAACAATTATTAAAAAAAGCGCCCGAAGGCGCATTGCGCGATTATTTATCTGTACCTTTACCAGACATAAATACCCGCATTGATAAAGTAGATATTTTAGCGGTTGATTTTGAAACTACTGGCCTTAATGCTAAACAAGATAAATTATTAAGTGTTGGCTTTATCACCTTGAGAAAAAAGCAAATTTCGCTCAAAACAAGCTATCATCAAATTGTCAAAACTAAAGAACAGCTTGAAGAAAGTAACGTCATTATTCATCACATTACCGACAGTCAAAAAGAGCAAGGAAAAGCCTTAGCGATAGTGGTTGAAACATTACTAAAAGCCTTAGCAGGTAAAGTCATGCTGGTACATTTTGCCCGTATTGAAAGACAGTTTTTGACTGAAGCCTGTTATGAACTCTATGGTATGGCGCCAATTTTTCCTATGATAGATACCCTTGCGCTGGCCAAACGGCGCTTAGACAAACGTGATGTTTCCTACGATCCCTCCGAGTTACGCTTAACTAACTTGCGCAATAATTTTCAGCTACCTGTGCACCATGAACATAATGCACTCAATGACGCGGTTGCCACCGCTGAATTATTTATGGCACAAATGAGCAAAGCCAATAAAGATGGTAAAACAACACTGAAAGATGTTTTATTGTAATAACTTCAATACAAATATTAGATAGGACTTATTCATTTTTTTGTTAAATAACACCCCCTTTTCAGCTGCCCCCCTTCCGCTTTGCCGTGCTTAGGTTACAATCATGAAATGCTAGATTAATATCGATACAAAGGATGCTCATGAATAACTTATTGAACGCAGAAAACAACGGCACACCGTTAGTCATCATCGAAAAGTCAGGCTACCAAGCTTGGCTTAACAGTCAAACCGAACAAAGCCAAACATGGTTATCAAATACGCAATTTAGCGGTAAAGGTTTAGCCCTTATTCCTAACAACCAAGGCGAGCTTAGCCAAGCATTGTTTGTGGTTACTGATGCCAGTGACTTTTTTGCTTGTGGTGACTTAATTAAGCAATTACCGCAAGGGCAATATTTATTACAAGCAGAGCCAGAACATGTCGAACCAATAAGCTTTGGTTGGTTAGTGGGTGCTTACCAATATGATCGATACATTAGTAATAAATCAGATAAAAAGTTAGCCAGTTTAGCGATTAACAATGCTGATATTGTAGAAAGTGCAATAAAATTTGCGCAAGCAACAGCATTAACCCGTGATTTAGTGAATACGCCAGCTGCAGATATGATGCCAATAGATATTGCTCAAACTGCATTAGAGCTTGCAGAACAATTTAACGGTAAGGTTAAGCAAATCATTGGTGATGAACTGTTAGTCCATAACTACCCAACCATTCATGCTGTTGGTCGTGCCAGTGTTCATACTCCTCGTTTAGTCGACTTAACATGGGGTGATAGTAAAAACCCACAAGTCACCTTAGTGGGTAAAGGCGTGTGTTTCGATAGTGGTGGATTAGATATGAAACCTGCTGCTGGTATGCGAAACATGAAAAAAGACATGGGCGGTGCTGCGCATGTTCTAGGTCTAGCACAATTAATTATGGCCCATAATCTACCGATTAATTTACGTGTGTTAATTCCTGCGGTGGAAAATGCAGTATCAAGCAATGCACTACGTCCAGGCGATGTAGTGACTACTCGTAAAGGTCTGACTGTTGAAATTCACAATACCGATGCTGAAGGTCGTTTAGTATTGTGTGATGCGCTTGCTGAGGCTGAAAATGATGAGCCTGAATTAATTATCGATTTCGCTACACTTACCGGTGCGATGCGCGTGGCTTTAGGCACAGAATTACCTGGCTTTTTCTCTACCAATGATGAGGTTGCCGCAGGTATTACTTTAGCGGGTAGTAAAATTAGCGATCCCGTATGGCGTATGCCACTTTATAGCCCTTACGATAACATGTTCGACAGCACGATTGCTGATATGACCAACTGCCCGACACAGCCTTTTGGTGGTGCTATTACCGCAGCACTATATTTACAACGTTTTGTCGAAAAGACAGATTGGGTACATTTTGATGTAATGGCCTTTAATATTCGTCACTTATCAGGACGTCCCGTTGGTGGTGAAGCATTTGGTATACGTGCTGTATACGATTACTTAGCTGCTAGATTTAACTAAGCTAGCGCTAGCTTAGACGACTATAGTCAATACATACTTAGCAAAATTAATAAAGAAAAAGCCTGCGCTTTATATCCTCAAGATAATAATGCAGGCTTTTTTATTACCTGTTTTACTTACTAAATTA
>OJEO01000773.1_pt1 | contig 10309 bp, 10 predicted proteins | sample 1593621 | NCBI WGS metagenome assembly OJEO01 (sample SAMN05416875, study PRJEB24817) | seawater metagenome | isolation source: Sea water | place: Canada:Atlantic | collected 2013-11
TGCAAACCGGTCACGATCCCCGGAATGACCGGTCACGTTCGCCGGAATACGCAGGAAAATCGGTTGCCAAGGAAATCCAAAAAAATTTAATCCTTTGATAGATACTGATTCCCCTCTTAGGTAAGTGATATTGTTTTGCTCGCACATTGAACGGGACTGGGCTGCCATGCTTTTACCCCGCAGGTTTTTGTCGAAGCAAAAGTCATGATTGCCCGCAGTAAGTATCTTGTGTGTGTGTGGCAGTGCTCCCAACCATTTAGTGAACGCATCAATCTGAGGTAACGTCCCGGATCTTGTGCAATCGCCAGCGTGCACCAACACATCGCCCTCGGGTATCGCTGGCATTTTGTCATGCTGACCGTGAGTATCTGAGATACATACGAGTCTCATATCAGTTTTCTCAGTCGCAGCAGCGCTTCAGAGAGCGCCTCATCTTCTTCCGAGTAAGGCGGCAGAAATTCCGGTATCTGGATCCACCAACCCTCTTCTCCGGGCACAATGACGCTCACCTGATCATCGAGAAGAAAAGCGTAATCACGCCCGCAGGCTGACTTCGGTTTCAGTGTTCCTGCTGGCCGAATAACATTAAGAGCTTCGAACCAAATCGGCGCTTCATTCTCCGCTATAAGTTGCTTTTGAATCGCAAAGACCCGTTGTTCACTGACACTGGAGTAAATCATTAGATTGCATAGCGCGATTGCGCGCTCAAGAAATGGATAGAGACCAGGCCGGGGAATTTGAGAGACCGCATTGCTTATCAAAGTCCCTTCAAGGTCGAGACACAGTAGCGGCTTCATAGGTGACCACCTTCAATTTCGGGGTTGATGTTATCCATATTGGCACCTTGAGCTGACAGGCTTCGACTCAAATATTCTCACTTACTGAAGAAAACCCGTATCCTCGCCAGCCAAATGGGTCGCCGCTCATCTCATGGATTAACACTCATCTTGCAGTGACTCAACAACCAATGATCACTCGGAAAAGTTACCGAAATCGTTATGGTCTAGACTTTCCATTTGTTCAAACCCCTTCTTTCCAATTTCCCTTAGTCTGATTCTTGAAACTCGGAATGTACCTCTGAAGCCCGAACGCTCATCGCCCCTCCGCCGGACCTTCTCATCTGTCTTTGTCTCTACATTAGGCTTCTTCATAGTCAATCCCGTCGCCCTAGAATGCTCTGCGGTCAATCCCAACCTGTCAGTCTGATAGGATCACAATGCATCGCTCCTAGCAGATTTCAGCCACTTTTGTTCGCTTTTCGACATATCCACTCAAACTGGTCCTCAAGTTCCAGCTCGAATGCTTCGCTGACATTGCCACTCAGTTGCCATGAAACTTCCAGTCCCGCCCTTCCAAATTTCATGTCATTAATGAGCAAGTTCGCTCGATTTTCCTCAAGCCTGCGGTCCAAGTTTTTAAGAAACCAGGAGACAATGGGGATTTTCGCTTCAGCGGGGGTGTAAGCGAAGGTAATTCTGTGAAAGTCAGGCATGATGACCGGCTCGTTATCAATAAAACTGCCATCAAGGTTAGGCATTCGACAGATTCCTGCCCATAAGTACTAACTTGTGGCGTCATCTCCTCGAAGCATGAGCCCCCTTTTCGCGAGTAGCCCGTCGACTACAATAAAGGGGTACTCCCAGAATGAAGGCTCGATAAAAAGAACTCCCCCTCCTTTCGGAGCCTCCTCTCTGCGAATGAGCTTTCGGATTTTCAGTGCTTCGACGAACATAAAAATTTGCCAAAATAATTCTCGGGAGGCTGGTAAATTTCGGTCTCCCGAGCGAGCAGAATATTCAATTCTTAACTCACTGAGCCTGAATCCGTGCGCCGGCGATTCAGAAAAAATCTCGTGTAAAGTCCTGTCGATCTCCAAAATTTTCTTCGACATAATTTTCCCAAAATTAAATGAGCATTTTGCCATTTACAAAATGGGTAGTATATGCCGTGGACTGAGAAACTCAAGGCCGGAATAGTCTCGCCTCTATCTTGGAGGCTTCAATGTGCGACGTTAGAGAGATATTTGGTCACAATCTGAGAGCGATACGCCAATCCCGAGGATTTACTCAGGAGCGCCTTGCCTACGTGTCTGGCATTGACAGAAGCTATGTCGGGAAAATTGAGCGCGGCCAAGTCAATCTGACAATCGACAAACTTTACGTCCTTGCTGCAACGCTTGGGTGTTCACCGAAAGATCTCATCCCAGAGATTTGATCACTCTTAGACTCGGATATCGTATTCCGGCTAGACAGTCAAACAGCGGTGATTTGGTCGTGCCGAGCCATAGCGATGATCATCTCTTATGTGCAGCAACGCATACAGAGCGTGTTTGGCATTACAAGTGCGGGATCTCGACAACGTCTTTTCGCTTATATCTGGCCAAAAGGGTGTGAAAACTTATCCGCGCCTAAAGTATTGAAGGATATTTGCAATGCGCGGCGAGCCGAATACGAGGGCGGAGCACATCAATCGTATGCGTCTATTGGTGAATCTTGGTGTTCGTAGTATGGGGTCACTCACTCTTACCGACTCTGAACTCAAGCTCGCTCAGGTCCCATGACTGGAATGCGAAGTGCGTCCGACGATAAGCAGGCAATTTTCCCGAAAATATGCTCGTGCCCAGAACGCCAAAATCCTCCAAAGTAAACCAACCGCGCCTTCGAAATTCATCGAAAAGCTCGACACCGAAAGCGACTCCAACATTTGGAGCAGCGCTTTGTAGCTGTTTATCAAGCTCTGCCTTCATTGCTTCAAACTGATCCATTCTTGTAAGTCCTCTGAAATATTTTATTGAACTCGGTTTTGTCGATTTTTGATGCTTAGTGTCCAGCGTTCGAGATGTGAGATTTCGTCTTCGATGTCCGCTGGTGAGGGCAATCGCGGATTAATCGCTCCGGGTTGACTATGAAGGAGTTGAGAGCATCGACCATATGCATCACGCATTTCATGGCAGTCTTGTTCTTGAAGAACGGTAAGACGGACTAAGCCACCTGTCTGAACCTTTTGTGCCAGTCGCCTTATGACAGGGGAAACAGCATCTTCTACAGCGCGCTCCCAAGCTTCACGAAGTTGCACCGAGAAGGAACTTACTTCCCGTCGCCAGTTTGCCTGATCTCCCCGATCGTAATGAATCCTTACGTTTCCAAGGTGACTTCGCATCTTGGATACAACTTTATCAATTGGTAAGACATTGGCCGGAGGCTCTTGATTGCAGAAGCCGGCAGCATTAGCTCCACGACTCACTACTCGATATGCAATTGGTATATCAGGGTGCTCTCTCGTTTTTCGACAAGCCTCCTCTAGCAGAACAAGGAAAGCAATATCATGCGTGAAAACGATCACCTGACGATTTAGGCTCTCTCTGGCAAGCCTTTCTGCAACTCTATCGCGATGGATGTGATCGAGAGATGAGACGGGATCATCAAAGACTATTCCCGATTGCGTATCCAGAGTAGATAACTCGCTCAGGAAGGCTGCCAAAGCAACACATCGATGCTCTCCTTCACTCAGTATTTTTCCAACAGGCTGTGAGGGATTGCCAGACATACGGACATGAAACAAGGGAATGCCTGCGGAAGAGCGAGCATGAATGAGTTCAACATCATGCTGCTCGGCAACTCCTAGCTCCCCAATTTCCTGAAAAAAGCGTTCTTTGAGCCTGTCTGTGACGAGTCGTTTGGCAATCTCGGTGCTGAACGAGGTAATTTTGTTGGTCGAGGTTGTTTTTTGTTGGGCTTCTAAGGTTTTTAGAGATTTCAGACGATTGATTTGGTTAAGTACATCGGTCTGCACCGTTCTGAGCCAATCACGTGCATACAATTCGTTGTGTTCGATTTGTAGGGCTTTCCTCTCAGGTGAATCTTTTTCAGCACGGAAACCAGAAGCTCGCTTTTTAAGCGCCTGTGTGTGTGCGGACATCTGACCTTCTGGAACTGCCGAAACTGCGATCGGGGTAAATGTTCCTTTTAAACCATCCGCTCTTAGGATTGCACGAAGTCGCCAAGAATTCTGAACTGCGCATCTTCGGACATTATCTGCCAGTATCTCATCAGCAAGGTTGTCCTTGATCCATGAAACAGTGGAACGAATATCCAACATCGTAATGCGAGTTGCAGCCAGTGCCGACCTCGCAGTTTGGTAGGCTTTCCGCGCCTCTTCTTCACGTTTTTTACTTTCATCTAGCACAAACGCCTCAAACTGATTCAGCCGTTTAGCGGCATCGACATCTAATTCCTGATGACAAAGGACGCAACGGGCGTTTTTGCCGGTGAAAGGAAACTTTTGATCAGGATAGGCAGAGTGGTCTGAGTAAGCGCGGGCGGCGTTCCATAGCGAGCGCCAAACATCGGAACCAACTTCGGGAAGCGGTTCCTCAGAAAACAAATCAGCAGAAACAAGAGCAGCCGCAGCGCGCGCATTATCGTAGGTTTCTTTTAACTCTTTGACGTTGTCTGTGTTTGATTCAGAAACAGCTTCCGCAAGTTTGGTGAGACGTTCCTTCGCTTTGTCGATCTCTGCCTTCTGGCCTTGAAGCTGTCGGGCAACTCGCAGAGGATCATTTGCAAGATCTGCGGCAAGAGTTCTCAAGCGCGCTTCTTCTGATTCCGATAGCGTGGCTAATTCCGTTACGGTCGAGTCTTTTGTCTTGCTAGAAAGGCCCGCTATAAGTTTTCCAACCGCCGTATTTGGATCGCAATCAGGTTCCCTTAGGAACGTTGGCGTTTGGCTCTCAATAGCTTTAATTTCTTCGTCAAACTTTCGCTTCAGTGTTTTACATGCTTCGGCTAGTGATGCCATTACTCTCAGCGGCAGTGGGGTGTAGGCTAAGTCATTGGTTGCATCAACGTGAATCGCAGCTGTGCTGCTGTCGAACACGCTGATGGCAGTCAATCTGGCGTCAGCGCTGGTTCCCTGTTTCCAGATTGTGGATTGATTTTGCCCGCCAACTCGAAAACCAATCTCCGCTTGGGGAGTGCCAGTTTGAGCGCCATATGCGTTTGGAAGGACGGCGTCATCTTTGGGCTGACGAGCCCGGCATGCATGCTTTAGAACGCGAGCATAGCCGGATTTTCCTGCTCCATTATCGCCGTAGATCACGGTTAAGCCCGATTTCTGAAATGTCAGAGTCTCACCAGGCTGAAGGGCGTTGACACTTTGTACGTTGTGAAGTTTTAAAAGTGAGACTTCTGAAGTCGAGGCCGAGGGGTTCCGGATATGGTCGGCAGTAATTGGGACTCCGCCTTTCGCACCTTTACATATCTCCAGCAGGCTTTCGATTTCCTCCTGTTCCAACCCGTCGGCGTTACATAACCGGCGCAGTGCATCTCTTTGCCACAAAGGACGGTCGTTTGACCAAGTTACTATCTCCGATAAAATTTCCGCTTCGGATGCCTGGCTTTCTTCAGAGCTTGGCGGCATTGGAGTGTCTTCGTCCGATGAATTCATTTTTGGCCCTTGGCGTCGAATTACTGATAGTGCTCTATTGCTACGTTTCGTAATTTAGATCTTTCATGCTTAGTTATTGTTGATGTTCAGACTTAACAAGTGAACTACTTAGTTTTGAGAACAACGGAGGCATACGTCATACCCATCCATGGCGGGTTTTTCGCAATGAGCGCATTGGTTATTCGTGTACTGGCCATAGGGTTTTGCTGCTTTTAGCTTCCTTTGATTCTGTCCTTCTTTCTGATCCGAGCTTTCGGCGGAGGCGGAACGTAAGAGTTTCTTTCGGCTTGGAGATGGGTGATAAGCGTCGTGAATGGCCTTGACTGAAAAACTTGGAGGCTTATTTCGCAGCGATCTTTTACGCTTGTTTTGCTTGAGCTTATGTTTTGCTTTTACGGGATTCTTGCCGACCTTTTTCTTTTTGCCTGATTTTGATGTTTCTCCAGGCTTCGTTTTCTTAGCTTTCAGAGCCGTATTTTTTGGCGGGCGTTCACTTTTCTCTTTCGTGTCGGGAATCCTTCGGTTGAATAGCTTCGCCAACTGCTCTTTGAGGCTTTTCATTAATTGCCAATCCAAAAATTTGGTGAACGAAAGAGAAATCCGTTGTTGTTAGGGGCTTGAGAGTCAGGTTAGAAGACGAACGCGAAACCAGCCAGTCGCGAATTGCCTTTGACCCAAAGATCCGGACCTAAAGTGTTGTCATTGGGGATTCAGTACTAGGAACTGAACTTTTCTAATTCTGAGTGGGCTTAATAGAGGGCATGATCAGAGCTGCATGCAAAGTATGCTTCGCAGGATCTAGATAGGCGGCTGCTAGTCACATAGCGCAATCATAGTCGTATGGATCAAAGCCCCGACATGCTAGCGAACATGATTATAGAGAATCTTTCAACATGAAGGTTTTTGTTTTGTGAATGGTTTTCGATTTAGTGATTCACAATTCGACCCCAAGTTCTTGCTTCATTTTGGTCGCTGAGCGTCGACACAATTGAGCTTGCCTCCATTCACACTCAGCAATTTGTGAATGGGAGCTGAGTTACGGAAATGGGTAAAGCTTCTCTCCTAATTTCCTCTTAAAGTGTTGATTCGCCTGAACTCTCAAGCATTTCACTCACTCACTCAGTCGAGATTTTCACAAAATTCAGTAGTTAGAACCAGATGCCGGCTCATATAAAAAGCGTTCTGGTCGGCCCCTCACTGACCATTCCCGTGAACGACGGACACCTTGCCCTGGGCACCTGGCAGGGGATCTATCTGTGCGAACACCGGGACCGGGCCGGCGGTAGGCGGGTCGTAGCAACTTTGCAGGGACGGTGGTAACCGCTTGCTGTCACATAAGAAAGTGGCTGGGTGTTCGCCCTTGTAAACCATGCATCACGGGCGTCTTTCTCTGTAGGCACCCTGAACGGGAACTCAAAGTATGCAAATACTCGACCCTGAAATCGTCGCCGAAAACCTGCCCTGGAATGCGCTCGTCGACCAGTTGGAACGTGCTTTCGCTGGCGGCATCGTAACACCACCTCGCCACCATCATGCCGTTGAGCGTCAGGACGGGGAGGCTACGATGCTGCTGATGCCGGCGTGGGAAGATCAGGGTAAACAGCCGGGCTATCTTGGGGTGAAGATGGTGAACGTTTTCCCCCAGAATGCGAATCGCGGCATGCCCGCGATCAGCGGCGTTTACCTGCTGAGCGATGGCGCCACGGGCCAGCCCCTGGCCTGTATTGATGGTAGTGAGCTGACCCGCCGGCGCACTGCCGCGGCCTCCGCCCTGGCCGCCCGCTATCTGGCCCGTGAAGATGCCGAGACATTGGTCGTCGTGGGCACCGGCAAGCTGGCGCCAATGTTGATTGAAGCCCATGCGTCGGTGCGGCCGATTCGCCGGGTTGTGGTGTATGGTCGCAACCTGAGGAAAGCTGAGGATCTGGCCCGGTCGTACTCGGGTTACCGTAAAGGGCAGGCGGCATTTGAGTCCGTTACCGCTGCCGACAACCTGGCCTCGGTGGTTCCAGAGGCGGACATCGTCAGTGCGGCGACGCTCTCAACCCAGCCCATGATTCAGGGTGAATGGTTGAAACCCGGAACGCATCTGGACCTGGTTGGGGCATTCCGAAAGAATATGCGTGAGACCGACAGCGAATGCGTTGCTCGTTCTGATGTCTTTGTTGACTCCTATGCCGGCGCTAAAGGGGAAGCGGGAGATCTGCACTTTGCTGTGAACGATGGCGTTTTTGCCATGGACAAGATTCAGGCGGAGTTGTCTGAACTGGCAAGTGGTACCCATGCTGGCCGCAACGGTGATGATGCCATTACCCTGTTCAAATCCGTGGGTGTTTCGCTGGAAGATCTGGCTGCGGCGATCCTGGTTTGGGAGAACTACTCGAGTTCCAGTAAACAGGGTAAAGCCTGATCACACGTTTTTTGTCGTGCAATATGGGTGGATATCCACCCATTACCTTCCTGGAAATGGGTGGAATGTTACCCGCTACTGCTTGATCTGCCCCGGCTTTATTTATGAAATATCCGTAAGATCAATTAGTTGCCGTATCTGGCCTGCTAGTTGCTGTTGTTCGTTGCTGTAAGTGTCCAACCGGAACCTGCTGGGCTCCGTTCTAGCACCCAACAAACACAACGAAACGGGAGCATTCTCTATGAAAACCCAATCCGTATTTGCCATGGCATTTGTCTCAACGTTTGCCGCCACCAGTCCCGCCATTGCTCAGGACCGGTCTGATTGGCCGGATAACTTCACGGTCGGTACCGCAAGTCAGGGGGGAACCTACTTTGCGTATGGGTCCGGATGGGCAAACTTTGTCGCCGAGAACCTGGGCGTATCCGGTGGTGCTGAAATTACCGGTGGTCCGATGCAGAATATGGCGCTGGTTCATACTGGCGATCTGAAGTTCGGGCTGACCACCATGGGGCCGGCGCAGGAGTCCATCGACGGTAACAGCCCACTGGCACCGGGCATGAAAATGGACAATGTGTGCGCGATGTTTCCCATGTATGAAACGCCGTTTTCCGTCACCGCACTTTCCAGTTCCGGCATTACGTCTATCTCTGATATTCCCGATGGCGCCACCATCGGATTCGGGCCGGCCGGCTCCACATCCGACACCTATTTCCCCCGCATCATGGAAACCCTGGGCGTCAATTTTGAACGCCGCAACGGTAGCTGGTCTGACTTGGGCGGGCAGTTGCAGGATGGCCTGATTGACGTGGTGGCCTTTGCCGCCGGTATTCCTATCCCGGCCGTCAGCCAACTGGAAGTGCAGACCGATGTGACCATCATCGGCATGACGGATGAAGAGGCCAAGAAGGTGACTGCGAATTTCCCGGTATCGGAATTCACCATTCCAGCCAGCACCTACCAGTCCCTGAATGAGCCGTCCCGCGTGGTCTCCATGTGGAACTTCGCCATGGTCAACTGCGACATGCCGGAGAGCTTTGTGTATGAAATTACCAAGCTGACCATGGAGAACAACGACAAGATGGTGTCCATCCACAAGGCCGCCAAAAACTCCATTCCGGAAAACTACACGAAGAACAACGTCTTGCCCTGGCATCCTGGCGCAGCTCGTTGGTTCAACGAAAACGGCTACACGATCGAAGACAGCAAGATCAATCAGTAACCATCGTGTGCTCAGGAGGGTCGCGGTGGTGGCCCTCCTGAGCAAAGCCGGCGAACCGCCGGCCCCGTTTCCCCGTGAGCAGGGTCTATCATGACTGACAAGCAACACCCCGAAGAACACCCGGTGAACGACATTGGCGATGACCACGTCCTGGCCCACGATGTTGATGAAGAGCCGGTTGAGGCCAATCGCCGCCTGTTTGAAGGCGGTATGCTGAAATTCGTGACGTTACTGGCCATCGCCTACTCGTCGTTTCATCTTTACAGCTTGAACATTGCGCCGCTGGAAACCTGGTCTTTCCGGATTGTCCACATTGCGGGGGCCCTGGTGTTGGGCTTCATCCTGTTTGCCGGTGCCCGTTTTGTCTCCGCCGAAGACGGTCCCGCACGTCATCGCTGGACAACCTGGATCGGTGCCGTGGCTCTGGTGCCGGCCCTATACGCGCTGTACCAGACATTTTCATTCCACCAGATGATCCTGGATGGCACCCAGAGAGTTCCAGTTGACCTCGAAACCTGGCATTTCGGCTGGCCGCTGTTGGCCGCCAGTGCGATCGGTATCGTGATGAGCTGGTTTCACCAGCGCGAGCGCTCCCGCTTCAGTGTGCCGGATCTGGTGCTGATTGTGTGTTCGGTGGCGGTCGCTGCCTATTTTCTGGTGGTTTATAACACCTCCATGCGCATGTCCACGGGCACCTCGTTTGCGCCGGTCGGCATTTCATTCGCGGCCATTGCCGGCACAGCCCTGATCATGGAGCTGACTCGCCGGGTGGCAGGTCTGGCTCTGGTCATTATCGGGCTGGTCTTCCTGGTATATGTCTTCCTTGGGCCCTACCTGCCTGGCTTCCTGGGTTATCCTGGTTTATCGGTTCAGCGCTTCTTCAGTCAGGTGTATACCGACGCTGGTATCCTCGGCCCGACCACCGCCGTGTCGTCGACCTATATCATCCTGTTTATCGTCTTTGCCGCCTTTCTGCAGGCGTCAAAGGTGGGCGATTATTTCGTGAATTTCGCCTTCGCCGCGGCAGGCCGCACTCGGGGTGGCCCGGCCAAGGTGTCGATTTTTGCCTCCGGCCTGATGGGTATGATCAACGGAACCAGCGCCGGTAACGTAGTCTCCACCGGCTCCCTGACCATTCCGCTGATGAAAAAGGTGGGTTACAGCAAACGGTCGGCAGGGGCCGTGGAAGCGGCAGCCTCTACCGGTGGGCAAATCATGCCACCGATTATGGG
>OJEO01000774.1_pt1 | contig 10307 bp, 9 predicted proteins | sample 1593621 | NCBI WGS metagenome assembly OJEO01 (sample SAMN05416875, study PRJEB24817) | seawater metagenome | isolation source: Sea water | place: Canada:Atlantic | collected 2013-11
ACGAGATGTAGAGAGGTCTCGTGGGCTCGGAGATGTGTATAAGAGACAGTTACAGCGCCAAATACGCCTCAGCCTTTTATGGTCCATTTCGCGATGCGTTGGATTCTGCACCGGTGGATGAAAAAGACGTGCCGAAAAACAAAAGCAGCTATCAAATGGATTATGCCAACCGCGAAGAAGCTATTAAAGAAACTTTGATGGATATTGAAGAAGGCGCCGATATTGTGATGGTAAAACCAGGGTTGTGTTACTTAGATATTGTTAGGGATATACGTAATACAGTGAACGTTCCCGTTGCTGTGTATCAAGTAAGTGGCGAATATGCGATGATAAAAGCTGCTGCTGAAAAAGGCTGGTTAAACCACGATGCAGTCGTGCTAGAACAGGTTACCGCTATAAAAAGAGCTGGAGCAAGTATTATCGCCAGTTATTTTGCGAAAGATGTGGTGAAGTTATTATCCTAACAACCAGTAAATTTTAATACAATTTTAGAACAACGAATTCAATTTCTATATACATTTGCGGTGTGAAATCATATAAAGCACATATAAGTTATTTCTTTTTACTCGTGAGCCTCTTTTTGGTTTCGGGTCATGCTTTTGCGGCTTCACAAGCACAGTTGACTTCGACAACCAAGAAGGATGCTAGTTATTCTGATACTTCTTCCAAGCAACAGTTTTTTGAAGAAGTTTCTGAAATTACCATTTCATTTCAACAAACAGAAAAACCTACCTATCCGTTTTTCTTGTTTTATCAAACGGTTGAAAACTATTCAGTCACACAACAAGCTTCTGAAGTTGTTGTTGCATCACTACCACAACGCGATGTTAGAAAGCAACTGGCACAGCAGCTATTTCCTTTCCATTTTTTTTGGTGAATGTTTCTTTTTTTGAAACACTAAACAGCCGGATTATTTAAAAATGATCCCGGCAACACGTGTTTGATATGTGTCAAACACGCCTTATTTCACCTACAATAACTTTAAAATTTTATAAAAATGGAAACAAGTTCCACCCTTATCGGGCTCTTCATATTAGTATTATTTATGGGGCCAATAATCTATGTAATCATAAAAAGTAGCTCTACTGAAAAAAAATTGAAAAAGGGTTTACAAAGCCTTTCTTCTCAAAACGGAGTTTCAATAAACACGTCCGAGGTGATCGGTAATACGCTCATCGGTTTGGACGAGAATGTTCATAAACTAGTGTTTTCCTATAAAAATAAATTAACTGATGCTTTTAAAACAGTGGATTTAAACACCCTGCAAGAGTGTCGGGTTTCTACCTATAAGGAACGTAAACAGCCCGTGAGCCGCGTTGCTTTAGAGCTAAAAGGTTCGGCTACTACAGATGAAATTATTTTTTATGAAGAAAATGACGACTCATCACCAGTAACAGATGTGGAGGTTTGTCTAAACCGTGCCAATTATTGGGAAAAAATGATAAAACAACAAATGTAATTAGTAGTGTTAGTTTGTTTTTAGAAAAAGGGGGCAATTTTTGTCCTCTTTTTTGCTTATTAACATTACATTGTCATAAAACAACCATTAAATTTTTATTTTAGTCAAAATTTATCTTTAAAGGAATGACACTACTCATACTGTATGCTTTTATATCTATTTTCTTCTCATTTCTATGTTCAATCTTAGAAGCTGCGTTGTTAAGTTTTACGCCTACCTTCATAAAAATGAAAAAAAATGAAGGGAAAACATACGCGTTGACACTGGCCAATTATAAGAAGGACATCGATAAACCGCTTATTGCCATTTTAACACTCAATACCATCGCGCATACCGTTGGTGCCATCTTGGTAGGGAACCAAGCCGGTATAATTGCTGTAGAAGGCGGATACGATATTTCTTTTTTAGGAATCAATTTTGTAGGGTTGATTTCAGCAATCATGACGTTATTGATTCTGTTGGTTTCTGAAATTGTACCTAAAACAATTGGTGCCACCTATTGGAAATCCTTAGGGAATTTCACAGCTAAATTTTTAAAAATCATCATCTTTCCGTTGAAATACACGGGAATTTTATGGTTATTGATGCTTACCACACGGTTAATTGGTAAATCGGCTCACGTAAGTACCATGAGTCGGGAAGAGTTTCTCGCCATTACCGATGCTGCGGAAGAAGAAGGCGTTTTTGAAGAAAATGAAACCACGGTTATTAAAAACTTATTGGTCTTTAAATCGGTTAAAGCCAAAGATGTGATGACGCCCTTTCCAGTGGTAACTTTAGAAAATGAAAATTTATCACTTAAAAACTTTCATGCACAACATAAAAACCTGCGCTTTTCGAGAATTCCTGTGTATCGTGAAAAAACCCATAATATAACCGGTTTTGTATTACGTGATGATATTTTGGAGCAAATTGTTGAAGAACACGGTGATATGCAATTAATGGATTTAAAACGTGATATTTTTGTAGTAGATGCCGATAAACCTATCCCCGATTTATTTGAAACGTTTATCAAACAGCGCGTTCATATTGCTTCAGTAGTAGATGAATTCGGAAATACTATTGGCGTGGTAACTATGGAAGATATTATTGAAACACTTTTAGGACTTGAAATTATGGACGAAAGCGATGCCATTGAAGATATGCAGGTGCAAGCCCGTAAAAACTGGGAGCGTCGTGCTAAACGAATGGGAATTGAACTAAATGATATTCCTGAAAAAGGACCAAGCCAAGATCCAGAATAAAAATGAAAACAGCCTATTTAAATAGCCCCATAGGTTGGATGGAACTAAAAGGCGATGCTTCGGGATTGGCTTCAGCAACATTTGTTGAAGATGAAAGTATTTCAGGAACAGCTATTTCAGAAACACTTCCCGATTCTCTCCAGAAAACCATAAAACAACTTACCGAATACTTTGAAGGCTCTAGGCAAAATTTTGATCTTCCACTTAATCCAAAAGGAACCGATTTTCAGCAAAAAGTATGGAGCCAATTACAGAAAATTCCTTTCAGTAAAACAACAAGCTATCAGAAAATGGCGAATGCTTTAGGCGACCCAAAAGTGATTCGAGCAGCGGCTTCGGCAAATGGTAAAAATCCAATTTCAATTGTTATTCCTTGCCATCGCGTTATTGGCAGTGATGGGTCATTAACAGGTTATGCAGGCGGGTTGCATCGTAAAAAGTGGCTCCTGCAACACGAAAGTCCGGTAAAACAGGGAGAGTTGTTTTAAAAAGAACCACGACTTAAAGGACTCAGGAACCAAGACAAATGCAATTATCATTAAAGTTCTGTAATTATAATGTTAAGTCTGATTATCTTCCATCTTGTTTCTAAAAAATCAATAACATCGCTCACCAAATATTTCAAACTACTTCCATCTTTTCTTTTATATTTGAGTTGTAACTAATTTTGGCTGACTAAACAATGAAATCATTTCTGACTTTATTAATCTTTTTTTCAATTTTAAGCTGTTCGACTGAACCAACAAGTTGTTACAGAATTGAGAAAATTAATATAGCAACAGAAAACGGTAGTGGTTTAACTGAATCAGTATATTTAGAAATAACAGATAAAAAAACGATTGAGAAGCTTGCAGGAAGTGTCCTTGTTGCAGATATTTTGAAGCCAAAATACGATACAATGCTATTTTTGAAAGGAATTGATACTATTGATTCAAATAATTCACCGAGAATAAAAAAGTCTATTGATGGAATATATTTAGTTTACAGAACAGGAAGGTTTTTATTTGATAATATTAGGGATTCAACACAAATAGCAGATATAATAAAAAACGAAGAAATAAAAATTAAACTTGCTGATAACAGTATTATTAAGTTGAATCATTGCGAATAAAAAACCACTTTTAATGAAAAAACTCCTTTCTTGGCTCTTCGGTATCATTGCTGTAATCGTATTGGTTTTGTATTTAACAGACTACAATTATATTTTAAAAGGAATTCGGGTTGTGTATCTTACCGGCCATACCACGGCTTTTATTGACGATTTTAAATATTTTGATAGTGAAAGTATCCCGGCCAGCACCAATCCACAACCTTGGCCAAAAGCCGAAGATTATAACACCATATCAGCGACCGAAACACTTACCAAAACAAATAAAGAGTTCGGTACCGTTGCATTTCTTATCATTAAAAACGACAGTATTTGGTATGAAAAGTATGCTGAAGGGTACAGCAATGCATCACAAACCAATTCGTTTTCCATGGCAAAGAGCGTGGTTTCTGCTTTATTAGGAAAAGCAATTGACGATGGCTATATAAAAAGTTTAGATCAATCCGTTGGAGACTTTTACTCTGAATTTAAAGGAACAAATTTAACTGTTGGTGATTTATCATCCATGGCTTCAGGATTAAATTGGAACGAGTCCTACAAAAACCCATTCGGGATTACGGCGCGAGCTTATTATGACGATAATCTGGCCGAAACCATTCTCAATTTAAAAGTGGTAGAAACGCCCGGTAAAGAATATAAATACTTGAGTGGAAATACAGAATTATTGGCAATGGTAATTCAGAAGGCTATTCAATCTACCAGTATGGATTTGTCGGCTTATTTATATGAAAGCTTTTGGCAACCTATGGGCGCCGAAAACCCGGCTTTATGGCAAGTTGATGATGACGAGCATCGATTAGTAAAAGCCTATTGCTGTATTGGAAGCAACGCCCGCGATTTTGCCCGTTTTGGAAAGCTATATAAAGATTCTGGAATGTGGAACGGAACGCAATTGCTAGATTCTACCTTTGTGGCAAAATCCATTCGTCCTCGATTTAAGGAAACCCCTGAATATGGCTACGGTTTTTGGCTTAACAAACATAATGGGAAAGCTGTATTTGCCATGCGTGGTATTTTAGGGCAATATGTGATTGTAATTCCTGAAGATGACGTGATTATTGTGCGCTTAGGACATCAGCGCGGAAAAAGAATTGATGACCCTTTCAGCAACGATTTTTATATTTATATTGAAGAGGCTTATGCTATGCTACGAAAGAGTTCATAATTTTTTGTAGCTTTAAATACTCCCCGACTGTAAAATCTCAGAAGTATGCTTACACGAATAAACCTAGAACACGTATTGTTTCTGGATATTGAAACAGTGCCTCAATACCGAAGTTTTAATGAGTTAGACGATACAGCCAAATTACTTTGGGAACAAAAAACACAATACCAACGTAAGGATGAATATACGCCAGAAGAATTTTACGATCGAGCTGGTATTTGGGCTGAATTTGGTACAATAGTTTGTATTTCGGTAGGATATTTTAAAATGAAAGGCGATGTCCGAAACTTTCGGGTCACCAGTTTTCACGGGGATGAAGCAAACCTACTTCAAGAGTTTAAAACCTTATTAGAAACACACTTTAACAAGCCGCAACACGTATTATGTGCTCATAATGGAAAGGAATTCGATTTTCCTTACATCGCCCGGCGCATGATCATCCACGGAATAAGTTTGCCTTTTAAACTGAATCTCTTCGGAAAAAAACCGTGGGAAGTCCCACATTTAGATACGTTAGAACTATGGAAATTCGGAGATTATAAAACGTTTACGTCTTTAAAATTAATGGCACACGTTTTAGGAATTCCTTCTCCAAAAGATGATATCGATGGTAGCGATGTACGCGATGTATATTACGAAGAAAATGATATAGACCGTATTATCATTTATTGTGAAAAAGATACGATTACGGTCGCACAAATATTTTTAAAACTTCGGAACGAATCGTTGTTGGAAGATGATGAGGTGTTATCAGTTTAGAAGTGTTTTTTAAATACAAAAACCCCCACTTCAAGTAAGAGTGGGGGTTTTGCATTCTGAAAACAATCAGAATAACTAAAACTAATTAAACGTTATTTTTTAACAAATCGTTCTACTAGTTCTTTCTGTCCGTCGTTAATCTTAACAAGATATAGACCGTTAGAAAGCGTACCTACGTTGATGGTTGCAGTTCTGTTTATAGAACCGTTTAATACTTGTTGTCCAAGTACGTTATAAATTGCATACGTAGCTTCTCTGTTATCCAGTAATTCAACATTTAAAATGCTGCTTGCTGGGTTAGGATATACGTTAATACCAAAAGCGGCTTCATCTGTTCCAAGGTTTTCACCATCAGCATTACCACCTACTGTATAAGCCGTTTGACCGATGTTTACGGTGTAATCCTCCACTTCACCATAGCTAAACGATTCACAAGCTCCTTGAGCACTGTTGTACTTCATAGAAACACGCATTCTCGTTGGGCCAGCTGTAGCTGAACTAGGTACAGAAAAACTTGCATTTAATGTTCCTGCACTACTTGAAGAACCACTAACAACAGCTTCACTGCTCTCAAAAGTTCCATTTTGGTTATAATCAATCCAAATCTTCCAATATTCAGTATAACTAGAACTAGCAAAACCAGCACTTATGTTTATAGTGTTTGAACCATATGGTACATTGGCAGACATACTTGTAAAGTCAGCATAACCACCATTGTTTCCGGTTACGTTATTTAAGTTGTTTAATCGAACTAAATCAATCCATTCATATGAAGAATTGTTTCCTTGAGAGTCACAATAGTCAACATTTGAAGGCGAACCAGTTGTTACGTTTACACTATTAGAAGCTCCAGAAACATTTCCGGCTGCATCTTTAGCTTTAACAGAAAATGTATAGCTGTTATTAGCAGCCAATCCAGTAATTTGAGCCGATGTATTTACCGTAGTTCCTAAGGAAGAACCACCTTGAAATACTTCATATTCAGTAACGCCAACATTATCTGTTGCTGCATTCCATGAAAGGTCTGCTGTAGTTTCAGTAACATTTGAAGCGGTTAAACTTGTTGGTGCGGTTGGCGCTTCAGTATCAGCACCGTTTCCGTTACCTTCAACACAAAATTGTGTGGCTTCTGAACTATTAAAACTACCTCCCGAAACAATCGTTCCAGCGTCAGTTGATAACGTGTACGAACCATTACCATACGAACAGCAAATTCCGTCTCCGTATGCATCTGTAATAGTGAATGTGTAATCGTCTACTGCAAGGTCAGAAAAAGTAACATTTACTGTAGAACCATCAGCATTTGAAGTTGAGTAGCTTTGAGAATCGATAGTAGCTCCTGAGCCATCTTTCAATGTCCAAGCTGTTTCTTCTGGGTAATTGTCAAATGTAATTGTTAAATTCACATCACCTGTTACACACTCGTCTGGTGGTGGAGGGTTTCCGCCGTCATAAGGCTGTCCAACCCCTACTGCATGCCATGCATTGGTTACTGCAATTTCTTCAGCACTTCCAGCTCCATACAAGTCGATAGCAGATTGAATAGCACCTGCTCTTGCATCGTCATATTGTGAATTTGAATTTAAGTAAACAGATAAATTTCTGTAGGCAATAGAAGCTGCTTTGTCCATTCCAATTTGTGAAACGCTATAGCTATCTCCATTGTCATTGGTTCCGTTACCTCCAGTACTTAGCAAGTAAAACCAAAAGTTTTGTACACCAGAGTTGGTATGTACACCTCCATTATCAGAAGAACCTCCATTCCAATACGTACCTTGGTATGTATCGGGATTATTGTAAGCATTTGGATTGCTCATAGAGCGCAATGCTCCACCGCTTCCACCGGCACCAATGGCATCACCCATTAGCCAGTCATTGTTTCCTTGTGCATAATTTTCAATAGATTCCCCAAAAATATCGGAAAACGATTCGTTTAATGCTCCAGATTCGTAGCTATATACTAAGTTAGCAGTATATTCGGTAACTCCGTGAGAAATTTCGTGACCTACAATATCCAACGATACTAAAGGACCATAGTTTACACCATCACCGTCACCATAAGTCATACGGCTACCATCCCAAAAAGCATTGACATAGTTTGTATCATAACTTACATATGAGCGAATTACACCACCAGAACCGTTAAACGAATTTCTATTATGGTTCTGTAAAAAATACTTGTGCGTTTGCTCAGCTCCAAAATGCGCTTGAACACCTGTCGCATTACCGTTAAACGAAGTGCTGTTGCTAGTAATTTCACTAGCATTATTATAGCTAGTACCGTTATTACAGTCAAAAGTTTGTATTCCATTACCATCTGCAGTTTGACGTAGGCGATACAAACCACCGTTGCTATCTGCCGTAAAGGAAACATTTCCGTTGTAAAGACTTGTTCCTGAAGCAGGGGTATTAGCATGATGAATACGTTTATCCTCCATTATAAAAGCACCTGTTTGCGCATCAATGTAAACATCGGCACGGTACACTGGGGCTGTAGCATAAATATCAAATTTATACGCTAACCTATTGGTGCTTGAAATCTTATCAATAGCTGGAAAAACAACCAATTCGCCAGTAGGCTTTTTATAGTTGTCTACTAGGTTGGCTTCTTGCTTACTTTCCCATAAATAGCTACTTGCACCAACATGAGCCAGTGCTCTGTTTAATGCTTGAGAGTTGCTGAGTTTTGGGGATACAGAAACATCTTTAATTCGGAAGATATTATTACTCATCGCCATGATAGAACCATCTTTAGCATGAATCTTACTCGAACTGAATGCTACTTTTACGTTTTTGTAGTACTGCTGGTATTCACGATGAATATAGCCCAACTTATCTACTTTTTCTGAAATTTTTGAAAGGGAATTACCTTGCGGTAGTTGTAGTTGTTGCGAAAGCACTTGTTGTGAATTTCCAAGCGCTTTGCTTTCGGTTTGGTTAAAAACTTTCAGCTTTTTTATTGGTTTTTTAGGACTTTCCTGTGCAAAACCAACAAACGAAGCTAATAATAATGACCCTGCAATAGCAAAGTCTTTATAATTGTTTCTCATAATTAGTGAATATTTAAAGTTAATAATTAGGTTTATTGTTAATAATTATTTGTGGGGATAAAGTATTGTGGGGCAATACTTTTTTAATGTGTTTTTTCGTAAAGTGTTTTAGATTTTGACCAAAAAGAATGGTACAAAAATTTTATAGGGGGTAAAGAGTATTGAAATTGAAGTGTAGAAAAAGAAAGGGGATAAAAGAGAGGGTGTGTGCTGTTTATTATTTTTAAAATTAATCTAGCATACAATCGAGGCGGTTGCTTAACAGAACGCTTCTCATCTTTAACAGAATTAAACAGATTTGTGAGTTTGTAAAAATTGTATTTTTTTGCCATAACTGGGGATAAAAATGACTTTTTGTTCAAAATCTGACACGAATTAACCCAAAATATTAATAAAAACAAAATTTTATCGACAAACTACACAAACAAAAATGTTAAAATTTGTAGGTAAAATCTGTAAACCCTATTGTTTATGTAGGATAAGGCTAAAATTGAAATAAAGTTAAAATTGCTACATTTGAAACAATGAAAAATAAATTGCTCCTTTCGGTATCCAATCTTTCCATTTCTTTCGGAAAAAAGACAAATTTGGTTGAGGTTATTCATAATATTTCGTTTTCAATTGCTGAAAATGAAATACTTGGGGTGGTAGGAGAATCCGGATCGGGAAAATCGGTTACGGCCATGTCCATCATGGGTTTATTATCTGAAAAGAATACGCATATACAGGGAGAAGTACAATTTCAGGAAAAAGACCTTTTAAAACTAGATTCCAAAAAACTTCGAAACATTAGAGGGAAAGAAATCGCCATGATTTTTCAAGAACCGATGAGCGCTTTAAACCCTTCATTAATCTGCGGATATCAAGTTTCAGAAATTTTACAACATCACTTAGACTATTCTGCTTCTAAAGCTAAAATAGAAACGTTACAATTGTTTAAAAAAGTAAAACTTCCAAGACCTAAGGAGCTATACAATAGCTACCCACATCAAATTAGTGGTGGGCAAATGCAACGTGTGATGATCGCTATGGCAATTGCTTGTAAGCCTAAATTGCTAATCGCCGATGAGCCCACGACGGCATTGGATGTTACTGTTCAGAAAGAAATTTTGTTATTGTTAAAAGAATTACAGCAAGAAACAGGAATGAGCCTGCTGTTTATATCTCATGATTTAGCTTTGGTTTCTGAAATTGTAGATCGAGTAGTAGTGATGTATAAAGGTGACATCGTTGAAACAGGAACTGTAACCGAAATATTTAAACACCCTAAAGACGAATACACCAAGGCGTTATTAGCATCGCGACCAACATTGGAAAAACGATTGGAAAAACTGCCTACCATTGCTTCCATAGCCGATAAAAGTTTTAAGCCAATTGTAGAAGCTTCACAAACGCGTGCCAAACGGCATAAAAAAATCTATACCCAAGCACCTTTATTAGAGGTTAAAAACCTGGAAAAAGAATATTATAGCACTGTCTCTTATACACATCTCCGAGCCCACGAGACCTCTCTACATCTCGT
>OJEO01000781.1_pt1 | contig 10218 bp, 6 predicted proteins | sample 1593621 | NCBI WGS metagenome assembly OJEO01 (sample SAMN05416875, study PRJEB24817) | seawater metagenome | isolation source: Sea water | place: Canada:Atlantic | collected 2013-11
AGATCTACACGTAAGGAGTCGTCGGCAGCGTCAGATGTGTATAAGAGACAGAAACCACCATTAGCGATTTGTAGTTTCGACTCAGTCGAGGACAGGTTAAATTTAAGTTGCACGCTTTGCCCTAAACGTAATTGCTTGGCTATGGCTTTATCTGAAATGCTAAAATCAACCTTGAAGGTGCCGTTGTCGATGCCTGGATATACTTTAGCGACGTCTATTTGAAAGGTTTGTTGGTTAAGTTCAAAACTGGCTATTTGCCCTTTTGCCACACGGCTGACATAAAACTCATCCACTTGTGCGGTGACTTTATATTGCTCGATTAAATCCACTTGACCTAAACGCTGACCATTACTTTTAGACTCACCGACTTGTGCATCAAGGAAGGTTAACTGCCCAGTACTAGGAGCGCGGATAATCAACTTGTCTAAGCTGCCACGAGAAATGGCTAAATTTGACTCTAAGGTTTTTATACTCCGCATAAGCTGCTCAAGTTGTTGGCTTTGTAATAGCGCCTCTTTCTCTTGGCTTTGCTTGACGGTTTCACGGTATTTAAGTTGAAAATCCAATTCATCTTTCACCATTTCAAAGGCTTGCTCTGAAATAAGGTTTTTCGCAATCAGTGCTTGGTTGCGAGTGAATTGTTTTTGCAGGCGTAAGACTTCGAAATCAAGTTCGATAACATCACGCTTTAATGACAGCTGGTTTTGCTCTAGTGCTAGGCGAGTATTGCGCATATTGTTAATTTGCTCTGATACTTCGGCTTCACGGGCTAGTACATTTAATTGCAAGTTAGTATTGCTAAGCTTTAAGATAGCTTGTCCCTTTTCGACTAAAGCCCCCTCTTGAATAAATACTTCTTCAACACGGCCACCATCAATAGCATCAATAAAAATTGTTTTTTCCGGTTCAACAACACCACGCAAGGGTAAATATTCAGCAAACTCCGCTTGCTTAATAGTGCTAATAACTAAATTGCTGGAAGTAACATTATAATTTTTACCTGAGTGAATTAAGGACGCACTGCTTTGAGAGAAAGCAAAAGCAGCTATAAATACGCTAGTGCTAAGGCCGGCAAATATATACTTAGCTTGATATTTTTTCTTAGTCTTTTTTGCTAGTGGCTTGTCCATAATTATTCCTGCTCGTTGATTTGATAAGCAGTGTTAACCAGAACAATGGGGAAATAAGGAATAAAGTAGGATTAAAACGTGATTAATGCTGAAAAAGTTGTGACCACCATGATGGTCACAACTTTTATTTAAGTTTTAGTTCAGTAAAAACAACAAACTAACATGATTATTTTAAAATAATTAACTTATTTAATTTTATTTAAAAGCTAGTTGTTTGCATAACATCAGCAACTGAACGCTTCATTTTTGCGTAAATCATGCCATTTTTATTGACGGAAAAATCATTATCCGCAGCTGGCTTTTGCCAGATTTTGCTAGTTTTCTGAGTAAAAGAGTAATGACTATATTGGTTATTTTCAGTATTTGATTGGCATACTAAACCGTCACTTGTTGCTTTCAAATTGAGTTTTCTATTTATAATACTTGGTTGACAGGTTAAGTCAGTTGCTTGTGGCTCTGCTGATATTTCAGATAATTTCATCACTTGCGAACTATCATCAGCAATGAAATAAAAATTATTATCGACTGCTGAATAAAGCCCGCCTTGATAGCCTACCGGCATAGAGGACAGTTTCTGTTCGCTAATGTTATAAGCCATTAATCTCCAGTCGGCATTTTTAATGGTAGAAAGCAGCAAGTTATTTTCATCTTGCCAACTCACTGCCACAATCGCAATGTTATCAAGTGGCAGCTTTTTCATCGACATCTCGACAATATTTGCTACATAGATTTGATTATCAGCCAGCACCATAAGTTGACTATCATTAGGTGAAAAAACTAAATCATATAGTTTTACTGGATTATTAAAGTCACTTAATTGTTTAGTCGCCTCTGTACTGCTGTGCTTATCATTTATTACAGTGTTAAGGTAAACTTCTGCTGAAGTAGAACGTTTAGAGACAAAGGCATATTGATTGGTATTATTGGCCAAAGCTGGTAGATAATCCATCACCGTTGAGTTATCTAGCTCAACATCAACTTGGTCTTTTGTTTTAGCCATAGTGCTAAAATAAATATCTTTATTAAGTAAATAAGAGACAAAGCTAAAGTCTTTACCATTATTTATTCGAGAAATGTGTTTTACCCTTGAGGTATTGCTAGCTACTACCGCTAACTTGTTACCTGTTAGACTACTTTGCCATAGTTCATAGGCTGGATGAGGCGATGGATGAATAATGGTTTCATTGTCATGATGCCAAAGTGCGGAGCGCATTAAATAATCTAACTGAGCCGTTTGCTCTAGAGTTGAACTTTCTATTTCTAAGGTGTAAATACGGGTTGTCGGCGAAAACTCACTGTTGATCATCAGCAATCTTTCGCCATCGGGCGAGATATCAAAACTGTAATTGCCTAAACCATTCGTGATGGGTTGATTAACAATATCTTTTTCATTATTAGCTAAGTTTACCCTAAAAACTTGATAGCCATGACTTGCCGATTGTCTGTCGTTAAAATACAGATATTGACCATCTGGCGAAAAAACAAAGTGCGGACTCGCTTGAGCGCCACATTCAGTAATGTCTTGCCAAGTGTCTTTATTTTTAATATCAGAAAGCTCTGCCCAAAAGATCATACAGACACTATTATGCTGATATAAAAAAGCTAATTTATCTTGTGTTGGTGACCAAACAGGTTTACTTAATGCGCCTCTTTCATGAGTGATAGACTGCTTTACATGACTGCTAAGATTTTCAATATTGATGTATGACGGTTTACCAGAAACATCTTTTCGATAAGCTAAATGAGTTAACTCAGGTGATACTGCAGGATATTGCTCAACACCTATTTCACGGGTTAGCGGTTTTATTTGCTTGGTTTGTAACACAGTGTTTGTTTTTATTGATAGCGCATAAGTAATAACAATGAGCATAATAACGCCAACGGTTATCAATACAGTATTTTTCGATGTTCTACTTTGACTCAATACTAATGGCTGAGCAGTTAACGTACTTTGCTGATTTTTTTCAATACCTGCTGCTTGTTTCTCATCGTCATTTAAATCATCTTTTTGGTTAGTAGAAACTAAGCTTTCAGGTTGATTACTAACCGTGTCAGAGGCTACAAAGTCCGCCACCATACGATACCCTTTGCGCGGCACAGTAATAATATATTGCGGATTTTTTGGATCATCTGCTAACGCTTTTCTCACTTTTACTAACGTACGACTTATCGCATTTTCGGTCACTAAGGTGCCAGTCCATACTTGCTCCATTAGTTCATCTTTACTGATCACTCTTTGGCTATTTTGACAAAGAAATACCAATAGATCATATACCTTAGGTGCCAAATTAATGGTTTGGCCTTGTCGATGAAGCAGTTGGTTATGGGTATCAATGCAAATATCAGCAAAGTGTAAATAGCGCAAAGTAGATCCTTGTTTTATTTTTATTTTTATTCAATCAATTTAAAAGTTTACGAGGTTTATGGTACTGCACTTTAATAAAGTTATTAAGGCTTTTAAATTGTACTTTGCCATACAAGAGTGGCTAGCTCGGCAAAACGCCCTGTAAAGCCTTTAAATATAACCCTAGTCACAGTTTGGTCATAAAAGTTTCCGATATTTTTCCTAACAAGTCATGCTCATTTCATTCTTTTATTTAATCAATTATCTAGAATTGCTACACCTCAAACAGTAATGCACTTAAAAATTCACACTCGAAATATGGAGTAATACATGAATAATATTCTCGCTATAACTACTTGCAAGCAGCCAAAGATTAAGTTACGAGTTTTTTCAATGATCTGCTTTATCACTTTATTTGTTACTTTTTTTAGCCTAAGCAGTTTAGCAGGCAACAACAATGAACAAGCTTTAATGGACAAAAAACAGCATGATGAAAAAACAAAAGTCCTGATAGTAATATCCAGTGATGAACACGGCTATTGGCTACCTGAAGTATTAGAGCCTTATCACCTTTTACAACAAGCGGGCTTTATTATAGATATTGCGAGTCCCTTAGGCGGAGAAGGTAAATCACGTGGAGAATTTAGGTTATCATCAACGCAAGAAGAATGGCTTGAGCAATCAAGTTTAGTGAAGAAGCTGCTTAATTCTCTGACAATTGACCAAGTACAAGCTAGTGACTATCAAGCAATATATTTTGCTGGCGGCTCAGGTCCGATGTTTGACTTTATTAACAATGAAGGGATGCATAAACTCACTGCGGAAATTTATGAAAGTGGTGGTTTTGTTTCGGCTGATTGTCATGGCATTGCCGGTTTACTCAATGTAAAACTTTCAAATGGTACTCGTTTAATTTCTGGGAAAAAATTAACCGCAAAAGCCAATCACGAAGAAGGTCACTGGGCGCGTAACAATTATCCGTTTTTACTGGAAGATAAAATTACAGAGCTTGGCGGACGTTATTCATCAAAGGCAAAAGGAAAGTCACATGTAGTGGTTGATGGTCGGTTGATCACAGGACAAAACCCTGCTTCTGCCATGCCAATGGCAAAACAGTTAGTGCAGCAATTATTAACGCTAGAAAGCAGTCAGCTATTAGATACTCGAAGCTGATAATGCATTTACATAAAATTGATTCTAGTTGCCCTACTTAATTTAAGTTGGGCAACCATATCCGCTAATGACTAATTAAAGTTAAAAAACTAGTCTTCTACGCGAACACCCCACACATCATGCTCATCAGCATGAATAATTTGAACCCAAAGTTGATCACCAGGCTTAGCATCATAATCATCTGATAAATATACTTTACCATCAACTTCTGGCGCATCCATGTATGAGCGACCAACAATACCAAGATCATTCACTTCATCAACAAGAATAAGATATTCTTGACCGATACGTGCTTGTAATTTCTCTGCACTGATCCTCGCTTGTACTTCCATAAAGCGTTGTAGTCTGTCTTCCATCACTTCTTCTGAGACATGGTCAGGTAAATCATTCGCCGTAGCACCTTCAACAGGAGAGTACTTGAAACAGCCAACGCGATCTAATTGCGCTTCTTCTAAGAAGTCTAATAACTCTTCAAACTCTTCTTCAGTTTCACCCGGGAAACCAACAATAAAGGTTGAACGGATCACAAGTTCAGGACAAATTTCACGCCACTTAGCAATGCGCTCTAACACACGGTCAGAGCTACCAGGACGTTTCATTAATTTTAAAATACGTTTATTGGCGTGCTGAAAAGGAATATCTAAATATGGCAGTATTTTACCTTCAGCCATCAATGGGATTATTTTATCAACATGTGGGTACGGGTATACATAGTGAAGGCGTATCCAAACGCCCTGCTTTGCTAATTCTTCACATAACTGCTGCATGTGAGTTTTAACGGGCATGCCATCCCAAAAATCAGTTTTATGCTTAACATCAACGCCATAAGCAGAGGTATCTTGAGAGATAACTAACAACTCTTTAACGCCAGCTTTCACTAAACGCTGCGCTTCACCTAATACATCCCCTACTGGACGAGAGTCTAAATCACCACGCATTGACGGAATAATACAGAAGGTACAACGGTGATTACAGCCTTCTGATATTTTTAAGTAAGCATAATGTTTAGGGGTAAGTTTAACGCCTTGCTCAGGAACTAAGTCGATAAAAGGATTATGTTTTGGTTTACTTACATGCTCATGAACTTGAGCCAAAACTTCATCGTAAGCATGCGGGCCTGTAACACCTAACACATTAGGATGAAGCTCAACAATTTCGTCTTTTTTAACACCTAAACAACCGGTAACCAATACTTTACCATTCGCAGCTAACGCTTCTCCAATAGTATCTAGCGACTCTTGCACTGCACTATCAATAAAACCACAAGTATTAACAATCACTAGCTCAGCATCATCATAGCTATTGGTTACATCATAACCTTCAGTGCGAAGTTGCGTAAGAATACGCTCAGAATCCACCAAATTTTTTGGACAGCCGAGACTCACGAAGCCTACCTTTGCAGCGCGTTCTGATTCTGGATGTGAAGTAACAACGGCTTGATGCTGCTCTTCAATTATTTTAGCTGGAATGTCTAAGGTGGTTGTTTGGCTTTCGTTTGAGTTAGCACTTTTCTTCGGTGTGCTTGGGTCGAATTGTTCTACGGTCATATTACTCTCTACTTGCTCTGCTCTTTTTAATCGGCACGGTGTAACTGATGCTTTTTCTACTATCTAATAAAGAGAAGAGCAACGTCATAAATGGTGATTTAACTGCTTTTATTGCAAACTCAGGTATTTGCTAAGGCAATTGTTTAATGCGCGGGATTATACAGGAATGTATAAGAAGGTGGTAATGAGAATAAATAATAAGAAATGAACGGTTAAAAAGTTACACATTCCTTAATATTACTTTACTTAGCATTAGCATTAGCAGTTAAACTTTGAAAAAAAGTCATCGATAGATTACAATCACGTTGTAAAACAATCACCTATAGACCCCACATAATTGAAGGAAGATGTTATATGTCTGATAATTTAGAAAACGAAACAAACTCTCGAAGAAATTTATTAAAAGGCTTAGTTGCCGCTTCCGCAGTTTTGGCGACAGGTCCTGTATTATCGGCACAAGACCATTCACACCATCACCATCAAATGACTAAAATTAACAAAGCATTAGTTAATATAGCAAATGAGTGTACTCAACATGGTGACGAATGTATTGATCATTGTATAGAGTTATTTAAATCTGGCGATACGACTGTCGCCAAATGTGCAGAAACAGTAAGCGAGATGATTGTAATGTGTCACGCGTTAGCGAAGATGGGTACTTATCAATCTGAACAACTGGTTGCTGTAGCAAAAATTTGTATAGATGTTTGTCAAGTGTGTGCAGACGAATGTGGCAAGCACTCTAAGCATCCTCAATGCAAAGCTTGTGAAGAGTCATGTTTAGAATGTATTGAAGAGTGTAAAAAGATTATTTAATAAATTAAGAAGTTATAATGAATAGAGTGTCTACTTCTTTTACACATTAACAATAAAATCTGCTAAAGCCATCGCTAATGCAATGAAAATAAAGCTTTAAATATAGATGGCTCGGAAAATGCATTAAAAGGAAAAACCAAAAATGCAACTCTATTTTATTCTCAGAAATGCATAATTAAGGGCAATATAATGAATTTTAAAATGTTAAAAGTGGTAATTGCTAGTTTGATTATATCCGTTAGTAGTTTTGCTAAAGCTGGTCTAATTAATGTTAGTTATTTAGAAATAACTAACGCGAAAGGCGACTGGCTACAAGTTGGTGAAGTTATTGCCAATGATATGTTTAATAGTGATGTTGCACTTACTGGTTTTGCAGTTGCAACTGCACCGCATCAGTGGTCAGCAATTAGTGGACCAGAGAAGGCCATCGACGGTATTACATTAGGCAATTATCATTTCGGGGAAATTTTTCACGAACAATTTCAAAACTCTACGCTAACGGTGACTTTTAATTCACTGCAAGACCTTTCTTCTATTCAGATATTTGGTCGTACTGATTGTTGTAGTTATCGTGATATATACAACGTAAGTTTTTATGGTGAAGAAAGTAACCTAATAGCTACCATTAACGATATTGCACCTGGTGCAACAATTGACGTACCTGAACCTTCAACCTTGGCAATCTTCGGATTGGCGCTTGTAGGGTTAGCATCACGTAGATTCAAAAAACAGTAATAAATCTATTTCGAATACGATAAAGCACCATTCATTGGTGCTTTTTTATTGCCCGTAATTAATTACAAAGTATTCGAATCGATTGTTTAAACCACCGACCTGACAGTAATAAGTGCCTATCATTCATTTCGATAAGCTAAATTATGCTTCCAAGCCATTACCACAAAGCACCTAGCGGTTACATTAGTCGATAACACATGAGTAGTCCGTTGAATATGACAAAGAGTTAACGATTCGATTTACTCATACAAAAATACTCAGAGTTAATATTCAAAACGAAAGGGATAGCTGAAGTTTTGTCAAAATGAAGGCTAAAGCTAATAGCCATAGCCATAGCCATAGCCATAGCTAACAAGTATTAAGCAAAAATGAAAACGCACCAGTTTATAACCTAGAATAACTATAAACCGGTGTGTTTACTAATAAACCTAATATTAAAGCGCTCTAAATATTTGTTCTGTTGTTTCTTTAGCATCACCAAACAACATTTGAGTATTGTCCTTAAAGAATAATGGATTTTGCACACCAGCATAACCCGTACTCATTGAGCGTTTAAAAACAATAACCTCTTTGGCATTCCAAACTTCAAGAACGGGCATACCTGCGATAGGACTAGTGGGGTCTTCGGCAGCAGCCGGGTTAACGGTATCATTAGCGCCAATAACCAATACTACGTCAGTCTCAGCAAAATCATCATTAATTTCATCCATACCTAAAACGATATCATACGGCACTTTTGCTTCAGCCAGTAATACGTTCATATGTCCAGGTAAACGACCAGCCACCGGATGTATAGCAAAACGCACTTTTATACCTTTATTTATGAGTTGTTGGGTCATTTCATAAACAGGATATTGCGCTTGGGCAACAGCCATACCGTAACCTGGGGCAATAACAACTGATTTTGCATTACGTAATATGTCAGCAACCCCTTCAGCGTGCACCTCCGTATGCTCACCGTAATCCCTGTCATTATCAATAATAACGTCTGTGCCAAAACCACCAGCAATAACACTGATAAAAGAGCGATTCATTGCCTTACACATAATGTAAGATAAAATAGCACCTGATGAGCCTACTAGCGCCCCGGTAATGATGAGTAAATCATTATTTAGCATAAAACCAGCGGCAGCGGCAGCCCAGCCTGAATAAGAATTTAACATAGAGACAACAACCGGCATATCTGCACCGCCAATTGAAGCGACCAAATGCCAACCAAAGACCAATGCCGTAATCGTCATTAAGAATAAGGCTATATTTGAACCGTCATGATTGACAAAAGAAAGCAGCAATAAAAAACTGAAAATCCCTGCGGCTAAATTCATTTTATGACGATGAGGTAGCATTAAGGCGCTTGAGCTTATCGTGCCACGTAGTTTCGCAAAAGCGACAACAGAGCCTGTAAATGTTACGGCACCAATAAATATTCCAATGAAAATTTCACTTAAGTGAATCTTCATCGCGGTGTGTTGGGCTGCCGTCATAACGACACCATGCCCTGCATCAATATAGCTATTAAAACCAACTAACATAGCGGCCAAACCAACGAAACTATGCAATATTGCCACCAGCTCAGGCATTTGTGTCATTTCAACTTTATTTGCTAATCTAAGCCCAATGCCAGAGCCAACGACCATCGCAATAATAATAATAAAGACATTAGAGACGCGTGGGTCAATAATCGTCGCCAGTAAAGCGATAACCATACCAGCCATACCAAAGGCATTCCCTCGCTGAGCCGACTCTTGCTTACTTAACCCTGCTAAACTAAAAATGAATAATAAAGCAGCAATCACGTATGCTGCACTAATGAAACCATTAGACGCTATTTGTGTAGATTCCATACTTCCCCCTACTTACTAAACATTTTTAACATGCGGCTAGTGACTTTAAAGCCACCGACAATATTAATCGTTGCGACGAGAGTCGCTAATGTAGCGAGTATCTGTACGACAGTACTGTCCGAGCCTATTTGTAGTAAAGCCCCCACAATAATAATGCCAGAAATCGCATTGGTAACACTCATCAAAGGAGTATGCAAAGAATGGCTGACGTTCCAAACCACGTAATAGCCAATAACACAAGCAAGCACAAAAACAGTAAAGTGAGTAAGAAAATCAGCAGGAGCAACACTGGCCACCCAGCCAAATAACGCTATGCCTGCCGCCATAAAGGCATATTTTTTAATTGGCGAAGCGGGCTCTTCTTCGATTGCTTTAACAGGTTCAACTGTTGCTTTTTTAACCGGCACTGCACTGACTTGAATAGGCGGTGGTGGAAAAGTAATTTCATCTTCTTTAACCACTGTCATATTGCGAATGACGACATCATCAAAATCAATATCAATCGTGCCATCTTTGTTTTTACATAATAACTTAGTTAAGTTCACTAAATTATTCGCATAAAGCTGTGAAGCCTGATTAGGTAAACGCTGTCTCTTATACACATCTCCGAGCCCACGAGACCTCTCTAC
>OJEO01000782.1_pt1 | contig 10207 bp, 8 predicted proteins | sample 1593621 | NCBI WGS metagenome assembly OJEO01 (sample SAMN05416875, study PRJEB24817) | seawater metagenome | isolation source: Sea water | place: Canada:Atlantic | collected 2013-11
GAGGTCTCGTGGGCTCGGAGATGTGTATAAGAGACAGCTTCTATTTTAGCAATTTCACCAGGACCAGATAATATTTTTGTTTTAACACAAAGTATTGTGAATGGAAGAACTTTCGGGTTAGCTACTGTTATTGGTTTAATTTCTGGTTGTTTGGTGCATACAACCTTATTAGCTTTTGGAGTTTCTGCGATTATTAGTGCCTCTGAAAATTTATATTTGGGCATTAAAATATTCGGTTCGATGTATCTTTTATATCTTGCATTTAAAGTATATAAAACAGATATCAGTATGCTGTTATCTGAGGAAGTTACTCCGAAGAAAACCATAACACAGCTTTTTAAACAAGGATTTTTAATGAATGTATTAAATCCGAAGGTTTCTATATTTTTCTTGGCATTTTTTCCAGGATTTTTATTTAGTGATCGTTTAGGTACTGTCACTCAATTTTATATTTTAGGATTTATTTTTATGTTTGTTTCTCTCTTTATTTTTTCTGCAATAGCAATATTAGCTGGTACAATTTCTAGATCCATAAAGAACAATAATAAAATTGGTTTGTATCTAAAATGGTCTCAATTTGTTGTTTTCATTTTAATAGCGATTTTCATCTTGTTATAAAGTATTTATTAATAAGTATTATTATTATTATTATGTAAAAAAAAACCTCATAAACTGTTTAGCTTATGAGGTCTTGTCTTTTATTAGAGTTTCTATCTAACTTTCTTTACGTTTTCTTCCAAATCCACCAGAAGACTTTCTATCTCCTCCAGAACTTCTGTCTGGTCTATCAGATGAACGTCTATCTGAAGATCCTCTACTACTTCCAGAATCACTTCTTCTAGATGAAGATGAACCTTCTTTGCGTCTTCCAAATCCACCACCTTCTTTCTTACCTCCAAAAGGCTTTCTTCCACCTCTTCTTCCGCCGCCTGAGCGTTCTTTTTTAGTAATTTCTATATTTACTGAACGTCCTTCAAAGTCTGGTTGGTTAGAAGCAAAAGCTTCTAAGGTTTTTTCTTCGAAGTTTTTGTCAATTTCAAAGAAAGAGAAAGTATCTAAAATATCTATAGATCCAATTTCTACTTTATCACCAATATTTTGATCATTAATTAAACCAATTAATGTTCCAGGATTTAAATTATCTTTTCTACCAATGTTAATGAAAAAACGAGTCATGTTTTCGTTTTCTGTTCTCGCTCTAGAATTATCTCTCGAAGATAAATCGTTTAAATCTTTAGAGTTTTCATAATACTTTAACATCGTATTAAATTCTAAAGAAACAAATTTTTTGATCAATTCTTCTCTATCTAAAGACTCTAGTTTTTCATAGATACTTGGTAAAAACTCTTCCATTTCAGATTCATTTACCTCTGTGTTTTGAACTTTATCAATTAAATTCATTAATTGATTCTGAACAATCTCTTTACCAGAGGGAACTTTACCTTCAACAAACTTCTTTTTAATGATTCTTTCAATCTGTCTTAGTTTTCCTTTTTCTTTTCCGTTTACTAAAACGATAGAAATACCTTTATTTCCAGCTCTACCAGTTCTACCACTTCTATGGGTATAGTTTTCTATTTGATCTGGTAATTTATGGTTTAATACGTGTGTTAATTCAGTAACATCCAATCCACGAGCAGCAACATCAGTAGCTACTAATATTTTAATTGTTCTTTTTCTGAATTTACCCATTACAGAATCTCTTTGTCCTTGAGATAAATCTCCATGCAAAGAATCTGCGCTATAGCCGTCTCTAATTAAATTATCTGCAACTTCTTGAGTTTCTCTACGAGTTCTACAAAAGATGATTGCATAGATATCAGGGTTTAAATCTGCAATTCTTTTTAAGGCAGGATACCGAGTTCTTTCTGTAACTGAATAAAATTCGTGACTTACATTTTCTGAACCTGCATTCTTTTCACCAGAAGTAATCTCAACTGGTTTTGTCATGTAGTTTCTAGCAATTGCTTCAACTTCTCTGGGAAAAGTTGCAGAAAATAATAAAGTTTGTTTTGTGTCTGGTGTTGCTTCTAAGACTTTATCTAATTCGTCTTTGAAACCCATGTTTAACATTTCATCAGCTTCATCTAAGACTAACCAATTTACGTTTCCTAATTTTAAAGCTCTTCTTTTAATTAAATCTACAGTTCTACCGGGAGTACCAACTACAATTTGAGATCCTCTTTTTAAAGACCTAATCTGATCTTCCATACTAGAACCACCGTAAACAGTAGTTACTTTAATATTTGGTAAATACTTACAAAAGTCTTTAATGTTATTACCAATTTGAACTGCAAGTTCTCTTGTTGGTGACAAAATAATAGCTTGTACATTACCACTATTATCATCTAAAAGTTCTAATATTGGCAAACTAAAAGCAGCTGTTTTACCAGTTCCTGTTTGCGCAAATGCTTTTAAATCGTCTGTAGATGAAATAATTTGAGGTATTGCTTTTTCTTGAATAACAGTTGGTTTTTCATACCCTAAATCTGTTAATGCTTTGTTGATAGGCTCTTTTAAGCCTAATTCTAAAAATGTTGACATTACTGTGTTTTTGTAGATTCACAGAACGCCTACCTGCAAACCCAATTATATATTTGGACTTGATTTTCTATTGAGTTTCCTCAAAATTAAAATCGTGCAAAGGTAGTGGAAATTCACGATATAACAACCTTTAAGGTGTTTAATTTATTTCACTTAATTCCTTCAGTTGTTTGTATATCTTTATCGAAGAAATAGCTGCATAGCCGTTTTCTACAATACCATTTTTATTCACAAGAATAGTTCTATTCATTTTACTTTTTAAGAAATTATTTTTTAGCTTTTCAGAATTAATAAAATACTGATTTTTAATATCTATATTTTTAATTCTATTGTCGCTGTTTCCATCAATCTCTATAATTGCAAAGTTTAATAGTGGATATCTTTTTTGTAGAAATAGAATTCTAGCACTTATAAAAGCTTTAGAAATATATTCTTTATTCCAAAAGAGTAGTACTGAATTTTTGTTCATTGTAAATTTTTCAATTTTTATAGGGTAATTTGTAAAATCTGAAATTTTAAATCCCTTTATTTTATCACCTTTTTGAATTAATTCGTTATCGGCTAAAAGGTTTTTGACCAAAATTTTATGCTTCTCATTTGTAGATAAAGTAAAAAAGGTATCAAATGTTTTTTTATTAATGTTACAGCTCGATTTTCTATAAAAATGATCTAAAACAGTTCTTTTTAAGAATGCATTTTTAGAATCGCTTGAACTTATTTTATTATTAATTGTATTTAATAAATCTACCGTAAAATCTGATGAAAATTCATCTTTCATGGGTTGATGACCAGCAGCATACGTAACATTATAAAGATAATTTGTAATATACCTTGCGTAAGGGGTATAATACATTAAGGCGTTGTTGTTATAATCTAAATCTTTTCTATAGGAGTAAAATGAATTATCTGTTTTAGGAAATTCTTTTTTCTTAGAAGTATATATATGGTTTATAGGATATCGTTCTACCTTGGAATAAATCGGGTAGGTTAATGCAATTTTTAAAATTTCTAAATAGCTTTCTGTTTCATTTGGATGTGTTGAAATATATGCATTATAGGTACCCAATTTAAAATTAATTATAGAATCAATTTTATTTTTGTAAGCTATTGGTTCAAAACTATTTAGTTGGTAAAAGAGTTTTCTTTCATTTTCACTTTCTAGAAAAATATCAATTAAAATATTATTTCTTTCTGCACCTTTTCCAGCAAATACTAACGATTCGTCAAAATCCCAAGTATTTAAGCGCAACATTAAACTATCATTTGGTTCTAGATACACATACTGATTTTCGTTACCATGTTCAATATAATACAAGCCTTCATCTAAATTATCATAGGTTGCCAAAAACTTATTTCTATCATTTAACAATAAGGTATCAATTATTTTATCATTTGAATAGAGTAAGACAAATTTGGTTTTAGGGTTTATAATCTTTCCTCCAAAAGAGGTTTTAGAATTTTCATTTTTTGTAGCGCATCCTATGGCAAACAAAAGTAAAAGGGAAAAAGGAATATAAGAAATTATATTTTTTGTCATAATAGAAATACCCAAAGAGTACAATACAAATGTAGAAATTAGAAACAGGTAAATTTGTTAATTCACTGTTAAAATACAACTAAATAACATCTCAAATTTATAGTAAATCTAAACAAAAGTATTGGGTTTATAAGTTGAAAAGAAAAATGTAATTTGTACTTTTGCACAAATTTAAAAAGCTTATTTATGTTATCAGTTTCTAATCTATCTGTACAATTTGGTAAACGCATTTTATTTGATGAAGTTAATACAAAGTTTCTTAATGGAAATTGTTATGGTATTATTGGAGCAAATGGCTCAGGGAAATCTACTTTTTTGAAAATTATTTCAGGTGTGCAAGAGCCTACTTCAGGGCAAGTGCATTTAGATAAAGGAAAACGTATGTCAGTATTAACCCAAGATCATTATGCATTTGATGAGTTTCCGGTTTTGGAAACTGTAGTGATGGGAAACAAAGATTTGTTTAAAGTTAAAAAGCAAATTGATGCATTATATGCAGACTATACCGATGAAAATGCAGAAAAAATTGGAGAGTTACAAATCATTTTTGAAGAGATGGACGGTTGGAATGCAGACTCAAATGCAGCTGCTATGTTATCTAATTTAGGTATTAAAGAAGATTGGCATTATACCTTAATGAAAGATTTAGATGGTAAACAAAAGGTTCGTGTACTTATTGCACAAGCTTTATTTGGTAATCCTGATGTATTAATAATGGATGAGCCAACCAATGATTTAGATTTTGAAACAATTTCTTGGTTAGAAAACTTCTTAGCAAATTTTGAAAACATGGTAATTGTGGTTTCACATGACAGGCACTTTTTAGATGCAGTTTGTACGCATATATCTGATATTGATTTTAGTAAAATAAATCATTATTCAGGTAATTATACTTTTTGGTACGAATCTAGCCAGTTAGCAGCAAAACAAAGAGCACAACAGAATAAGAAAGCAGAGGACAAAAAGAAAGAATTAGAAGATTTTATTAGACGATTTTCTGCCAATGTTGCAAAATCAAAACAAGCAACTTCTCGTAAGAAAATGATTGAGAAGTTAAATGTAGAAGATATAAAACCTTCAAGTAGAAGATATCCTGCAATTATTTTCGATAGAGATAGAGAAGCTGGTGACCAAATTTTAAATGTAGAGAGTTTGTCTAAGCATTTTGAGGATGAAAAACTATTTGATGATGTGCACATCAACCTAAATAAAGGAGATAAGATTGCCATTATTTCTAAAAACTCTAGAGCAATTAGCGCTTTCTACGATATCATCACAGAAAATGAGAAAGCAGATGCTGGTAAATTTTCTTGGGGTGTTACTACTACGCAATCTTATTTACCCCTTGATAATTCAACTTTTTTTCAAGATGGAAATTTAAATTTGGTTGATTGGTTAAGACAATATGCTCAAACGGAAGAAGAAAGAGAAGAAGTTTTTATTCGAGGTTTTTTAGGGAAAATGATATTTTCTGGAGAAGAAGCATTAAAGAAAAGTAATGTACTTTCTGGGGGAGAAAAAGTTAGATGTATGTTGTCTAGAATGATGATGAAAAGAGGAAATGTTTTAATTTTAGATGAACCAACAAATCACCTAGACTTGGAGTCTATACAATCATTAAACAATGCCTTAATTAATTTTAAAGGAACTATTCTCTTGTCTACTCATGATCATGAATTTGCGCAAACGGTTGCTAATAGAATTATAGAATTAACACCTAAAGGGGCAATAGATAGGTACACCACTTTTGAAGACTATTTATCTGATCCAAAAATTAAAGAACTTCGAGAAAAAATGTATTCTTAGAGATTATTTCAGAAAATTTCAAGTAATATCAAAAAATCTGTAATAAACTAAAACACCTCATGATTATTAAAATTTGTTAGTGTTTTAATTTATTACAAGATTGTAGTATATTTTTACTTTTTAATAGGACTAATAATTTTAACATCAGAAAAAGAAATAGCACCTCTTATGACACCATCAATTGTCTTTTGCAACGCTTCAATTAATTGCATTTTTAATTGAGATTTATGATAAATTAGACTTACTTCTCTTGCTGGTGGAGGACTTCTAAACTCTCGTAAATGTGTTTTATCGATATCATTTAAATCTAAAGTATGCAAGTACGGTAATAAAGTCATTCCTAAACCCTCCTTGGAAAGTTTAATTAAGGTATCAAAACTGCCGCTTTCTAGTTGAAACCTTTTGTTATTATCAGTTTTATGATTTCTGCACAAATTAAGAACACTATCTTTAAAGCAATGTCCACCTTCTAACAACAAAATATCCTCTATTTCTAGCTCTTCTGCAGTAATTTGTTTATTATTAAAAAGCCTATGGTTTTGGGGGATTAAACCAACAAAAGGCTCGTAATACAAAGGTCGTTCTTTTATAGCTTCGTTTTCTAAAGGAGTTGCAGCAATACCAGCATCTATATGACCATCTGTTAATTTCCTTATAATATCTTCAGTAGTCAATTCTTCAATAATCAACTTTACTTTTGGGTATTTTTTAGTGAAATTCTGTAAGAACATTGGTAATAAGGTAGGCATTATTGTTGGTATAATTCCTAGTTTAAATTCTCCACCAATATATCCTTTTTGCTGATGTACAATATCTAAAATTCTATTGCTTTCATCTACAATTACTTTGGCTTGCTCAACAATTTTTTCACCTACTTCCGTTAATTCAATTGGTTTTTTTGACCTGTTAAAAATTTTAACCCCTAATTCATCTTCTAATTTTTGGATTTGCATACTCAGGGTTGGTTGAGTTACAAAACTATGTTCAGCTGCTACCGTAAAATTCTTGTATTCTGCAACTGATAACACGTATTTTAACTGAGTAATTGTCATTTGTATAAGATTTTATGATAAAGATATTAAAACAATCAATAATAATTATAGTTTATGTTAACAAAATTCTTTTAACCTTTAAATATCTTTAAAAATGTAATATTAGGAACAAATTAATATTGGGATTAGATAATGCTAAAAGTGCAAATATAGTGCATAGTTTAAATGGATTACTAGCAATTTTTTAAATATATTACCAAAATTTACGAGGATTACCTTTTAATATCTAAGGAAAAAATTTCTTTGAACTTTACGTAAAGTTCGAGGAGTTCTAAACAGATGCTCAACTTAAGATAGATGATGTTGCAGAAAGTATTTTAACGCTACAGGAAAATCCACTGCATACTTTTATAGGTTATATCAACATTGCATTTGTTCCAACAGGTAAAGATATTTCGAAGGATGGAGATAGTGCGGAGTTGGTGGTTAAATCTTTATCTGAATTATTAAAAATAGAAAGAGAAATTTTAAATATTTAGAGGAAGCAAATGAGGAAGGAACAAGTTATATGATGAGTAATTTTATAGCTGAACAAGAAAAAAAATTGGAGGTTAAACTCTTAGCTAGGTAAATAATTTTATTATTTTATTACATATGATATCCCAATTTCAAAACCAACAAATGAATAGCCATTGTTGGGTTTTTGAGTATCTAGATTAGAGACATGGCCAATATTACTTCCAATAGACAAAAATGTTTTATCTGTTAAACTGTATGATAAACCTAAAGTAGCATTTTCTATAAAAGTAAAACCTTTAGCCAAGCGTTCGGTTCTTGTATCTATGTTAGCTATACCTAACCCTATTTTTATTAGATAATCTAATCTATTTAAAATTTTCTTCTTTATTACAAATCCCAATTCAAAACCATATAAATGCATCGTTTTTGGGGTTGTAAATTCTATTCTTTTTTCTTGATAATTTTCTTCTGAAGGTAATACAAATTGCTTATTTAATAATTGATGTTCTAAGATTTGCATTTGTGGCTGTAAAATCAATTCAAATTTTAATGATTTCCAGGTGCCTAAATTATAAAATGCTTGTAGTTTATATGTATTTGTAGAATAAGAGAAATCTTTATCATCAAAAATAAAATTCTTCTCATTTGCCTTGTTATATAAAAAGCCTACTTTCTTTATATTGAAGAGTCTCTTTCTAGATTCTTGTGCTGTTATATTTGTTAATATAAATAAGAGGGCAATAAATAAAAATATAATTTTCATAATGCAGAGTTGGATAAGCTGAGCTATAATTTTATTAATAGTATCCGGATTTTTAACTGTAGCTTAATTTTTAATTAACTAAACATTTTAGCAACCCTTTCAGCTTTTCTATTAGCTGCATAATCATAGAAACCTTCGCCAGATTTAATACCTAATTTACCTGCCATTACCATGTTTACTAGCAAAGGACAAGGGGCATACTTTGGGTTTTTAAAACCATCATGCAAAACGTTTAATATAGATAAACAAACATCTAATCCAATAAAATCTGCTAATTGTAATGGTCCCATAGGGTGTGCCATTCCTAGCTTCATTACAGTATCAATTTCAGCAACACCAGCAACACCATTGTATAAAGTTTCAATAGCTTCGTTAATCATTGGCATTAATATTCTGTTTGCTACAAAACCAGGATAATCATTTACTTCTATTGGTGTTTTCTGAATTTTGGTAGTTAAATCTGCAATTGTTTGCATTACAATGTCAGAGGTATTATATCCTTTAATAATCTCTACTAACTTCATAATTGGCACTGGGTTCATAAAATGCATTCCGATTACTTTTTCTGGCCTGCTAGTAACTGCGGCAATTTGAGTAATAGAAATAGAAGACGTATTTGTGGCTAAAATCGTTTTTTTATCACATACAGCATCTAATTCTTTAAAGATTTTAGATTTTAGAGCTGTGCTCTCGGTAGCTGCTTCAACTACTAAATCTACATTTCTTGCACCTTCAGCGATACCTGTAAATGTCGTAATATTTGCTAAAGTTTGAACTTTGTTAGCCTCAGATATTTTCTGCTTAGCAACCATTCTATCTAAGTTTTTAGAAATAGTAGCAATCCCTTTGTCTAAAGAGGCTTGAGAAATATCTATTAAATGTACTTTATAATTAAATTGAGCAAATGTGTGGGCAATTCCGTTTCCCATTGTTCCAGCACCAATTACAGCTATATTTTTCATATTTAATTATTAAAAATTAATTCTTAGTTCTTGACAAAATTATACAATGTATATATTTTAGTTAATCTATTAAAAACAATCAATAATCATTTGTGCAACCCTTAGTGCTTCAGCTCCTTGTCTTAAGGAAACTACTGGTTTTGTACCATTATTAATAGCATCTGCAAAAGATTCTAACTCATCTAAAATAGCATTGTTATTTTCAATTTCAGGATTGTCAAAATAGATTTGTTTTTTAACACCTTCTGCATTTTGTAAAATCATTGCGAATTCGTCAGGATTGTTAGGAACATCTTTCATTCTAACAATTTCAGACTTTTTCTCTAAAAAATCTACGGAAATGTATGCATCTTTCTGAAAAAAACGTGTTTTGCGCATGTTTTTCATGGAAATTCTACTAGCGGTTAAGTTGGCAACACAACCATTTTCAAACTCAATTCTTGCATTTGCTATATCTGGAGTTTCTGAAATAACAGAAATTCCACTTGCATGCATATTTTTTACTTTAGAGTTTACTACTGACAAAATAATATCAATATCATGAATCATTAAATCTAAAACTACAGGAACATCTGTTCCTCTAGGGTTGAATTCTGCTAATCTGTGTGTCTCAATAAACATTGGAGCGTCAATTTTATCTTTAACTGCGGTAAATGCCGGATTAAAACGCTCTACATGCCCAACTTGACCTTGCACGTGAAACTGACTTGCCAATGTTTTAATAGCCTCTGCTTCTAAAACAGTTGTTGTAATTGGCTTTTCTATAAAAATGTGTCGCCCTTTTTCAATCGCTTTTTTAGCACATTCAAAATGAGACAATGTTGGTGTTACAATATCCACTACTTCAACAGCAGCTATTAATTCTTCAATAGAATCAAATAATTTATAACCAAATTCTTTTGCTATTTTTTCTGCATTCTCTGTAAATGGGTCAAAAAAACCAACCAATTCAAACTTATTAGATTCTTGTAATAAACGTAAATGGATTTTACCGAGATGACCAGCACCTAAAACACCTGCTTTTAACATATTTATATTTTTTTTTCATTCAAAGGTTCCTGAAATTTTAGGAGATGGACTGCAT
>OJEO01000785.1_pt1 | contig 10165 bp, 10 predicted proteins | sample 1593621 | NCBI WGS metagenome assembly OJEO01 (sample SAMN05416875, study PRJEB24817) | seawater metagenome | isolation source: Sea water | place: Canada:Atlantic | collected 2013-11
CTACACGTAAGGAGTCGTCGGCAGCGTCAGATGTGTATAAGAGACAGCCCCTGATACGCGCAGATGAAGCATATTTAAGACTGACTGTGTCGCCACTTCTTGCTAAAATTCGGCTCTTGCGAACAACAGCGCCCAGCAAATCTAACAATGTCTAACGTCTAACCACGTTTAAAAAGTTTAAATAGTTTAAATAGTTTAAATAGACCCCAGAGCGCCGCCACTAACCGAGGAAAACCGCATGACAACCGCCAACGACGGTAGCAACAGCACTACAGCGACTAACAAGTCAGAACGTACCGCTCTAAGCTACCGTGATGCCGGAGTCGATATCGATGCAGGTAACGCGCTCGTCGAGAACATCAAAGCGGTCACCAAACGCACTCACCGTCCCGAAGTCATGTCGCAGATTGGCGGTTTCGGTGCCTTATGTGAGATCCCCGCAGGCTATACCCAGCCAGTCCTTGTGTCTGCTACCGACGGCGTTGGCACGAAACTGCGCTTAGCGATGCAGCTAGGCAAACACGACACCATAGGCATCGATCTTGTCGCGATGTGTGTAAATGACCTCATCGTGTGCGGTGCAGAGCCGCTTTTCTTCCTTGATTACTACGCGACCGGTGGCCTCAATATCGCAACCGCAACAGATGTAGTAACCGGCATTGGCGCAGGCTGTGAGCTGGCGGGCTGCGCACTAATTGGTGGCGAAACTGCCGAAATGCCTGGCATGTATGAGGGCGAAGACTATGACCTCGCGGGCTTTTCCGTCGGGGTGGTTGAGAAAGCAAAGATTATCGATCCATCGAAAGTCAAAGTAGGCAACACACTTATCGGCCTTGCTTCCTCAGGCCCACATTCCAATGGTTACTCGCTAATCCGCAAAGTCATCGCGCGTAGTGAGGCTGACCTTAACGCGGCCTTCGGTGACTCGACCCTCGGCGAAACCTTACTCGAGCCAACAACCATTTACGTGAAGACCATTGCGGCACTCGCACCGCGTATCGAATTGAATGCCCTCGCTCATATTACCGGCGGCGGCTTCACAGAGAACATCCCTCGCGTCCTTCCCGCTGACGCGCAGGCAGTAATCGACCTTGGCGCATGGCAGCGACCCGCGATTTTTGACTGGCTGCAAACGGAGGGCAACATTAGCGACAGCGAGATGCTGCGCACCTTCAACTGCGGCATAGGTATGATTCTCTGCGTGGACGAATCACAGGCTGATGAGGCTCTCGCACTGCTCAACGAGGGTCCCGTTGCTGCTTGTAAGATTGGTACGATTCGACAAAAACCAGAGGCATCAGCCCACTCAGTCATTTACGCGTAACTGTGAACGTCCCCTCCGACCAACACACTCCTAGCCCCTTTTCTGTCGTCGTCCTGATTTCGGGCAGCGGCAGTAATCTACAGGCACTTATCAAATCGGCGAGCGAAGGCGGATATCGAATTGCGGCGGTAGTCTCTAATAAAGCAGACGCTTTTGGCCTGACTCGCGCTAAAGAAGCCGGGATACCGACCGCCGTACTGTCGCATTTGGCCTACGCTAATCGTGAAGAGTTTGACTCGGCGCTTACCCGCATAATCGACAATTTTCGGCCTCGCCTCGTTGTGCTTGCCGGATTTATGCGCATATTGTCTAGTGCTTTTGTGAGTCATTATGCGGGCCGATTAATCAATATTCACCCGTCTCTTCTGCCCGACTTCCCTGGCATAAACACCCATCAACGCGCGCTAGACGCGAACGTAACCAGACACGGCGCGAGTGTGCATTTCGTTACCGAAGAACTCGACGGCGGGCCTGTAATCGCGCGCCACAGCATCCCTGTTGTTCCAGCCGATACGCCAGAATCGCTGGCCGCGCGCGTGCTCGAACAAGAACACAGACTCTATCCGAAGGTTGTTGCTTGGTTTGCATCTGGCGACTTAAAAATGACGGAGCGAGGGGCGCGTCATGCCAACATTACTCTGCCGCACACGCACGAAATAGAGTGACGTCTTTTGCCTAAGATTTTGAAAGGTACAAGGTTCGGGTGAGCTATTGCAGCCTATGAGGAGAACCAGGTGCGCTCTCTGAGCCATCATCTGCCTCGTTTTCAAGCGCACCATCCTGCAATCTCGACAGCTTATATTTACGCATCTTCTCGACAAGTGTTGTCCTGCCAATGCTTAGCCTGTCGGCGGCGCGAGTGACTACCCCACTGCTGTCATCGAGCGCCTTCTCGATTAAGTCGCGCTCGAGACGCGCTAGGTACTCTTTAAGATCTAGACCGGCTAATGGCAGCCCTTGGGGTGCAGCCTGCGCTGGGTTCACTTCAGTCTCTCCCGGACTATTAAGTCCGGCAAATTCGGCAAATTCGGCAAATCCAGTGGAAGTAACTCCTTCCCTCAGCGCGTCCTCGCTTCCCGCAGAGGCGACCAACTTTTCAGGCAAGTCGCTGACGCCAACAATGCCATGCGGATGCAGTATCGCCATGCGCTCAACCAAGTTCGCAAGTTCACGCACATTGCCGGGCCAGCGGTGTTTCGCTAGCACGGCCATCGCATGAGAATTGAATCGCACAGATCCCCGCCCCTCTCGTTCGAGAGTCGCGATAAGCTCGTTCAGCAGCACTGGGATATCTTCGGGGCGCTCTCTCAGCGCAGGCATCTCAATGGGAAAGACATTTAGGCGATAGTAGAGGTCTTGCCTAAATTCACCCGCAGCAATCATCTCTTCAAGGTCGCGATGGGTGGCGGCGACAATCCTGACATCGGCCTGCAGTGTTTCTGCACCACCAACGCGCTCGAAGCTTCGCTCTTGCAATACCCTGAGAAGCTTAACCTGCATAGAAAGAGGCATGTCGCCTATTTCATCGAGAAAGAGCGTGCCGCCATCTGCCAATTCGAAGCGACCGCTTCTGGTCGCGATTGCGCCTGTGAAGGCCCCTTTCTCGTGGCCAAACAATTCACTTTCGAGCAACTCTCGAGGAATAGCGCCGCAGTTAATGGGGATAAACGCCTTCGCGGAGCGTGCAGAGTTATTGTGCAGATTGCGGGCAACAACTTCTTTTCCAGTACCCGATTCACCGGTAATGAGCACGCTAACCTCGGTGTTGGCGACCTGACCCATCATTTTGCGTACGCGTTCGATCTCAACACTTTCGCCGACTAAACTGCGAAACATATTGTAGTCGCGCACTTGGTCGGAACCGAGGAGGCGAGTGGAATGCCGATTAAAGAGCTTCGATTTATGCAGAGCATCGAGCAGCGGTTGAAACCCACAGTTACTCGGCAGTCGCGCGATAATTCGCAGACGGACCGCCGAGTCGATTTCACCGAGTTCAACCTCACCTTCATCTGCAATCACAATGTAAGGCAGCGCCGCATCGATTGCTGCGAGGTCAATTAGCACCTGTTGAGGCAATCGGTCGCGACACTCCCCCAAAACGACCAAAGACACACGCCGATGCGCCTGCCCCTGCGCGCCGAGCACCGCGCGGTATTCAGTAGTCGTCGATGCGACGACTGTCTCGCCCAAAAAACCAAGAATCGTCGAGAGGTCTCGGCGTGCCTCGCCGCCGTCTTCAATCAGCAAAATCACCGCCTCAGCGCTTGCATCATGCGTCGACTGTGAGGAATTATCTGTTGGAGTTGCTGAGGACATGTACCGCGCATTCGAAGTCGATGGAAGAAATAACCAGCGCACAGCCGACGGAGTTACCATCGCGCGCTAGGCAGCGGAGAATTGATGAAGAGATTAGACATTGCCCCACTCAGCGAGTCAATGATTTGGAGGCCAAATGGAGACCCGATTCTATTTCTTAAAGATATCCGACGATAAGACGCTATAAACTAGGCTCGTAGCGTCATCATGAGGTGCGCAGCAGAGGTGGTTTCGCAGAGTGACGTCCTGCGGCACCCCTAAGACGACCCAATGCGAGTGAGACGAGCTCAAGTGAAGAAATCTGAAGACACAATCAGCGCACCGAGCGACGAACTGCTAAGCGTCCTTGCAAAGGTGCGCGACGCACGCGCTAGTCGCGAACACTCTGCTCGCACCGCAGAGGACCTCGCAACGGGCTTACAGAAACTTGCGCGCCTGACCGCAGAACTGCGCACCGCAATCGAAGGACTTCCCAGCATGGACATGGCTAAAGTAGTAGACCTGCATAATCGACTCGAAAACGGCAAGTTCGAAATCGACAACAGCAAGCTAGCCGGTAAAATGCTCGATTTCGATCGTCGTGACGAACCAAAAAAATAGGCTTACCACTCGAGCGGTTGCTCCAACCACGCTAACTTGAGTAAATCTTCTTCGGTATCAACATCCCAAAGTGGTGACAGGCATCGTGTGCTGACACCCATCTTCGAAAGTTTATTGAGACTTACCTGAAGAACCTCCGAGGTTCCCCAGACAATGCCTTGGAACATCGCAGCAAAGACTCGGCTCATCCCCACCAGAACATAACCGCCATCGTCGGCTGGCACGAACACTACCTCGATGCCCGAAGCTAAACTCTCAAGAGTCTCTTGGACGTGATTAGGCGCCAGTGAGGGGCAGTCGGCACCCACGATGACAACATACTCTGCAGTCGCCTCAATCGGTTTTTGTTTGGCCTCGAACGCGTGAGTTGCGGCGTTGAGCATCCTCTCACCGAGATCCTCCCCGATTTGGGTAGTCGGCGGCAGGCTGCCGTCGCGCTCAGCAAACAGTGGATCGTTAACGTCACCCGACACGGCGAATCTGAAGGGGGCAAGCGCTGAAGCACTCAACATCGCCGCGACGCGCCTTGTCATAGCACAGTGCAAGTCGGTTGCTGAGGTAACGCCAATTGCAGGAATGAGACGCGTCTTTACCTCGCCCGGTATCGGCTGTTTGGCGAATATTAGTATCTGGGCATTGGGATATTTCATTACCCGACTGCCCGCCGCTCAGGGTAATACCGTTTATGCAGCGCTTGAGGTGACTCACCCAGAAAATAACGCAGGCGCAATTCCCACATGAGCAGCACCGTTCGGACGACGCCCTGCGTCTGCCACCTGCGGCTTGAGGTGGTCACTCTCTTTGCGATAGGCCTTGCTGGCGCGGTCCTGCGCAGAGTTTTACTCAGCGCCACATCTTCCATCAACGGCAGCTCAGGAAATCGGCCAACCGCCTCAAATAAATTACGCCGGACGAATAGCGCTTGATCCCCAGTGCAGACGCGAGTCAGTCTCGCTCTGACGGTCATAAACCATTCGATTACTCGGAAGGCGAACCCGTCACCGTCGAGCCTGACGTCAAACCAGCCCCAGTCGGCTTCCTTAAACCCTTTAGAATCCCCTAATTCTCTGTGCAGAGCTCCCTCGATCAATTGCGCAGCGGCGGCAGGCAACGTCGTATCAGCATGCAGAAATAAAAGAATTTCGCCCGTCGCGTAATTCGCACCCGCATTCATTTGCGACGCGCGCCCCTTTGCCGTGCTGATCACAGTGCACGGATAGTCTCCGGCGACGTCTAGCGTCCTGTCGGCGCTGCCGCCATCGACCACGATAATCTCGCTCGCGGATCGCTCCCAGCTTTCAAACGCGGACAGGATTCGTGCCAGTGAGCGCTCTTCATTCAACACGGGAATGATGACGGAAAGACACTGACCATCACTCTTTTCTCTCCCCACACCGACTCTCCAATCACGAAAGATATGTCAATTAATGCCGCTGTTTACAGCGCAGACTAAAATTGATTCAAATACCCTTAAAATGACTAGCGTACAGCTTTTAAGGCGCGTTAGAATCCGCCCCAGAAATGCTATTGCTAAGGTCTCAAGTGCCGATAGTCACTTAACAGAGCAAGCGTTTATCGAGAATTGAGCATTAAAATCAACCTGTGCAGAACGAAGAAAACACAGAGAATAGAGAATAGAGAGTGAACGCGAAAAACTTCTATATCGTCGCCTCGGCACCGCAAGATGAAACGCTGCAGGTGCGTATATCAGGCCCCTATCTCACTCGGCAGGCTGCCCAAGCAGATCTCCGCGCAGCCATTGATGAAGCGCTCGACATAGACCCCACTGCCTCCCGCTACGAATACAAAATCTCCAAAGTAGAAAGCCGAAAGCCTGGCGTTATCCAACACATGGCTGCACACGCCTAAGTCCCTCCTCCCATGCACAGCTTGAGTTACGCAATCACGCTACTGGGTAATCGCTTCGCCGCTTACCGCTAAACCCCAAAAATTCCCCGTTTCAAGCAGCTGACTGTAAACCAACTTAGACTCGAAATTCATACGATCGATTCCGTAGACCTCGTAAAGCGCCTCAATATTCCCTAACGCCTCGTCAGAGCCATCGCCAAGCGATAACAGTAACTCATCGAGCGCCGCTGTTTCGGACAGCGCCTGTGCCGTATGCATCAACCCAGCATCGCGCATTCCTGAGACGAGGATGACTTGTGTATCGCGACTCGCGGCAAAACTCGAAAAGAAGCCGTAATCGCGAAATTGCTGCCCTTCTTCCGGCAATCCAGCATCGCTAGTAAAATAGGTCACGTTGTCTATGTCTATCAGCTCATCGAAACTACGCCCGACCGCTAACCCCGATCCTGCGAAAGTCATCGACGCGAGGCGGTCGAGTGCGCTGATATAGCCAATGTAGATGATATGATTTGCGCGAATGTCAGCCGACGTGAGATCGGACATCATAGTCATGTTCACCGACTTGCCGCTCTGCGCGAGCAGAGGTGAGATCTGCGCAAGCGCAAAGGCGCTCCCTTCGGGCATGTAGCTCAAGTCTAGATCGAGATAATTTTCGGATTGCTCGATATCTCCGAAACGAAACTCTTCTAGATCGCTGCTCGAATTGACAGTAAATTCACGAACCATTCTCGCAACATTGCCGTTCGCATTCAGCTCGCCAAAAATATAGTAGTCACCCATTACGATAAGCAACGGTTTGTCGTCGCTTAGCACGCTTGCCCAGAGCGGGTGGCTCGACGCAGGCATTGCTGTCACCTTACCCGGGGCATTATTCGAATCGGATAGCAGCGCGAGATTGGCGGTAAGCGCTATTAACACAAGCAGCAATAGCGCAGGCGTCAATCTTTGGCGAATCAGCCCAGCGGTTTTGGTCAACAAACTCTCTTCAGGAGGCGCGAGCAGAGCGGCTTTTTTGGGTTCGGGCGCTCGTGCATTGTGTTCACTAAAAAGAGAATGCCGACCCTTGGGCAAGACGAGCAGGACTGCCGCGTCTGGTTCGAAATCGGCATAGTAGCTCGCTAGCTTTTTACGCAGCTGGTGCACGGCGACACGCACGGCAGAATCCGAAGAGACGTCGAAATTCTCATCTCTGCCGAGTGCGCCAATAGCAATATCTAGCTCACGCGGAACATGACCCGCGAGCGCTGCATCGACAAGAAAGCTCAGCAGTTTAGGGTAAGTTTGCGACCGTCCGAGCGCGCCGCTGTCGATAATACGATTGCCGAGGGCCGACAGCTCAGCGGCTTTCATTGCCTCAAGCACCGGTCGCGGCGCGGCGCGAGACTCTGCCTCTCGAGCACTGATCTCGGGTGCGCTCGAGTCTTGCGTTAACGGTGTCTTATCGCTCATAAAAACATCTGAATATGTCACTAATAGTAGGCTGGCAGTATAGCACTCACGCGGGCATCACTCAGCGATTAACTCTCTATGAAGGCATCAGCTGCCATACTCTGCGCCATACGCCTAATATCGCGTGCCCACGTGGCACTCGCCGCTTCGAAACCCTCTCGGTTACTCGCATACAATGCTCTGGTCGCCTCTTCGAATCCTTCGCGATCTCCAGCCATAGCGGACATAAACCGATTCGCCCGATCCTGACTCGCTCGCCGGCTATCCGAATCTACGCTGGCCTTGCGTTCTGCATCGACTAACCGTCGCAGTGTTGCAGACGCACCACCACGCTGCGTGTCAAGCCATGCCCAGTGCCTCGGCAGCAGAGTGACCTCACGCCCGATTACACCTAACTTGGGTCGGCCTCGAGGTTTTTTTCCTGTACTTGCGTCCTCGGTGCTAGCCACTATAGGCACAGCAGATTCCAACTGCGGGGGCTCGCCATAGCGGCGCTCGATATCCAACTCATTGCCTGATAGATGCAAATCGATCTGGCGGCCATCGGCGCCCGCGAAGAGCAAAATCTCACCGCGCCGCAGCGCCGGCTCTGCCCCCTCAGCTTTCAGTTTAAGCGCGACCTCAAGCTGGTTTCCGTCCGCTATCAGTTTGTCGCCCTCAAAGGCTAGAAACCTGTTTTGCCAGTCTATTTTTCCCATTATTTCACTCTCCATCGCTGTGTGAAAGACTGGTAGTCGCCTTTCACTCTCATAATTAAACCATGGTCTTAATATTATTACCATGGTATTAATAATTATTTCCTCGGCGATGCTTTGCGCAGCACAATCGCCTGCGCTCTAGACAAAGAGCCGCCCCAGAGCCTATTCTGGCTCTTAAATTCATCCATCAGCTTCCCCAACAATTAGAAAGAGCTACCCTCCTTATGAAGAAGAACAATCCTATTTACTTGGCGTCTCGCAATACAGTGGCGCTCCTGCTCAGCCTTGTGATGCTTGCCGCATGCGCAACTCAACCCACGAGTGCGAACCGCTCGATGGGCAGCGGGCTTACGTTCGCCACTCCCGAATCGGTTGGCGTAGACTCAGACCGACTAGATCGACTAACGCAGGCGATGCAGGGATTCGTCGATGACGGACGTCTAGCGGGCGTGGTCACTGCCGCAGCTCGTGATGGAAAAATCATCCATTTCGAATCAGTAGGTCAGCGCGACATCGCTGCCGGATCGCCGATGACCGATGACGCCCTGTTCCGCATCTATTCGATGACCAAGCCAATCACGGGTGTTGCGATGATGATGCTCTATGAGCGCGGCCTCTTTAAGCTCTCGGATCCCGTATCAATGTATATCCCCGAGTTCGCCGATTTGCAGGTCTATGCAGGCATGGATGACGACGGCAATATGCTTACCGAGGCGCCCGCTCATCCAATGACTGTCCGCGAACTAATGAATCATACGGGCGGTCTTACCTACGGTCTGTTCTCTCAATCGCCCGTAGACGATCTCTATAACGCCGCCGGAGTGCTCGATCCGGCATCTAACCTTCAAGACATGATCGATAAGCTGGCAAAAATCCCTCTGCGCCAGCAGCCTGGCTCACTCTGGCATTACAGCGTCTCTGTCGACGTTCAAGGTTATATGGTCGAGAAACTTTCAGGGCAGCGCTTCTCTGACTTTTTAGAGGACAATATCTTCGAACCGCTAGTTATGGTCGACACAGACTTTTTCGTGCCAGCGGAAAAAGCGGGCCGATTAGCTGAAGTTTACGCCTACGGCCCCGACGGCAAACTCTTCGCAAGCGAAGGCTTTACCGACGGCCCAAGCTATCTCGTTGAGCACAATTTCGAAGGCGGCGGCGGCGGACTCGTCGGATCGACTATGGATTATTTGCGCTTTAGCCAAATGCTACTCAACGGCGGCGAGCTCGACGGCGCGCGCATCCTTGCCCCACTCACGATCGAACTCATGCATCGCAACCAGCTTCCAAAGGGACTTGGCGACAGCATACTCGGCGCCAATGGCACTACGTTCGGACTCGACTTCGCCATAATCGAAGACCCTGTCGAAGCCGAAGGTTACTCTAAAGGCGAATACTATTGGGGCGGCGCTGCGGGCACTTGGTTCTGGGTGGACCCTGTCGAGAACATCGTCTTTGTTGGGATGATTCAGCAGTTTGGCAATGGTATTCCCGACGTGCGTGGCACTTCACGGCGTCTGCTCTATCAGGCAATTATGGAGCCAAACGGCATCTAGAAAGTCTTGATAAGCGCCGCAATAAGAAACACCAAAAAAGCGTCGCCGTTTATACGGAAGGCGCTTTTTTTATGGCCGCGAATCGATTTTCAGTGCAGTGAGACACAGCAATGAGCCCGTGTGCCTGCGACTAGAAAAACTAGTGCAGACTCACCCCCCCCCTGCTATTTACGGCCATCAGAGTCATATTGTAGACAATATTGTTGAAATAAGAAGAATAAGGTCGCATAATCCGCGCCCATGAGCATAATTGTTGACAATAATGAAGCGCCTGAGCCACTTGCAGTGGCGCTATCACCCCTATCACCCTGTCTCTTATACACATCTGACGCTGCCGACGACTCCTTACGTGTAGA
>OJEO01000794.1_pt1 | contig 10093 bp, 6 predicted proteins | sample 1593621 | NCBI WGS metagenome assembly OJEO01 (sample SAMN05416875, study PRJEB24817) | seawater metagenome | isolation source: Sea water | place: Canada:Atlantic | collected 2013-11
AGAGGTCTCGTGGGCTCGGAGATGTGTATAAGAGACAGGAATTTATTATTTGGTTCATCAACGAAATTTTTTCCCTTAAAAGCATATCCGTGTTTTATATGAATGATGTCTCCTAACTTGAACTCTTTCCAACCTTCCCTCATACCCTTAAATTTTGAATTTGCTTCATCAAACCTTCGGCTTCGGTATTTAAGTCGGCTAACTCACCGTGAATTTTGCGCATTCGGCCTTTATAATCAAAGTCCATGTCAATGTCAATGCTTACGCCCACATAACGGCCGGGTGTAAGGCTATAATCCTGTTCGCGCACTTCTTCCAAATCCACCACTTTACAAAGGCCTTCTACGTCTTGGTAGGTACCGTTGGGGAAGTGCTTGTTAAACCACGCATTGTCTTTTTCCACCTCAGGGGTTTCCCCGCGAAATAAATTCATGACAGCGGTCAAGCCTTCCAACTGCTCGTCGCTAAAATCGTTGATGGTGCTGCTTACCTTGCGGTAGGTGTTTCTGGCATCGATCATCAAAATCTTATCCTTGTTTTCTTTCCGCTTGCCTTTATTGAAAAACCATAAATGACAGGGCAAACTACGTGTATAGAAAAAATTATTGCTAATGGCCACGATACATTCCACCGCTCCGGTTTCCACCAGTTCTTGCCTGATGCGTTTTTCGCTGTGACCGGCATCGGTAGCGCTACTTGCCATCACAAAGCCAGCGCGGCCCGTGGGGTTTAGGTAACTGTAAAAATATTGCATCCACAAATAATTTCCGTTGGGGATGGTGCCTTTCCCGGTTAAGGGCGGGCCATAGGGCAAGCGCTTGTCTTCGGTCAAAAATTTGTTTTTGGCATCTACCTTATCCACATTAAACGGCGGATTGGCCATCACAAAATCACATTTCTCATACAGTTGGTGCGGATCGCTGTAAAAACTGTTTTCATTGATGATCTTGCCTTCAATCCCATGGATGGCGAGGTTCATCTTGGCAATCTTGGTGGTATTGCTTTTATATTCGGTACCATATACGGTAATGGCTTCGTTTACACTTTTCTGTTCGTGGTTTTTAATAAAATGTGCCGATTGCACAAACATCCCACCCGAGCCACAGGCCGGATCTTGGATAATCCCGTGGTTGGGCTGGATAAAGTTCACGATTAAGTTTACCAAAGAGGGTGGCGTAAAAAATTCGCCTCCTTCCTGCGCACCGGCACCTTGCATAGAGAATTTCATCAAGAAATATTCATAAATACGTCCAAACACGTCGCCTGAAGCGTTTTTTACGGCATCTTTATTAAATACCCTGATGATATCGCGCAAGAGTTTCGGCTCCAGCTCTTCGTAATTTTTTGGCAAAATGCCCTGCAAATCGGGATATTCGGCCTCAATGCTTTTCATGGCATGGTTTACGGCCGCGGCAATATCCTGATCGCCGGGAAGGTTGGCCAAAGTTTCATATTTGGAAGCTTCGGTGAGTTGAATCGCACCTGCAGCCAAATAATCTTCCTTTAAAGCTTTCCGTTTTGCTCCCGTCCGTGGGTTAATGGGTAGGTTTTCCTCAATATGTATTTTGGCATCTTCATACCGGTTTTGTGCAAAACGCAGTAACACCAATCCTAAAAGTGGATCTTTATATTCAGCGGCAGTAAGTTTGGAATTGGCACGTAGGTTATCGGCAGCGTCCCATAATTCTTTTTCTAGGTCACGCAGTTGTTGTTGGGTCATATAAAGTTATGTTTTCAGTCTATTTAAAAGAAGCGCTTGTTTATTCAGAAATGCTTCTTTTAGGGGAGCAACCAAATATAGGCTTTTTCTTAGTTTTTAAAAACAAGTAATCTATGAGACCTACAGCCATAATAACATCTACAATATCCCAAAGTTCTCTCACTAATGCGGTTAAAAATAATACCACCTATCTCAATTTTTGCTTCAATACTTCTCGTTTGCTAATTATAAAATACATTTAAAATTGATGCGTCAAAAAGTTATTTTACATCAAGATTTATTCTATTTTTCATTCGTTTTACTTTTAATTTTAAAAAGATAGCAATAGCTGGTAAAGCAACCAAGAGAAAGGGAAAAAGTACACAAAAGAAAAAGAAATTTACTTCATAATATGAGGTTCCAGTAAGATTTGCCAGATTTATCGTAAAGTCTGTGCAGTAAACATACAGTTTAGACATGAGTTGTGTTATAATTTTAACGATGCTCATATTACACTTGTTTAAGTTTTTTAATTTCTATTGTATAATCGATAATCTTAATAAGTGCATACCAAATGAAGAGTGGGCAAAGAACAACTAGAAAAATGATATTTGCCGCGCCATAATTTCCAGTAGATCGCAACGCATTAATAGCTCCAAAATAAATTTTATTGGTAATCCCTAAATAACCTTTTAAGAATCGTACATGATGTTGTTCACAATATTTGGTATCACTATGTGCTACCCAAGTGCATTTTTTAGGCGTTCTAATATCCGAATTGATGGCGGTAATACCATGCATAGAATAAGGTTTTTCTTTTATAGTAGGCCGATATGCTTCGTTTATCAAAACCATTATCAGGTATGGTAGGATAAGTAACATTAAGTTTCTTACAAGTCGCATGGGTAAGTTGGTTTATAGTATTTTGCTATAAATAATAACTTGAATTTAAAATACGATAGAAATCATTTTAACGTGGTATTCTTTTTTTGTGAAATAAAAAGGCTTACCAATAAAGCTATTGCAACCACTACGTCGATGGCATTCCAAAGTTCCCTACCAAGGGCAACCTTAAAGAAAGGTTGAAACAATAGAGCCAAGGCCACATAAACAATTACCCAAACCGTATTATTATTTTGAAGCTCTCCATACGCCAAGATCGCAAAGCCCACAAGAGCCAAAAACCGAACCAACTCATAATAACCGTAGGGCATTTTAAATAGGCAGAGCAGGAATAGTAAGGCTAAAATTATTTTTATGGGTTTATATGGCATAACCTTAATTTACTTTAAATTCGAGAAATACAGGGAGGTGGTCTGAAATAAAACGGGCGTTTTTCAGGTTCTCACAACTTTTAACAAAGTCGATACTACCAGCATTTAGCTTTTGCAAGCCTGCTGAAAAGTAAAAGTTGTCAATGGCATGATTTGTATAGACACCATTCTTGCATTTTCTTTTTAAGGTTGTTGCTTTATTATGTAGTGCACTTTTAAAACCGTTTTTATAAAATGGTTCCCATACTTCTTGATTTTCATCAAGATTGAAATCACCTGCTATAATCACATTTTTAGAATCTAACCTTTTTTCATAATCTATAAAATGGGTTATTTCTAGTTCGGGTTTATCATAGTATTTACGAGAATGGTAGTTTACAATGTAAAAAGGCTTGTTGTCTCCCTTTTTTATAAACGAGGCAATATACGGTTCGCGATACACCTTTTCTGATAGCTCTTTATCCAAAAATGGTTTTCCGTTTAAAGTCACTTTTGCCGTTTTCCAAAGAAAAGCATACCGCTCACTCATATAAACCGAAGGACTTTGAGTAGGATCGCTTATTTTGTAGTCCCATTTAGATCCCATTCGGTTAAGTTCATCCGCAATTTTAGCAACAGACTGTGCGCCGGCAGGATCTTTAGCAACCACCTCCTGAAGTGCTACTATATCGAAGTTGCGAACAATGGTTGCGATCGTGTGGATTTCATCTGCATCTTTAGTTCGTCCTAGATCGCGGATGTTCCAAGAGGTCAATGTTAAATTTTTTGATTCGCTGGTATTTAAGAAACCGTCCTTTTCTTCATTCACTTCTATAGCAATGTTAGAAGCTATACCGTTATTGGATGTATTCGCTAACTCAGTATAATTTTTAGTATTAAAATTACAGGATATTAAAGAAGCCAGTAAAAAGAGAAAGAAAAATTGCTTTTTTTTCATGAGAATGAATACTATATTATTACGAGTCATATCGAACTATATCTTTGATATTATTTATAGCAGCCACTTGAATCACAACATATTTTTTCCTATTATTTTTTCTAAAGGTTAATATTGGATTGATTGCTGGATCTCTATGCCTTGAGAATTCGCTAAGCTTTACATCCTCATTGCTAGCTATTTTTTCGTGAACTACATAGTTTTGTACATGAAGGGCATTTGCTGTTTGTTTAAGATTGCAAAAGGGCATTGATACATTTTGAATATTATTCATTGTACGTTGTAAAGAAGATGCATCTTCAAAATATGAATATTGTTTACCTTGAATATAATCAACTATGCTTATATCTAGAATACTCTCAGTATTTTTATGAATGTCATCTAAATAATTGTCTTTCAAATTATTAAACACCTCATCAACATTATTCTCTTTTGGATTGTATCCTTTATGAAAGGAATCAGACAGATTAGGTAAGTTTTTGAGAAACTTCGATTTATTTTTTTCAAGATAATTTAGTAATGGCTTCTTTTTTATAACATTGATCACGAAATCAGGCGAATCATATTCAATTTGATTTAGTGTATCTTCACTTTCACCCTGCCAGTTTTTAACTTTTGAATAATAACGAGATATAGCCTTATACCGCTTTATCAAATCTTGATTCATGTCTTCGAATATATCAAACAACTTATCAGCCGCCTCGAAGGCATATTTATCTTTTTCACCGAAACTATTTGACGGAGGCACCTGCAACGTTTCAGTTTTTGAAGATTTATTCTTCTGTACAAGTTTTATAAATCCATACACTAAAATAATTATTCCTATAATAACCCCAGCTAAATTTCCATATAGGGTGATTACAGACATCAATAGAGCCGAAATAATAACTGCGAATAAACCTGCAAGTGTAATTAAAACAGGTATCGTATAATTAACTTTTTCTTCGTTCTTCTTTGGGTTAGGAACAGTTCTCGTTTGGTCTGCTTCTTCTTTTAATTTATCAAATAATTGCTTTCTAAAAAGTGGATCTTTTATTTTCTCAGCATTTTCTTCATTTCTGAGCGCCAAATTATCATAATCTATTTTGACGTTAGTTAATTTTCTTTTTTTCGTTCTTAAATTATACTCTCTAATTACTTTCCTACGAATTGTAGTGTCCTTTAAAAAAGAAAAACTTGTGTTACTGTCATAATTAAACTCATTAAATGATAGATCTACTATATCAGTAATCACAAATGCCTCCTGGCAAAACTCTGGATTCGCAATATAATCATAGGGTGCGTAACAATAGCCATTGTCCCCGAACTCTTTTCCCCAACTGTTTCTTAGCTTAAACAACTTTTCGTCATCATTATACCCAACAATCAACAAGGCGTGGTTTCCATGATTCTCATAACTCCTTTCATGACTTGAGGGAAAAGGAATTACCCCTAATTTATTTTTGGGATAGAAAGACTTAAATATTCTTAAACCAATAATAACAGGATGACCATTAGCAATGGCCTGTCTAAAGTCCTTTTCTTTTATTTTTATTCGAGATGCCTTTTTTACAACTTGGTGTTGCGCTTCAGTATAAGCTTCCTCCGTTGGTTGATCTGCAAATGAATCAACCTTATATGGATGACTTTTAGAATGGCAAGCTCCTTTTTCTTTTACTGAGCGAATAGTATCTAAAAGAGTTGCGCCTGTTTCTACATTCGCATTTCCGTTTAAATCTCTCGTATTAAAATAAACAAAAAGCTCGCTAATATCGACGCTTTTATTGTTTTGCTTTGCGAAAAACTCATATACTGCTGCAATAGCGAAAGCTGTACAACTACCTAATTTGCCTTGATTTTTCACGGAAGGAAAGTAACCAGACAAATCTATTGTTGCAGGGATAGTCTCATCGTTAAATGTATAAACTTCATCATTCGGGCTAATTGGAGATGGGATATAACCGGATGCATTAATTCTTTTCCCTCCTACACTAAAAATACCATCGTCAAAAGATATATCCAAATCGCGGTTTATTTCCTCGGATTGCTCTTCTAGTTTTTTTATTTTATTCTCATCCCTCTTAATCCCTTGTGTTAAGGCTGTAATTTCGCTTCTAAGTTCTTTTTGCTCATAAAATTTAACTCGCTCTTTATCCTCTAGATATTTATTAAAATAGTTTAGAATATCAAACTCTAAATCACTAATGTTTAATCGTTTTTCACTCCAGTCAATTCCCTCTAGTTTTTTGTCATCCTCTCCTAAGAGGTTTGCAAGTAAGGTTTTAGACTCCCCAATAGTGTTATTGGTGCTTGTAATAAATTGCTCCAATTCAGCATCAAACCCTTTAATGTATGTTTCTGAATTTGCAGTTAAAGCTCTATGGTTTTCTTGTGAAAATGGGTATGTGTCTAAAAAATTTAAAAAAAAGTCTTGGTGTTCCTCGATAAAAGGATTGCATGTATTAAAAATATCTCTTAGTTGAATTCCTCCTTTCTCTAAAATACCTTCTTGATCAAATTTGTATTGTAAAATGGTATTAGCAATAACATTTCTAAAAAGCATTTCGTTGAAATGGATAACACCTAATCCAAAAACTTTTGATTTATTCATTGCAGCTCCAGAAGTTGCACGAATCATTTGAAAAACAAAAAATTCACTTAAAGCAAAGGCTAACCAATCTAGACTTAAATTTAACAGGAACCTCCCTTCATTTCTATCATCCAAATAATAGATGTCCCTAATTATAAAATCGTATTCTTTAGCTATACTTTCTATCAATTCTAACTCCTCTTGTATAGGGACGTCCTGAGTATATCCCTTACTCTGAACATTATACAAAATCACAAATAGCTTGACATTAATGTTTGATATTTGCTGGTTCTCTTTTAACTCCTTAATTGCATCTAAAAGAAATTTTAACTGAGCTGTTGAATCACTATCACAAACTGATAAGGTAATGTTCACGCTAATTACTCCATCTACCAAACCACTTACTACATTTCTTAACCTATTGATTTCTCCATACAGCTCAAAATCAAACCAAGCCTTAATATTATCTTCATTGGAAACAGAAAATTCGCGGTCTTTTATGGTAGAAAGCTGGTGATTTCCTTCTTTCAACTCCATAGATGCTGATAGAATATGCTTTTTATAAAAATCACGTTCATGATTTTTAAAATGCAAATCAATTCGGTCAACAAGTTGTTTCCCTTGCTGATTAATACCAATATTAATGGAGGAAGAAGGCATAGATTATATATTAAAATGGGACATATTGAAGTTGATATTAAGTGTTAAAAAGTAAACTATCCGATCAAATACAGCCGATAAAATAACCTAAGTAATTAACTAAAGTTTCAAATATCACTGACCGGACAAGTCAACTTATTATTTAAACACTATACAGCCAACACCTTTTTTACAAAGTTAATTTCATCACTAAATAATTCTCTTACCTTGATCATTTTAGAATCTTTAAGCTCACTATTCTTAAAATCCTTTTTTGAGAAATGTTCGTTATAGTTAGTGCCTGTAGTAACTTCAGTAATTAGTTTTTGATTTTCAGTTTCTCCTAAACGGTTAATTTTAAGATCTATCATTTTTTTGAACTCACCTTGAAGTTTACGCCTTTTGAAATCATCAAAAGCCTCATCTCTATATCTCCCTAATTCAATCCAGTAATCTTCAATAGGATCGCCTTGATCTTCACTATAGGCAAGATATTTTTCAGTTTCCTCATCATATTTAATAAAGTTATAGACAATACCTGTTACCCAATACTCAAGACTATGGTCTTCACGTTTGGTGGGATATATATCAAACCCTTCTCGTTCCATTTTTAGAAGCCAGTTCGAATCTATGTGATGACTAATGTTACTGGTTTTACTTTTTTCTTCATACAAGGCCATATTAGAAACGGCATAAATAGGGACCGTTGCTTCCATTCTGTAAATAACAATTCTATCATCCATATTTGTAGAATTGAAATTTGCTTTTTGGTTTGTTCCAAGAAGATCCTTAAACAAGTTGTCCTTAACTAAAACCGAGTTTCTACTATTCGGAACCCCAACAATAAAAGCTTCATGATGTTGCCTATTAACTACATGCCCCTTGTAGTTATAAGACCAAAGTGGATTTGATTTAATGATCAATTCATTTATCATTTCATTTAATTCTTCAGCAGAGTATGTTGATAATACCTCATCGATATTTTTATTTCGGTATTCTAAAGCCTTAGGTAATTCTTTAGAAAAGCTCCAAAAAGCACCAGATATTAATTTATCTGACATTTCAGAAAAATCATACAAACCATTATTGTTACTATTATTAGAGATGTTTTTTATGAAATCGTTTATATTAACGTCTTTATCAGACACTTTCACCTTATTGACAAAATCACGGTGCAGTTCTTTAACAAATTTCTTTGGCACCTCATTAATTTGATTTTGTAAACCTATAAAACTTGATTCACAGTCTTCAGCTACCTTTTCTAGCTTAAAAATAATGTCTTTTACTCTAGAATGATGACTATCAACAGTTAACAGTAAATCGTTAAAAAACGTTATTGCATATTGACGTCTAAAAATTTCATGGGTATTACTTGCCACTAAATTTACTGATTGTATAATGTCGTCCTTAGTATCTTTTAATTTTGAACCAAACTTTTTCTGCATAAAGCTCAATTCTTTCAATTCTGAAATATTTTGATTTACTTGATTTCTAAGATTTTTATCATTTTCAGATATTTCTTTTTCCTCCTCTTTCATCTCTTTTAAAAAAACATTGACATGTTTTGTCAAAGCATTTAAAAAACGGTCGACATTTCCAACTCCAGATGGTTTGTTGATATGCGTAATAATAAACTTATTTAGTTTATCATTTACTTCTCTTTCTTTAGAACTAAAATTCTCTTCAATCTCACCTTTTGCAGAATCAGAAACATTTCCTAAATAAGAGATTATTTCCGGTTCTATCGAATTATCATTCTGAATATAGGAGTAAGGGATTCTTGGACTTTCTGATAAGAGAGAGTCAATTAAATCATTATTTTCATCTCCATTATTTTCTCTAATTTTAGCGTTGTTAATAAAAACATCATCCAAATTAAAAGAATCTGTTTCTGGCGTAATTAAGTTGTTTATAATACTAACCGAGGCTTTGTGAGCATATATATTTCCAAGCTTATTACCGTCGTAATAAAGCTCGCTCAATCCAAGTCCACACGCCCAAGAATGCTTATCCTCCACTTTCATAGATCCCCCAGCAATAACGGTCTTCACATTATCATATGAACTCGCCATAGTCCCACTTAGCTCACTTGCTCCTGTAAACATAGCCAAACCAATGAGCTCGCTTAAATCGTTTACTTTTGTATAAGTGTTCGCATTTTTATCGCTATTGTTTATCGTGAAAACCAAGTCAAAAGGAGGAGTTTCTATTTCTATATTTTTGTTAGCATATTTAATTTCAAGGGGTTTTTTATCAAAGTTATGATGCATCAAGTAGTCTAAATCATATAAGGCACCATAACCATTCGGCAATACATTTGCCATAGCAGGCCCTGTCATCATAGCATTAAATACATCAGGCAAAATGGCAAATCCAATTGTTGACACCCCTACATTAGCGTTAATACTCTTTGAAACTTCTTTCACTATATATGCGATATCTAAAAAAGTTCCACTACCAGTTCCTCCAGCAACAGAAAACATCATATTTATTTCAACATCGTCTCCATTTACTTCAAATTTTTTATTAGCTATAGCATCAGCATCTAAAATAGAGGTAAGTTTGCTTTGAATGGCATGTTCTATGGCGCCGTAATTAAAATGAGTAGCAAAACGCCCATTAGACCTTACTTGGCCTGCACCATCTGTTAAACTTACCAACAAAGGTCTATTTTCAGACGGGACAAATTCAAATAAATCCGGCTGCTGTCTCAATACTTCTTGAGGACTATGAACTCGTATATAAAGAAACTCAGAGCTATCTAAGCCTACTCTTTGATCGCCCAAATGGCTGTCCATTTGAATATTACGGCTATCTCCATCAGTATCTAAAGCGAGAAAGCCCGTCATTGGTGGTATTTCTCCATAGGTATCTATAAACCTTTTTTTAGTGTGTAAAATTGACTTTAAACCAGTTCCACCTAATCCCTGTCTCTTATACACATCTCCGAGCCCACGAGACCTCTCTACATCTCG
>OJEO01000798.1_pt1 | contig 10060 bp, 11 predicted proteins | sample 1593621 | NCBI WGS metagenome assembly OJEO01 (sample SAMN05416875, study PRJEB24817) | seawater metagenome | isolation source: Sea water | place: Canada:Atlantic | collected 2013-11
AGATGTAGAGAGGTCTCGTGGGCTCGGAGATGTGTATAAGAGACAGACTTTAATGTTACGTCAATGTAAATTTAACGTTAACTAATTAAATTTTTCATATATTTGGGGTTGACAAAAATGAATGTATTATGAGCAATGAGGATAACAAATATTATATATTGAAAGTAAAATATTCAGTTCAAGAAATATCTGGCAAGAAAAAAAATGGTAAAAAATCAATACATAAAAGGAAAAAGCGCTATTTGGTTAAAAACCTTGACACCTTAGACAGCAAATTCCAAGATATTGAAGACGCATTAACCGAAGTGGAGAACACGAACTCCAAAAATATCTTTAATCTTTTTAGAGATTATTTGGTTCGGTTTGGTTCTAATTGTAACTCTACTTATCACCGAATGCTGCGCATTTAAACTTTTAAAGAAATTTATTAAAAAGCAAATGGATAAATCTATTTGCTTTTTTTTGTTTTAGCGCATAAAAAAGGTGAACGCTTGTTATAGAGAGTGTGAAACGGCTCGCTGATAAGTATGTTCTTGTCATTACAGTTATATCTTTAGCTCGCCACCCCGAATTTAGGGCATAAAAAAAGGATGTACAAGGTTCAAGGAAAAAGGGAAACGGCTCGCATTAAAATTCTTGCTTTGATATTTTAATTTTGAACATTGCTCGCCACCCCATTTAGATTTAGCGCATAAAAAAAGGTGAACAAGCGTTCACCTTTTTTTGCCCCAAATCTTACCATAAACTTAACCTACTTATGCTATGGTATAGTCCAAATATATGCTAATTTTTTAGTTCTACCCTAAGCCTTTTCCTACTTTTGGATAAACTGTTTTATAAACTCGATTAACGGTTTAATTATAGCTAATCACACTGTTTTTTAACAGTTTAATACGCTCTTTCCGGATTTCCTTCGTAAAAATGAACGTAGGCTTTGTTCACCACGCGCTTTCCGCCATCGGTAGGATAATCACCAGTGAAATACCAATCCCCTAAGTTTTTAGGACACGCTTTATGCAGGTCATCCACCGATTGGAAAATCAATTTTACATCCGCCTTAATGGTTTCATCACTGATTATTTCAGCAATCTTATCTGAAATTTCTTGATCACTAAAAGGAGCGTATAAATCTTTTACGTGATTCACCACATCTTTATCTTCTACATCTAATTGCTCTTTACACTTATGGTAAATTTCCTCCACAACATCATACGTGCCGCGCTCTTTATGGAGTGCTAATGCTGCTTGAAAAGCAACCAAACCTTCCAGTCGAGCCATATCAATACCATAACAATCTGGATATCGAATTTGCGGTGCCGACGAAACCACGACGATTTGTTTTGGGTTTAATCGGTCCAACATTTTTAAGATACTCTTTTTAAGTGTTGTTCCCCGTACAATACTGTCATCAATAATCACCAAGCTATCCGTTGGCTTAACAACGCCATAGGTTACATCGTATACGTGAGCCACAAGATCATCCCGGCTGCTATCTTCAGTAATAAAGGTCCGAAGTTTTACGTCTTTAATCGCAATTTTTTCGGTGCGTATTTTATGTTGTTGTATTTGCTGAAGCCGTTCAGTGGTTAAATTCCCTTCTTCTTCTAAAATGGCTTCGTTTTTCTGTTTGTTCAGTTCGTTTTGGGCAGCATCCAGCATTCCGTAGAATGAAGTTTCAGCTGTATTGGGAATAAAAGAGAACACCGTATTTTCGGTATCGTGATTTATTTCCTTTAACACTTTCGGCATCACCAAACGGCCTAACTCTTTTCGTTCTTCATAAATTTCAGCATCACTTCCGCGGGAAAAGTAAATACGCTCAAACGAACAAGATTTACGCTCCAACGGCTCTAATATCTTTTTTTCTGAAAAACTACCGTCTTTCTTTAAGATAATGGCGTGTCCTGGCTCTACTTCTTTTATGGCTTCAAACGGAACATTAAATACAGTCTGAATTGCCGGTCGTTCTGAAGCCACCACAATTACTTCGTCATCTTTGTAATAATAGGCTGGACGAATTCCGGCAGGATCGCGTAATACAAACCCATCACCGTGACCCAACATTCCAGCCATGGCATAACCGCCGTCCCAATCTCTAGCCGATTTTTTAAGTATTTTTTCAATTTTAAGGTTTTCAGCAATAAAAGGCGAAGCTTCCATTTTATTCAACCCTGCTTTTTTTGATTTTTTGTAAAGCTTGCGAACACCTTCATCTAAAAAATGACCTATCTTTTCCATTACGGTAATGGTATCGGCTTTTTCTTTTGGGTGCATCCCCAATTTTATCAAATTATTGAATTGCTCGGTGGTATTCGTCATGTTAAAATTACCGGCAATAATTAAATTCCGGTGCATCCAGTTATTTTGACGAAGAAACGGGTGTACGTTTTCCACACTATTAATGCCAAACGTTCCATACCGAACATGGCCTAAAAACAATTCGCCTATATAAGGAATATTCTTTTTTTGCGCTGTTACATCATTTTTGTATTCTGGGTGTCTTATAAATTCCTCATTTATACGACCGTTAATTTGAGCAAAAATATCCTGTATAGGCTGCGATTTGTTAGATCGTACTCGGCTTATATAGCGCTCTCCAGGATCTACGTCGAGTTTAATACTGGCAAAACCAGCGCCATCTTGACCACGGTTGTGCTGCTTTTCCATCATCAAGTACATTTTATTTACTCCATAAAATGCAGTTCCGTATTTCTCCTTATAATATTCAAGCGGTTTCAGCAATCGTACCATTGCTATTCCACATTCGTGTTTTAACGCGTCGCTCATTTTTCTGAAAAATTAGTTCAATTAAAAACGCCCCGAAAATTCAGGGCGCGTTGTTATGTTAATTCTATATCAAATTGTGTTAGGCTTTGAAATTGTTTCAAGCGCTGATGTACTTCTTTTTTGGTGAGACTCTCTAACCGTTCTGTTCCAAATTTTTCTACACAGAACGAAGCTAAAGTCGAACCATAAATAATGGCATTCTTCATATTTTCAAAACTATAATCAGCCGTTTTTGCCAAATACCCCGTAAATCCTCCTGCAAACGTATCGCCTGCTCCCGTGGGATCAAAAACTTCTTCTAAAGGTAAAGCGGGTGCAAAAAAGATATCTTCATTATGAAATAATAAAGCACCGTGTTCTCCTTTTTTAATAACCACATATTTAGGCCCCATCTCCTTAATTTTTTGAGCTGCTACTACTAAGGAGTATTCTCCAGTTAGTTGTCTAGCTTCTTCGTCATTAATAGTAATTACATCTACTTTTTTAATAACTTGTTTTAATTCGGTTAACGCACTATCCATCCAAAAGTTCATGGTATCCAGTACGATTAATTTAGGTGAATCCATTTGCTCAATTACACTTAATTGGACGAGCGGGTGTAGATTTCCTAACATGACCACTTCAGCATCTTTATAGCTTTCTGGTACTTTTGGCTGAAAATTTTCCAATACATTCAACTCGGTTGCCAAGGTATCGCGAGAATTCATATCGTTATGATATTTTCCGCTCCAGAAAAATGTTTTTCCTTCTTTTATAATTTCGAGCCCTGAAACATCCAAATTATTGTTTTTCAGCATAGCGATATATTCCTCTGGAAAATCACCGCCAACTACCGAAACAATAGCGCCATCGGCATTAAATTGGCTGGCTGCCAATCCTATATATGTAGCGGCTCCACCTAATATTTTATCGGTTTTGCCAAAAGGGGTTTCAATAGCGTCGAAAGCAACGGTACCAACAATAACAAGTTTGCTCATAAAAGGGTTTTAAATTGAGGGTGCAAATTTAACGAAATAATTTAGAAAATATATCTTTTTAACGAAGACTAAACAAAGTGTAAATTGCTGATAATTACTTTCTTCCGAAATCGGCTGGAATTTCGCCCCAGGCTTTGGTTTCCCATTTAACCACTTTGGTGGAATAGGTGTTTGCTTTCAACCAAGCTTCAGCTCGTTTCACCAGTTCCTGTAAGTTTTTATTATGCACGCCCCACTTTAGTTTGGTGTTACATTTTTTTCGTTTTACCCAACCCATGGCAATTCTGCTATCACTATAAAGAATACGGTCGCTATTTACCTTTTTTAAATAAGCTAATCCGTGAACCAAAGCCAAAAATTCTCCCACATTATTGGTGCCTTGTTGAAAAGGCCCCTGATGAAATAATTGTTTATGCGTTTGCGTATCCACCCCGCGATATTCCATTTTTCCGGGGTTACCACTGGAAGCTGCATCAACCGCAATGGAGTATAAGTTTGGCTGACCAATTTTTGCTAATTGTTCTTTAGTGAGTGTTTTCTTCTTTTTAGTATTTTTCCCCTTATAATCTGCATAATCTTTATTGTATGCTATTTTGGCCTCTTTTAAACTTTCGAAACTTTTGTATTGTGCACCGGTAACTCCTGTAATGGCCTTTTTGCATTCTTTCCAACTGTGAAAAATACCTGTTGGGTTTCCAAACCAGATTACGTAATATTTCTTGGTTTTTGCCATTATTTGGTTTCTTGAGCCATTAACAGTTGTTCAATCACCTTCGGAAAATGTTCGTATTCCAACGCATGTACTTTTTCGGCAACTGTTTTTGGCGTTTCTTGAGCCGAAAGAGACGTTTTTTCTTGAAATATAACAGCCCCTTCATCATAATTTTCATTTACATAATGAATTGTGATGCCTGTTTCAGGTTCTTTATTGGCAATAATTGCTTCATGAACATAGGTTCCATACATTCCTTTTCCTCCATATTTTGGAAGCAAAGCTGGATGAATATTGATCACTTTATTAGGGTATTTTTTTAAAATTAGCTCAGGAAATTTCCACAAAAACCCAGCTAATATAATAAGGTCTGGCTGGCTTTCCTGTATGGTTTTTACCACTCCTCTTTCAGAAAACAACTCCTCTCTATTAAAGTGTACTGCTTTGATATTGTGTTTTCTAGATTTTTCAAGTACCTTAGCATCTTTCTTATTAGACAGGACAAGAACAACTTCACCAAGGTTAGATTTTTTAAAATATTTTATTATATTTTCGGTATTAGTACCACTACCGGAAGCGAATATAACGAGACGTTTTTTCATCAAAATAATAATGAGATTTTCAAGAAGTAATATAAAATAAATAACAAAAGTAAGGTAATAGGGTTTTACTTCTCCCAAAATTGTTTTAAATTGGTGTTCACATTTTATGTTTAAAATGGTGTATTAAATTAAAAAATTTTATTTTTGCCACTTAATTAAATTAAAAAAACAAAGATTATGTCAGACATTGCATCAAGAGTAAAAGCAATTATAGTAGACAAACTAGGAGTTGACGAAAACGAAGTTGTTAACGAAGCAAGTTTTACAAACGACTTAGGAGCTGATTCCCTAGATACCGTTGAACTTATTATGGAGTTCGAAAAAGAATTTGATATTCAAATTCCAGATGATCAAGCTGAAAACATCGCAACAGTAGGTCAAGCAGTTTCATATATAGAAGAAGCTAAATAAATTTAGTCCCGTATGGAACTTAAGCGAGTTGTAGTTACAGGTCTTGGAGCACTAACGCCCATTGGTAATACGATCCCTGAATATTGGGAATCATTAATCAATGGAAAAAGCGGTTGTGGCCCTATTACTTATTTTGATGCTGAAAAGTTCAAAACTAAATTCGCTTGCGAGCTAAAAGATTTTAAGCCAGAAGATTTTTTTGATCGGAAAGAGGCACGAAAACTAGATCGCTTTGCGCAATATGCTTTAGTTTCTTCAGATGAAGCAATTAAAGATGCGGGAATAAACCTAGACGAAGTTGATAAGTTTCGCGTAGGTGTTATTTGGGGCGCTGGTATTGGTGGTCTCGAAACCTTTCAAAACGAGGTAATAAACTTTGCAGAAGGGGACGGAACGCCACGTTTCAACCCCTTCTTTATCCCTAAAATGATAGCCGATATTGCACCAGGTAATATTTCTATTAAACACGGCTTTATGGGGCCAAATTACACAACGGTCTCTGCTTGTGCATCTTCTGCCAATGCGATGATTGATGCGTTAAACTACATTAGGTTAGGGCATTGCGATGTCATTGTGACCGGCGGTAGTGAAGCAGCAGTAACCAAAGCAGGTATGGGCGGGTTTAATGCTATGCACGCACTTTCTACCCGAAATGACAGTCCAGAAACTGCATCAAGACCTTTTGATGCTACTCGTGACGGATTTGTATTAGGAGAAGGCGCTGGTGCGTTGATTCTTGAAGAATACGAGCACGCTAAAAAACGCGGTGCAAAAATATATGCTGAAGTTGTTGGTGGTGGAATGTCTAGTGATGCACACCATATGACAGCTCCTCATCCAGATGGAATTGGTGTAGAGCGTGTAATGCTTAATTGCTTACGCGATGCAGGCATGAGCCCTAATCAAGTAGATGCTATTAATACACATGGAACATCGACGCCTTTGGGTGACGTTGCCGAATTAAAAGCAATTACTAAGGTGTTTGGAGAACACGCTAAAGACATTAATATTAATTCCACCAAGTCTATGACTGGCCATTTATTGGGTGCCGCAGGGGCAATCGAAGCCATTGCATCCATATTGGCTATGGAAAACAGTATTGTTCCTCCAACAATCAACCATTCTACAGTGGATGAAAACATAAATCCATCCCTTAACCTTACCTTAAACAAAGCTCAAGAACGTGAAATTAAAGTAGCGATGAGCAATACTTTTGGATTCGGAGGACATAACGCTTGCGTACTTTTCAAAAAGCTGGACGCGTAAACAATAGATGACATCTATAAAACACATATTTAATTCCCGAAATTCAAACGACGGGGATTTTTTTTATGCGATTAAAAAAATTCTTGGTTTTAAACCAAAGGATATTTCCATATACAATGAAGCTTTTACACATCGTTCTTTACACGAAAAAAACAATGAGGGACAACCTCAAAACTATGAACGGTTAGAGTTTTTGGGCGACGCTATGTTGGGTTCAGTAATTGCAGCCCACCTTTTTACTAAAGTCCCTTCAGGCGATGAAGGATATCTCACCAAAATGCGCTCTAAGGTAGTAAGTCGTGAGCATTTAAACGAATTGGGAAGAGACCTAAACCTAATTAAGTTTTTAAAATCCTCTGTCGCTACAAACCAATTTGGAGGAAATATCCACGGAAATATCTTCGAAGCCTTGGTTGGTGCTATCTACTTGGATAGAGGTTATAAATACTGTGAGAAATTTATCTATAAACGCGTCATTAAGCCGTATGTAGATATTGAACGCCTTGAAGGTAAAATAATAAGCTATAAGAGTTTATTTATTGAATGGTGTCAAAAATCGAAACAACACTTCAAATTTCATATTTATGAAGATACCGGTAAAGATGAATTGAAACACTTTGCCGTTAAACTTCAATTGGGAAACGAAACGATAGCCAAGGCACGCGCTACTTCAAAAAAGAAAGCCGAAGAACGCGCCGCCAAAAGAGCTTATTATAAGTTTCAGTCAAAAATTGACAAAGAATTAAACTAACACGCTCGAAAGTTCCCTAAAGTATCCTTATTTTTATGCTAAAATCCGTTATGGGTAAACACAGATTAGTGCTCGAGGATGATTTTAAGGAAGATTTTCAAATTTTAGCCATTCATTCTGGCGTAGAAGCCTATAAAATGGCGTTCTACCTCAATAAGTATTTAGAGTTGCGGTTAAAAAGAAGGAGAACCGATCTTGAATATTCAAAAGATGGATTGGAAATACAGTTTCCGTTATACGAATTTAAGGACAATACTAAGTATACTATTTACAATCTTATTTCTAACACCTGTAAATCTACCACGGCAAATACAACAGCAAGTGGAGGATTATTCGAATTAACTCCTTCGGAAGAATATATAACCACTTATTTAATTCCGGAGTATAAAAAAGTAGATTACTTTTTGAAGATCACTTCAGAACATGAACAAGTTTCAATAAAAAATCTACTTTCAGAAGTAAATAAAATGAAGCCTGTCATTTCTTCTTATCTCATAGAAAATGAGCATATAAAGTCTAAAAACAATTTAATTTTCAACTAATGCCGAAACAAAAAAGAACCAAAATAGTTGCTACACTAGGCCCTTCAACCACCAAGAAAGAAATCATAAAAAAAATGATTTTGGAAGGAGTAAATGTGTTTCGTATCAACTTTTCGCACGCAAAATATGCAGATGTAAAAGAACGTATTGCCACGATTAGGGAGTTAGGTGAAGAATTAGGAACCACACCAGCTATTCTAGCAGATTTACAAGGTCCTAAATTACGAGTTGGTATTATGAAAGAAGAAGTTGTTGTTGAGCCTGGCGATGAAATCTCGTTTTGTACAGGAAAAGAATTTGAAGGCACTAGCGAACGGGTGTATATGAATTATGACAATTTCCCGAAAGACGTAAAAGCAGGCGAACGCATTTTATTGGATGATGGAAAATTAATGTTTGAAGTGGTGGAAACCAATGGAAAAAACGAAGTAAAAACCAAAGTAATTCAAGGTGGACCGTTACGCTCTAGAAAAGGAGTAAATCTACCAAACACCAATATATCATTACCCGCACTTACAGCGAAAGATAAAAAAGATGCCATTTTTGCGGTAGAACAAGAAGTAGATTGGATTGCCCTATCATTTGTGCGCCACGCCGAAGATTTAAAAGAATTGCAGGCTATCATTGAAGCACATTGCGATTACAAAATTCCAATTATAGCAAAAATCGAAAAACCCGAAGCGGTACAAAATATTGATAAAATTGTAGCGTATTGTGACGGCTTAATGGTTGCTCGTGGTGATTTAGGAGTAGAAGTTCCAGCTGAAGAAGTCCCACTAATTCAAAAAGAATTGGTGCTAACTGCAAAACGAGCACGAATACCTGTCATTATCGCCACCCAAATGATGGAAACAATGATAACCTCATTAACCCCCACTCGGGCAGAAGTAAATGACGTGGCCAATTCAGTGATGGATGGTGCCGACGCAGTAATGTTGAGTGGCGAAACGTCGGTTGGAAAATATCCGGTGGAAGTTATACGAACGATGGCCAACATTTGTAAAAGTGTTGAAAATTCTAATTTAATTACCGTGCCGCATCAACCGCCACAAATAAGAACGAACCGTTACATTACAAAATCGGTATGTTATCACGCTGCCACGATGGCCAATGAAATTGATGCTACTGCAATTTGTACGTTAACCAATAGTGGGTATACTGCTTTTCAAATTTCAGCCTGGCGACCCACTGCACACATTCTTGCTTTTACTTCAAACAAACGTATTTTATCGCGTTTAAATTTATTGTGGGGCGTAAAAGCCTTTTACTATGATAAGTTTGTAAGTACAGATGAGACAGTGGACGATGTAAACAAAATTGCCCAAGATGAAGGCTATGTAACGAAAGGGGATTATTTAATAAACCTCGCTGCGATGCCTATTGTAGATAAAGGGATGGTAAATACCTTGCGAGTTTCGCTAGTTAAATAAAAAAGAAAAGCCGAGTTTTTAACTCGGCTTTTTACTTTACAGCAAATTTTAGTCTGCAATTTCAGTGCGTTCTAATTTCATTTTATTTCCTTCTTGGATTATGTCTACAGAATAGCCATACCCTTCAGTTCGATAATCGTAATTTATTTTTTCTAAATTATTATTTTTTCTATTCACGGTTAACTGGCTTGTCCAAGTTCCGCTTTTAGGGTCTTTTTCTTTAACGGTTTCTTCATTGCTTCCTTTTGGGTTTGGGAATGCGAAACTCTTTGGAATGTCAAACAACTCAGCTGCAATATAGAACGCTTCGTGCCACTTATCTGTCGGGAGTACTAATGTTTCAGTATTTGTTGGTTTACTGGCCGTTCCGCCACTAGTTTCTGTAAAGGAAACTTCTGGGAATTGCCCTTTTAAATCATCAGCATAGATTTTTGCATTAATGTCTTCTTCCGGAGGGAAAAATTTAGAGAGATATCCATTAAAAGCATAGCCTGTTTTCTGATTATATTCAATTTGATGCATCGCGCCTCTAATACCTGTCTCTTATACACATCTGACGCTGCCGACGACTCCTTACGTGTA
>OJEO01000802.1_pt1 | contig 10025 bp, 10 predicted proteins | sample 1593621 | NCBI WGS metagenome assembly OJEO01 (sample SAMN05416875, study PRJEB24817) | seawater metagenome | isolation source: Sea water | place: Canada:Atlantic | collected 2013-11
TCGTCGGCAGCGTCAGATGTGTATAAGAGACAGCTGGTAGAAAGTGCTACGGTTTTCATTCCCATTTTATTGGCATATTGAACGGCTAAGTGTCCTAAACCACCAATTCCTTGAACGGCTACCACATCTCCGGCTTTTACATTGCTGTTTCGCATCGCATTGTACACGGTAATTCCGGCACATAATAAAGGCGCAGCTTCTTCACTGGAAAGTTCTTCTGGAATACTGGCAACAGCTTCTTGCGGCGCAGTCATATATTCAGCATAACCACCATCGTACGAAATTCCACAAACCTTGGCGTTTTCACAATTAATAAACATACCGCGTCGGCACGGTTCACAATTAAAACAGTGACCTCCATGCCAGCCGACACCAACGCGTTGCCCTTTTTTCCAATTGGAAACATTACTACCAACGCTTTCTACTATTCCGACCACTTCATGACCAGGAACGCGAGGATATTCTAATCCGGGAAATCCGCCAGCTTTTACAAAGTTGTCACTGTGGCAAATTCCGCAGGCTTCTACTTTTAATAATACTTCGTTTTCTTTTGGAGTGGGCTTGTCGAGTTCTACAATTTTAAAATCGCCTCCCGCTTCTTGTACTTGTACTGCTTTCATAGTTTCTTTCTTTTGGAACTTGAAGATACAAAGAGTAGCTTACTTTTGTTTTAAATCTGTGTTAAACCCTGAAGAGCGTATGGATTAATTAGAAAGTGTATATGTAACCACCAGCATAACCCCAATTACAAAGGCATTATTAAGAAAGTGAAGTAAAATAGGCCAAATAAGTACACCAGTTTTTAGTTTTAACCAACCAGCGATACTACCAAGGACAATACGCGGAATAATCATAGCAAATAACGCAGCATTCAGTAAAAAAGATTCTACATAGTTATAGATATGTGCCATCCCGAAGATTAAGGAAGTAATCACTAAAACTATTAATACGTATTTGCCTAAAAATTGTTGAACACCCAAAAGTGTTTGCTTAGGCACAATTAGTTGTAACAGGTAATAGGTACCAATAAAAACCCCGAACATCCCTAACAGTCTAAGATACCAAAGTGCTATGCCTTCTGAAAAGCCCATAAAGAGAAAGCTAATCCAGCCGCTTATAAAAAGTAGTAAATCTTCGTAACTAGGTTTTATAAGGGAACGGAACATAATCTCTTCAAAAATAGGGGCAATGATTACTGCGGAAATAAGCAGTTGGATGGGTTGGTTATTGAGCATTTCTAGTAACCTTTCCTGCTTGTATTCGTTGTTTATGAGTTCAGGAAACCATTTAGACAACACCCCCAAAACCATAAAGAATACAAAATAAAACGCCCAAACAAGCAGGTAGCTTTTTACTAATAGTTTGGCACCTTGTTTTGCAGTATATGTTTTTGTTTTAATCATATTTTTTAAGAAAGCAGCAAAAGTACAGGAATAAAATGTCTTAAACAGACATACATTTTGCAAGAGGGATAGAGTAGGGTACCGTGTACCCACGAAAGCCCGACCGTACCCTGAGCGAAGCCGAAGGGTAGGGGCTTGACATAAAACGAATAAACAGAACTGTCACTTTTTATAAGAAAATATGACACCCTGTCATAAAGTTTCTGATGGCATAATCATTGACTTATACATGGCGAATTAAAACTTGAATTAGTAAAACAATAACGATAACACTATGAGTAAAATAATTGGAATCGACTTAGGTACAACCAACTCCTGCGTTGCTGTAATGGAAGGTAGCGAGCCAACGGTAATACCTAACGCCGAAGGAAAACGAACTACTCCCTCAGTAATCGCCTTTGTGGAAGGTGGCGAAATTAAGGTTGGTGACCCTGCAAAACGTCAGGCTGTTACAAACCCTAAAAAGACTATATCTTCCATTAAGAGATTTATGGGGAATAAGTTTTCCGAATCAAAAAAAGAAATTGATAACGCTGCATACGATGTAGAAAAAGGCGATAATAACACACCACGTGTTAAAATCGATGATCGTATGTATACGCCACAGGAATTGAGTGCGATGATTCTTCAGAAAATGAAGAAAACCGCTGAAGATTACCTTGGGCAAGATGTAGACCGTGCTGTAATTACAGTTCCGGCTTACTTTAACGATAGTCAGCGTCAAGCAACAAAAGAAGCTGGTGAAATTGCTGGTCTTAAAGTAGAACGTATTATTAATGAGCCTACAGCGGCTGCGTTGGCATACGGACTTGATAAAAAAGACAGCGACCAGAAAATTGTAGTATTTGACTTTGGTGGTGGTACACACGATGTTAGTATCCTTGAATTAGGAGACGGCGTTTTTGAAGTACTTTCTACCGATGGTGATACACACTTAGGTGGTGACGATGTTGATAGCAAAATCATTAACTGGTTAGCAGATGAGTTTCAAAAAGAAGAAGACTTAGATCTTCGTAAAGACGCTATGGCGTTACAACGTTTGAAAGAAGCTGCTGAAAAAGCTAAGATTGAATTATCATCTTCAACACAAACTGAAATTAACTTGCCATACGTTACTGCAACAAGCAGTGGACCAAAACACTTGGTAAAAACGTTAACGCGTTCTAAGTTTGAGCAGTTAATTGACGATTTAGTAAAAAGAACCATCACTCCTTGTGAGAAAGCTATGAAAGCAGCTGGTCTTTCTAAGAGTGATATTGACGAAATAATTTTAGTAGGTGGATCAACACGTATTCCTGCTGTACAAGAAGCTGTGAAGAATTTCTTCGGAAAAGCAGCCAGTAAAGGAGTAAACCCTGATGAGGTTGTTGCAGTTGGAGCAGCTATTCAAGGTGGTGTATTGACCGGTGATGTAAAAGATGTACTGTTACTAGATGTAACACCATTATCATTGGGTATTGAAACAATGGGTAGCGTGAATACAAAACTTATTGAAGCCAATACAACGATACCAACTAAAAAGAGTCAGACGTTCTCAACAGCGGCAGACAATCAGCCAAGTGTGGAGATTCACGTATTGCAAGGTGAGCGCCCAATGGCAGCAGATAACAAGACAATAGGACGTTTCCACTTAGATGGAATTCCACCTGCGCCAAGAGGAACACCTCAAATTGAAGTGACTTTCGATATTGATGCCAACGGTATCATTAAAGTAAGCGCTGAAGATAAAGCAACTGGTAAGAAGCAAGATATTAGAATTGAAGCTTCTTCAGGCTTAACAGAAGAGGAAATCGCAAAAATGAAACAAGAAGCGGAAGCTAACGCTGATGCCGATGAAAAAGCGAAAGAAAAAGTTGATAAAATCAACGAAGCTGACGCGATGATTTTCCAAACTGAAAAGCAACTGAAAGAATTTGGTGAAAAACTATCTGATGATAAGAAAAAGCCAATTGAAGATGCTTTAGAGGAATTGAAGAAAGCGCATGCAACACAAGACGTTGAAACCATCCAGCCAGCGTTGGATAAAATCAACGAAGCGTGGAAAACTGCAAGTGAAGAGATGTACAAAGCGCAAGCTGATCAACAAGGTGGAGCTGCCCCAGGCGGTGATGCTGGATCTCAGCAAGGAGCTACAGGCGGATCTTCAGAAGAGGAAGGCAGTGATGTAGAAGACGTAGACTTCGAAGAAGTGAAGTAAGACAGATGTCGAAAGACTGAAGTTTATAAATAATATGAAAAACCGCAACTTAATTGTTGCGGTTTTTTTTTATTACCCAACGTCATAAAGTTGTTTAAGACAAGTATAACACCCCACTATACCATTTATCAGTATATTTGAAACCATGGAATCTATACTACTTCCCAAACAGCCGCATCCTGCGGTGTCATACCTTCGTGTAGGTAGGTTGCTGTATTTTTCACTTATTTTGTTTGTTCTAGAATCTTGGGTGTACGGGGTGCAACTTATGGAAGCTTGGAATAATGCTTCTGGCTATATTGTTGCTATTTGGGCATGGTGCTTTCTATTTTCCTTTATTCATATTTATTTGGTTATTATGGATGGTTGGTCACGCTACCAAAACTACAAACGAGCAAAAGATCAGTTTTTTATACACGGGTTTCGTCCGCGTATTGCAGATATTTACATCGTTTCAAAATGTCAACGTATGGCAGCCGAAACCGCCGCAGAAGAATTAGGAATAAAAGAAGAAGTACAAACGTATTACAAAAGTTGTGGTGTAAAATGGTACCATTACATTCCTTATTTTATGGTAAAAGAACCCTTGTTTATGTTTAAAAAGCACTTTTGGTCGCGTACTTTTTTAGAGAAAAATTATACTCCAAAATTTGATTTCCAAAATATGCCACAAGCTACGGTATGAGTATTTCGTGTACACAAGTAAGCAAACAATACGGTTCGGTAATCGCATTACAAAATGTAAGCATTTCTTGTAAATCCGGTGAGATTTGTGGGATAGTAGGCGCCAATGGAGCTGGAAAAACAACCTTATTCAAAATATTGATGGGTTTGGTTACGGCGGATAGTGGTTCTGTGGCTATACAATCCACTGGCAATAAAAAAGCGGGAGGCATTATTGAAAAACCTGCCTTGTACGAGTACCTTACTGCCTTTGACAACCTAAAAGTGTTTGCCAAAATGCAAGGTGCCACTACTGATAAAAATACATTACATCAATTTTTAAAGCGAGTAGGGCTTCCGATTGACAGAAAAGACCCAGTCCGTAATTATTCTATGGGGATGAAACAACGACTAGGTATCGCCATTGCGTTGCTTAACAATCCTTCTTGTTTAATTTTAGACGAACCCTTTTCAGGTCTCGACCCGATGGGAATTGAATCGCTACGAAATCTTATTCTGAAGTTATCAGAAGAGAATCTAACTATTTTAATTTCCTCTCACATTGTCGATGTATTGAGTAAATTATGTTCAAAATTATATGTTATTAATAATGGAAGCATCGTTAATTCAGGTGAAACAGCTGTTTTAATTTCTGAAAATACAAATGCATATACTATTTGCGGATCTGGAATTGCAGCTTCAAAAACGCTACAAAAATATAAGACCATAGAACGGGGTAATTGCGTAACCGTTTCAATTTCTTCTGAAACCATTTCAAAGGTATTACAGCAATTGGCCGAAGAACAAATCAGTATCACTTCTTGCACACCTGAAGTAGATTTACAGCAACTTTTTCATCCAATATCGCAATGAGAGCACTTTTAGCGACCGAATTTTACAAACTCATAAAGCAAAGCAGAACCTACTATGCGCTTGCTGCTATTTTTGTGATAGAAGGCGTGGTGCTTTTCAGCGCGTATTATCAAGGTGCTGGAATTATTGATATTGTGTTGAGCAATCTAAAAGACACCTTCTACTTTGAAGGAAATCTGCTGAATGGAAATTTAGTCACCTACTTTATATTAAACTCACTGTGGTTTCATGTTCCGTTAATCTTAATTATTATTATGTCAGGCTTGCTCACCACAGAATATAGGGACAAAACCTTGCAAACCGTGATGATGCAGCCGGTAAAAAAGTGGCAGTATATACTCAGTAAATATATTGTAGCCATTGTTTTTACAGCGTGTGTAGTATTTGTATTAGCGCTGACGTCCTTTTTGCTATCGTATGCTTTGTTCGGAAAAGGGGATTTAATCGTGTATGTAAACGGACTCACTTTTTTTGAACATGATGATGCTTTGTTGAGGTTGGTATATGCTTTTATAGTAGGAGCGGTGTCGATGGTGTTCTTTTCGGTAGTAAGTGTAACCTTGGCCGTTATTTTTAAAGAAGCAATGAAAACTTGGATTATTGCCGCCTTCTTTTTAATACTTTCAAATATTCTGCTGAAAGTTGATTTTGGAAGTGAATTACTAAACAAATTACTATACGTAAAACTGAATGATACGTGGCAGTACTTTTTTGCGTTTGAAATTCCGTGGAACACCATATACTTGAATGTAGGGTTATTAATGGCATACATCTTACTTACTATGGGCGTTGGAGTGTATGTATTTCAGAAAAAAGATATAGGATGATACAACGATTGATATTGATACTACTGTGCATAAGTTCTCTCTCAAGCTTAGCTCAAGAACAAGATGAAGACCTATTACGTGTTAAAGAGCGGTTGGATACTGTTTCAGCGTTTACAGCCGATTTAAAACTTGACGTGGATATTAGTTTTATCAATATGCCACAGAAAACAGCTACAGTAAAATTTAAAAAAGGGGAGCCGATGTCTTTTTCTTCAAAAGAATTTGCGCTTATCCCCAAGCGCGGACTGGATTTTTCATTTCAAGAACTATTTGAATATCCCTTTATCACGGTAGATCGGGGAATGGAAACTATAGCGGGAAAAGAGTTAAAGGTAGTGAATGTTATTCCTACGGATAGAAAAGCCGATTTTTCGATTGCAACAGTATATCTAGATGTAAAAGCTGAACGAATAGTCATTTCAGAAATAAGCACTAAAAAAGATGGAACGTATACATTACTGTTAGATTATTCAACGTCCGAAGCTGTTTTGCCATCTCAAGTAGAAGTGCAATTTGAAATGGAACGCATCCGCCTTCCACTTAACTTTATGGGAAAAGGTATTGATGTAGACAGAAAAAAAATGCGAAAAGAAGAAGTGAAAACAGGTAAAATATTTCTAACCATGGAGTACAAAACCATTTCGTATTAATTTTCAACCTTTCTTAACGCACGTCATTAAATAAGAAGTTAGTTTTTAGAAAAAAGTTGCTTAAAGCATGATAGAATACAGTATTTTAAGCAAAAAAAGAACGGTCCTTAGTAGAGAACCGTTCAAACCAAATAAATCAATTAGCAACTAAACTAATTAATTAATGCAATAGTACTTATTAATTTTTTTTAGGCAAAGCCTTTTAACGGGATTTTTCGATTTTTATCGGTACGTTTTTTGAATCTATTCTGAATATTCGCACGAGAATTTTAATGCTTATTCGTCATCACTTGTTTCAATAGCTATGATGCTGTTTGCTGGAGAAGTTATGCTTGGCTCTTTAGTAAGGTCCAATAATGCACCAGAATGTGAAAGTAAAATCATTGAAAACATTTCAGGGTTTGTGAAATTGTTTTCAGCTACCATTAATTCTTTTAAGTTATTGTTTTGAGCTAAATCGGTTGGTAAAATACCACTCAATTGATTGTCGAAAACATTAAATACTTCTAATTGTTTTAAGTTTTGAAGCGTAGCTGGAATAGTTCCTGTTAACTTATTACTACTTAAGTGAAATTGCTTTAACTGGGTAAGATTTCCAAAGCTTGCAGGAATTGTACCAGATACACTGTTTCCGTTAAGAGCTAATATCTCTAAATTTGTTAAATTTCCGATAGAGGCAGGTAATTCGCCGTTTATTTTATTGAACGATAATTCTAACGTTTCAAGGTTTGTAAGATTTTCTATAGAAGAAGGGATTGTTCCTTCCACATTGTTAAAAAGCAGCGTAATGCCTGTAACATTATTGTTTTCTAGTGTAATACCTTGCCATTCAGAAACTGGTTGGTCTAACTCCCAAGAGCTATTCCAGTTATCACCATTGGTAGCGTTATAAAAATCGATAAGGGCTTGCTTTTCTTGAACGCTTACTTGAGCGAAAAGTGTAGTACAAAAAGCGATAAACAAAAGAGTAAGTAGTTGTTTTTTCATAATCTGGGACGTAAGATTCTCTAAATAACGATATAAAGAAACTATTTTTTTTGCCTAAGTGCAAAAAAAATCGACGAACTACACAAAATAAAATAATTATACGGTAGCAATCTGCTGAAGAAAAGACATATTTATTTCGTGAACCCCTTCAAAAACAGTTGTTTGTAGTCTATTTCCGAATAACGAAGAACCCTTAAGCTGTTGCTCCGTTTTACGCGCTTCTGTAATGTATGGATCTTTATTTCCGTAGAGATATGTTACTTTGGTTTCAGGTTTCAGAAATGAAAAATCTTCTGGTTTTAATTCTACCGGAATGCCTCCAGAATGCAATAATAGATAGTCACATTGTATTTTACGGCTAGCAAGCCATCTACTAGCAATGGAAACCCCTTGCGAATAGCCCATTACAATAAAGTTTGGCATAACCTCTGGCTTCTCTGCTTCCCAAACCGCATCAACATACGCCAATACATTTTGGGTTTCGGCTACGGTGTTTTCTTTGGTAAGCCACGAAGCACCTACGTGTTTAAAATCGCTTCCTTGATAATATTTGGAAGGAGCTTGTGGTACAATTATATAATTTTCTTCAGGGTTTAAGTGTCTAAAATACCTTGCAAAGTACCGGCTTAAATATCCGAGGCCGTGGAAAGCTATCCAAATATTTTTAGTTTTTGATGTTAATGTGTTTAGGGTAGTATATGTATTTGTTGAAGTATAAGAAACCTCTTTTTCGTTGGCCATTTGTATTTTTGTATTTTTACAAAGTTAAAAGAAACAGATGAAGTATACCAAAGAAGAAGTGTTGGCAGGTTGTAAAAAAATGTGCCAAAATACGCTAATGGAAACATTAGAAATAGAGTTTATCGATGTAAACGAAGATACGCTCATTGCTAGAATGCCTGTAACACCTAAAGTACACCAACCAGATGGAGTCTTGCACGGAGGAGCATCTGTTGCATTAGCTGAAAGTGTAGGAAGTGCTGCTGCTTTTATTTTTATGGATGCTGAAAAAGTAACTATTAGAGGAATTGAAATATCCGCTAATCACGTAAAGAGTGTTAGAGAAGGCTTTGTATACGCCCATGCGAAGGTTATACACCAAGGCCGGACTACGCAACTGTGGCAAATTAAAATTGTCAACGAGCAAGAACAATTGGTTTCTTTGGTTAAATTAACTACTTTAACTCTCGAAAACTAGCCGCTAATGAATTTAACACTACTTATTGAAAAAATATCTAAACACCATGCCACCCAAAAACCTTTTGTTCTCTTTTCATTACCAGAAAGTGGTAGAGTAGAAGTATTACTTCAAAAAAACACTCGAGAATATACAGCAGAATCATTTGATAAAAAGGGTATTGTAATGGCTCCTTTTGAATATGAAGGTAAAGCTATGTGTATTCCGCTACAAGAATCTGATCATTTTGATTGTGAATTAACTCATAAAAAAGTAGCGACAGACACTATTGAACCCTCTTTTACAACTTTAGAAAAAGAAGCGTACAAGCGTTTAGTTACGAAGGCTATTAAAGGTATAAATAATAAGGATACACATAAAGTTGTCGTCTCAAGAAAAAAGGAACTTCCTATTTCAGAAATCGATTTTTCTAGTTTAGTTTCTCGCTTGCTTCACTTATACCCAACGGCTTTCCGTTATGTTTGGTATCATCCTGAAACTGGAATTTGGTGTGGAGCTACGCCCGAAATTTTATTAAAAACCAATGGCGAGTCTTTTACAACAATGGCCTTGGCAGGAACAAAAAAAATTATAAATAAGGAAAGTCCAAACTGGACACCCAAAGAAAAGAATGAACAACAAGTAGTAACAGATGTTATTAGCAATTCTCTTCAAAAGGTAACATCGGTTTTACGAGTGTCAAAAACCTACACACACGAAGCAGGCTCCATTGCCCATTTGCGTACCGATATTACGGGAATGCTAAAAAATAGAAAGACTACTTTATCGACTGTTACAGCTGCTTTGCATCCAACGCCCGCTATTTGTGGAACTCCCTTATCAGCTGCATTGGATTTTATAAAAAAGAATGAAGACTACAATCGAGAATATTATACTGGGTTTATTGGTTCTATCGATGGGGGTGATTCAACATCATGCTTATACGTAAATTTAAGATGTATGAAAATTGAAGATAACAAAGCAAGTTTGTATGTTGGCGGTGGTATAACTTTCGATTCAGACCCTGAAGATGAATGGGAAGAAACCCAAAATAAATTGCAAACCATGTTACAAGTACTGCAACCAATGCTTTAAAATTGAACTGGCAGTTTGTACCTTTGTAACAATGAACTTTTCCAATAAATTCCTCTCGCAAACCATAACGCAACTGTGTCTTTCCAAAGGAATAGACCATATTGTAACTGTCTCTTATACACATCTCCGAGCCCACGAGACCTCTCTACATCT
>OJEO01000807.1_pt1 | contig 9956 bp, 7 predicted proteins | sample 1593621 | NCBI WGS metagenome assembly OJEO01 (sample SAMN05416875, study PRJEB24817) | seawater metagenome | isolation source: Sea water | place: Canada:Atlantic | collected 2013-11
TCTACACGTAAGGAGTCGTCGGCAGCGTCAGATGTGTATAAGAGACAGACTTTAATAGATTTGCTCGCAGAAATTGACTCTCCCGTTAGCATTGACTCATCTATTTGCAAACCATTATTATTGACTAAAATTAGATCCGCAGGTATTTTATCACCCGGCACTAATTGTACTAAATCTCCCGGCACCACCCGCTCAGTAATTATTTTTATAGGCTTATTATCACGAATTACACTAGCATAAGATGGCACCATTTTTTTCAATGCTGTTGCCGCTTTTTCTGCTGAGAACTCTTGTATTGTGCCGATAACAGCATTAATGATTAGCACTACAAGAATAAAAAAGGCATTAATCTTTTGCCCGAGAATAAAAGACAGCACTGCCGCAGCCAGTAATACATAAATAAAAGGACCTTTAAACTGACGGGCAAAAATTGATAAAAGACTGATTGAACTAGTTTCAGGTAATACATTCTCACCATTTTGCTGTAGCGCCTGCTCAGCCTGCCGTGATGTTAAGTTTTTTGGGTAGCTAGAAATCATCAATCATCCCTAATATTACTTATGTGTTTCTGATAAAGTTTATTTTTCGTTTTGTTGAGCAATATTTCTCCGATAAATAATATGGTAGACATAACCCACTAATAAGCTACCACCAACCAAATTCCCCAAAATCACTGGCAGTAAATTATTAAAAAACCCAATCCAAGTAACTGTTTCTGCTGCTAAGTTTGTAGTATTGAAAGCTTTTTCTAGCATGGCTAGCGGGATGATATACATATTAGCAATACAGTGTTCAAAGCCTGCTGCGACAAAAGCAGAGATAGGGAATACAATTGCTACTGCTTTATCAATAACAGTTCGTCCTGCAAAAGCCATCCATACCGCCATGCACACCAACACATTACATAACACCCCTTTAAAAAAAGCACTCCAAAATGGCATAGCAGTTTTTACCATTGCTATCTTTAAATACTGCTCAGCAATAGCGCCATTATTCATTTCAGTATGACCAGAAAGAAACACCAATACAGCCAAACCTGCAGCACCAATAAAGTTAGCCAAGCAAACTATAATCCAGTTCCTTAATAGCTCTACACTAGATATTTTTCCCTCTGCCCACGCCATTGCTAACAAGTTATTGCCAGTAAATAATTCTGCGCCGGCAACAATCACCAAAATTAGCCCTAAAGAAAATGCCAAACCGCCAACCACTTGGCTAGTGGCAAAACCAAGAGAGGCATCTGATTTAATTAACACAAAATAAAGCGCACCAAGACCAATAAACGCACCAGCAAGTAGCCCTAGCATTAATAGCGATAACAATGGTAATTTAACTTTAGCGACACCGACATCATTTACCCGTTGCGCAATTTCTTTAGGTGAAAATGCATCGGAGCCAAATAATTCAGACATATATATTTCCTAAAAAAGCACCTTAGAAGTATCAATTTAGCTTTATTAATAATAATTAACCTAGCCAAATTAAGCATAGTCTGATTTAAATCATAAAAGCAATTGGCTGCATAAAAAACAACCACCAATACTGCTATACTGATAACTTAAATGGATTAGAAGAAGGTACTGTCATGTGTGCGGATCTCGTTAAAACAATCTGCCCATTTTGTGGCGTTGGTTGTGGTATGTGCTTAAAAGTAAATGAACAAGGACAGTTACTAAGTGTTGAACCACAACAAAATCACCCCATCAGTAAGGGAAAACTCTGTGAAAAAGGCTGGAGCACCGCTTATGCCATTAACTCACAAGAACGATTAACCCAGCCACTAAAGCGTATCAATAAAAGCTTTTACCCTATTAGCTGGCAAGAGGCATTAACCACCATAGCCGATGAAGTAACCGCCATTATTGATGAGTCTGGTTGTCAAACTGTCGGCGTTATCAGCAGCGCGAGAGCCAGTAATGAAGATAACTATGCTGCTCAAAAGTTTGCTCGTGCTGTACTAAAAACCAATAATATTGACCACTGTGCACGTATTTGTCACAGCCCGACCGTTGCAGGCCTAAAGCAATCTTTAGGCTCTGGCGCTATGACCAATAGCGCTAAAGATATTTTTGCGACCGATTTAATGTTAGTTTTTGGTGCTGACCCCACCGAAAACCATAGCATTTTAGGTGGTCATATCATGCAAGCGCACGCACAAGGCACTGAATTGATAGTGGTTGATCCCAGAGTCACTCGCCTTGCTAAGCTAACCCCCATGCATTTACAACTTAAACTCGGCAGTAATATTGCACTGATCAATGCGTTATTACATGTCATTATTAAAGAGCAATGGTTTGATCAATCCTTTGTTGAATCGCGCACTCAAGGCTTTGAACAACTAGCACAACATGTCAAAGATATAACACCAGAATCAGTAGAAAGCACCACAGGCGTTAGTGCTGAATTAATTCGCACCACAGCTAAAGCTTATAGCCAAGCTAAACGGGCGATGATTTTTTATGGCATGGGCATTACTCAATATGTTAGTGGTACAAACAATGTGATCTCTTTAGCGAATTTAGCATTGACTTGCGGCCATATAGGTAAAGTAGGTACAGGTGTTAACCCACTTAGGGGGCAGAACAATGTGCAAGGAGCATGCGACATGGGCTGTTTGCCCAATGTTTACCCTGGCTATCAAGCAGTCGCTGAAGTAGAAAGTCAAGAAATATTTAGCAAAGTCTGGGGCACTCAGGTCGCCCAACAAGCTGGATTAACCTCACTTGGTATGACTAAAGCAGCTCAATCAGGTGATTTTCGTGCTTTACTACTTTTTGGCGAAGACCCTGTGGTAACCGATCCCGATCAAAATCATGTGCAGTCGTCTTTAAAGAATTTGGATTTACTGGTGGTCGCTGAATTAACCATGACAGAAACCGCAAAATTAGCCGATATTGTTCTACCCGCAGCTTCATTTGCTGAAAAAGAAGGTACTTTTACCAATTGTGAACGGCGAGTACAAAAGGTAAATCAAGCCTTAGCACCCATGGGTGAAGCTAAAGGTGATTGGCAGTGGTTACAAGCACTAGCTAAACAAATGGGAAGTACATTATTAAACTGGCAAACCAGCGAAGAAGTATTTAATGAAATGGCCTCGATAACCCCTGCTTATCAAGGCATGACTTACCAGAAAATTATTGATAACTCAGGATTACAGTGGCCTTACACCATTGAGCATCCTGATGGCACAGCCATTTTACATCAACAAAGCTTTCCTATTGGCAAAGCGAGATTTATTTGTGTTAATCAAGTTGATATTGATGAGCCAAGTGATGAGCACTACCCTTTACTGCTAACCACGAACCGACTTCATTTTCATTATGGTTGTGGCTCAATGACCCGAAATTCCCCCTTACTAGAGCGAGAGACACCTCCGGGGGTGCTATTTATCAACCCAATTGATGCCAAAGCGCTAAATATTATTCATCAAGCGCCTGTTAGTATTAAGTCTCGTCGTGGTTATGTTGAAACCCGCGCTATGCTCAGTGACGATGTGCCTATTGGCTTAGTAAGTATGCCCTACCATTTTAAAGAAGCGCCCTCTAATCAGTTGACCAATACCGCACAAGATCCTGTCACAAAAATGCCAGAGCTCAAAGCTTGCGCCGTTGTGGTAACCGCATTAGCCAATGGGGCTACACCTAAAACAATACAAGAGCTACAACAATTGCAGGAGGGTCAATAACATGGAAATTTATCAGCTTGATGATTTGGGCATATTAAAGCAACATTTATTGACTCAATACCAAGTGTATCAAATAGTCATCAATGCCGATGAACAGTGTGCTTGGCAACAGCAAACTAAAGAAGCGGATGAGCCGCTTATTGCAAAGCTACCGCAAAGCTCTGCTAAGGACTTTTTCTTTGCCGAGCATGAAAGTTTACTGATTTTTAATGGTGAATATTTTCAAGAAACCCTGCCAACACCCAAGCCTTTTGTTTTATTTGGCATGTTAAGCTGTGACCTTACCGCTATTAATTATCAAGATCAGTTTTTTAAAGACGATCCTTACTATCAAGCAAGACGTCAACAATGTTTATTGGTGGGACTTGATTGCATAAAACCTTGCCAGCAAGGTTTTTGTCCAACGGTAGATGCAGGACCAGGAGTTAGAGAGCATACTGCTGATATTATTTTGCACCCGTTAGCAAATCAACAATGGTTAGTTATGGCCACCAATAATAAAGGCGCAGAGGCAATTAAAGGGCTAGCACTTGAAAAAAGCCATTGGCATTGTTTAACTCAGCGAGATCTCACCCTACAGCAATGTGAACATGACTTTCCTGATGACAGTTATATTATTAAGGGTATAGACAAGCTTAATAGTGGTGAAATTAGTGATTCATTTTGGCAGCAACTCGCGGTGCAGTGTCTTGGCTGCTCAGGTTGTACCACTTTATGCCCTACTTGCTCATGTTATGGCACCCGTAGTATTACCGTTGAATCAGAGCCCAAAAAAGTGGTGCAACAAGAGCGCTTTTGGGATTCTTGCCTTTACGAAGGCTTTCAACGCGAAGCCAGTTTTCACAATCCCTCGAGTGAGGCCGGCAAGCGAGTTCAGCGATTCTGGCAACATAAATTTGGTCATGAATTTTTTACAGAATTTAACCGCCACGGCTGTGTTGGCTGTGGTCGTTGTGAACAAACTTGCCCCGGTGTGATTGGCGTACATAGTGTAATGACAAGGATAAATAACGATGCTTAGTCATATTCCAGATACTATAGAGTTGGTGGATTATATTGATGATGGTGAACATGCTCGTCATTATCAATTTAGGCTACTTGATCTAAATAAAAATATTAACAAAACTACCGCTAAACACCATTGGCTAGACGCGCAGCCGGGACAATTTTTTATGCTTAATGTTCCTAGTATTGGCGAAGCCGCCTTTACTTTTACTGAGCCTCCGAATGAGCAAGGAGAATTTCGCGCCTTAATTCGTCAAATGGGCAAACTCACTAACACCTTATTTACCTTGCCCAAAGGAGAAATTCTTGGTGCTCGCGGCCCTTTCGGTCGAGGTTGGCCGTTAGAAAAAATTGCCAAACAAAATATCATCATTATTACAGGCGGTTGCGGCTTAGCACCACTGGTAAATTTAATTGACGGACTGATTGGCGAGTTAACCAATAATCAGCAAGTAGTATTAATTTATGGCGCCCAAAGTAAGCAGGCGCAACTATTAACGGCTGAGCGTCAACGTTGGCAACAGCAGATCAAGGTTTATAGCACTTTAGATGAAGTTAATGATCAATACCCGTTAACAGAAAATGAAAGCCAAGGCACGCCAGTTGATATATTAGAAACCGCACTTGCTAGCTTTACCAAGCCAGCGACAATCGCACTTTTGTGCGGTCCCGAAATAATGATGCACAGCGCAGCAAAACAGTTAGTCCATCATAGCGTTGCCAGCGATGCTATTTTTCTCGCCATTGAGAGGCGTATGCATTGCGCTGTTGGGCTTTGTGGTCATTGCTATTTGAATGAACATTATGTTTGTAAAAATGGTCCTACTTTTAGTTGGCAAGAATTGCAGTAGCTAAGACAAGGTTGATTCACCTTGCCTTAACTAATATGAGTTATGTTAAGTGTATAGCTAACTACTTTTGCTCAGCCTTAGCAATATGAATACTGGCTTTAGCAACTGAGTCTGGGTTTAAGGAAATAGAGTCGATTCCAGACTCTACCAGAAATTCGGCAAATTCCGGATGGTCCGAAGGTGCTTGCCCACAGATCCCCACTTTACAATGATGTTGATGAGCCACTTGGATTACTTGCGCTATCATAATTTTCACCGCTTCATCTCTGGCATCAAATATTGGTTTTAATTCGGCTGAGTCTCGATCAATACCCAGCACTAATTGAGTTAAATCATTACTGCCAATGGAGAAACCATCAAAACGTTGCGCAAACTGTGACGCTAGAATAATGTTCGAAGGGATCTCACACATAACGTAGACTTGCAAACCATTAACTCCGCGAGTTAATCCCGCCTCTGCCATTACCGCTAATACTTTATCAGCTTCACCTGGCGTACGACAAAACGGGATCATAACAATAATATTATCAAAGCCCATTTCTTGACGCGCCTTAATAATCGCTTGACATTCTAACTTGAAAGCATCTCTATAAAGCGGATGATAATAACGTGAAGCACCACGTAAGCCTAACATGGGGTTTTCTTCTTCTAGCTCAAAAAATGCCCCAGCTAATAAACCACGGTATTCATTTGATTTAAAATCTGACATACGCACGATTACAGGCTTAGGGTATTGAGATGCCGCTATTTTACCCACACCTAAAGCAAGTTTATCAATAAAGTAATCTGGGGGATTTTGATAACCTTGGGTTAATTGGGTTATTTTTGCACGTACCTTATCATCGCATACTTTTTCAGGTTGTATCAAAGCCATTGGATGCAAACAAATTTGACTAGATATAATAAATTCAATGCGCGTTAAACCAATACCAGCCACGGGTAATGACCACCACCGAAAAATACCATCAGGCATGGCAGCATTGATCATAATATCTGTTTTAGTTTTTGGTATATCGGCTAAGTTAACCGCGCTCTCTTCAAAAGCCAACTTGCCTTGATAAACCTTTCCGATTGAGCCTTCAGCACAACTTAACGTCACCACTTGCTCATTTTGCAATAGCTGTGTGGCATTTTCACAACCGACAATAGCAGCTACCTTTAACTCTCGGCTAACAATAGCCGCATGGCTAGTTGGCCCGCCACTATCGGTTATAATACCCGCCGCCTTACGCATGATAGGTACCCAGTCTGGATCGGTTCTTTGAGTCACTAAAACAGCGCCATCTGGAAATTGTTCTATATCTTCAGGGCTATCTATTTTAAAGACTTTTCCTGTGGCAATTGCGCTGCCAACACTTGCTCCTTGTACTAACACTGTTGATTTTTCTTTTAGTTTATAATTCACTAATACTGAGCCGATCTTTTGCGACTCTACTGTTTCAGGTCTCGCCTGAACGATATAAAGTTGTTTAGTATCAGTATCTTTCGCCCACTCCATATCCATGGCACAACCATAATGCTGCTCTATTTTTACTGCCCAGCGAGCAAGCTCTAGAATTTCATTATCACTAAGCACTAATGTCGCTCTTTGATCGGCGCTCGTATCAAGGGTAATAGTTGGCCGCTGTGATGATGAGGGCGAAAACAACATCTTTTGTAGCTTACTTCCACGTTGCTTTTCAATAATAGGCAATAAGTGCTTTTGGCTAAGTAGCGGTTTATAAACCATAAAACTATCAGGTGTTACGGTGCCCTTTACAATAGTTTCACCGAGGCCCCAAGCGCCATTAATCACAACAACATCAGGAAAACCTGTTTCAGTGTCAAGACTAAACATTACCCCAGCACAATGAGAGTTAAGCATTTGTTGTACACCAACAGAAAGTGCGACTTGTTGATGATCAAAACCTTGCTCTTGGCGATATACAATGGCTCTATCGGTATAAAGTGAAGCAAAACATTGACGACAAGCTTCAAGTAAATTGCCTTCACCAACCACATTTAAATAACTTTCTTGCTGACCAGCAAAACTTGCTTCCGGCAAATCTTCGGCAGTAGCAGAGCTTCTTACCGCAACACTGATATTTTTTTGTGCTAGCTGCGTTGATAGTTGCTGATAGGCGGAGATAATTTCCGACTGTTGTGATGAGGTAAACTCGCCTTGGTTGATCAATTGCCTAATGGCACTTCCCGTTACTGCTAAGCTTTTATCACCGGCAAAATAGGCTTGTAAAATATGCTTAATAGGCTCATCAAGACCGTTTTGACTTAGAAAATCACGAAATAGTTGGGCGCTAGTGGCAAACCCTGTCGGCACCGGAATTCTATCTTGCGACATAGCCGTGATCATTTCCCCTAGGCTAGCATTTTTGCCGCCTACTTTAGCGACATCGGCAATGGTTAATTCATCAAACCAATAGATGTATGGACTATTAGTATTATCTGAAATATCAGCGCTATCGATCATGATGCTGTTCCTTATTTTTTTGGCTTATGTTTTACGCTAATTTTTCAGTAAGATAAGTAAGCATTTTGTTAAAGGTATTCACTTGGGTGTAATCACCCTCAGCAATACTGACACCCGTAGATTTTTTTAAAGCGATTAAATAGTTAAGAAAATCCATGGAATCTAAATCACATTCTTCACGAATATCTTCATCCATATCAATGTCGTCTTGTTCAATTTCAGGCGCAACTTCTTGAATAGCTTCAAGTATCATTTTTTGAATATTTTGTTGGGTATATGCATTGTTCATAAGCGTTCCGGTTTTTGTAATTGTTTGGACAAATAGTTGAGAAATTTAGCGGCTAACATGCCATCAATCACTCGATGATCGGCACTTAAACTTACTGTTAATACTGATGCTACCACCACATTACCATTGACAATTTTGGCTGTTTCTCTTGCTTTACCAAAGCCTAAAATTGCCACTTGTGGCGGATAAATGATACCAAAAACACTGTCGGCTCCACGCTCCCCCATATTTGTCACTGTGATGGTGGCATCCATTAATTCTGAACTGCGTAAATGACCATTTCGACTACGTTCGGTAATATCTCGCAAGCCATGCATAAGCTCACTTACCGATAATTTATCAACATCATGTATCGCCGGTACCACTAAGCCCCCTTGACGTAAACTAATAACATTACCAATATGAATAGCACTGGCTTGTTCAAAGTAATGTTGTTGCGATGAACCGTTTCGATAGAAACCGTTCAGTTTGGGATACTTAACTAAAGCGTACGCCAACGCTTTTAACAATAATGCCAGTAATAGCACATACTCTTCAGGTGGCGTTGTTTGATTTTTTTGTTGTAACCACTTTTGTACATTAGTGATATCTAATTCTAAACTGAGATAAAAATGTGGGATTTCCTGTTTCGATTTAGCCATTGCTACTGAGATAGCATTGCGCATATTTTGTACTGATTTATCCGCAGGTTTATGCTGCTCACTTTTTGTTTCTGGTTTTGCTTTTGTTTCTGTTTTTAAGAAAGAGGCTAGATCATTTAACAAAATCGCCCCTTGTGGGCCACTACCTTTTATACTGGTTAAATTTAGCTGCTGCTCTTTAGCCAAACGACGAACAATAGGTGACGCTTTAATGTCAGTCACCTTTGTATCAGTTACTTTGACTTGCTCACTAACAGTTGTACTTATCTCTGTTTCAGTTGATGCTTCACTTGTTATTTCATCAGGAATAACCGTTGGAATTGGTGCCAAAATTGGTGTTGGAACAGAAATTTTTTGAGATGGCTCTGCTATATCAATCCGTGCCAGCACAGTACCAACGGGTACTTCCATTACTGGTTCGATTAAAATTTCAGCAATAGTGCCACTGGAGTAAACCTCCATGTCGATAGCACCTTTTTGTGTTTCCAGTACAGCAATAATGTCACCACTATTAACTTGGTCGCCTTCCTTGACTAACCACTCAGTCAAAGTACCTTCTGTCATATCTGCGCCAAGTGAAGGCATGGTTATATCTTCTAGCTCTGCGACACTGGTTTGCTCTTTGTCTTTTGATTTTGAAGCCATTAGAGCGCTGCCATAATATCTTTAGCCGCGATTACAATTTGTTCAACTTGAGGTAATGCTGCTTGCTCAAGATGACTAGGATAAGGAATAGGTACTTCTGCTGTACAGATACGTTTAACTGGCGCATCTAAATGCCAAAAAGCTTGTTCCATAATAATGGCGCTGATTTCTCCGGCTAAACTGCCGGTAAGCCAAGCCTCATCAATAATAATAGCGCGATGGGTTTTGGTGACACTAGCAACAATAGCTTTGGTATCGAGGGGGCGCAAACAACGTAAATCTAATACTTCGGCGCTAATATCTAATTCTTGAAGTTGCTTTGCTGCGGCCAATGCCTTAGTTAAACTACCACCATAAGTGATCAATCTAACAT
>OJEO01000810.1_pt1 | contig 9924 bp, 10 predicted proteins | sample 1593621 | NCBI WGS metagenome assembly OJEO01 (sample SAMN05416875, study PRJEB24817) | seawater metagenome | isolation source: Sea water | place: Canada:Atlantic | collected 2013-11
CGAGATGTAGAGAGGTCTCGTGGGCTCGGAGATGTGTATAAGAGACAGGATGAGTTCTTTATTTTCATTTTTAATTTTAAGCGAAGCCAGTTGTACGTTAATTCCAGTTAAATAATAATTTTCTACTTTTTTAAGGTCTGGCGAAAGATCACCCAGGGTTATTTTTGCCACGTTGGTATTGGGTTCTGCTTTTTGCTTAGGAATTTCAACAACCTCAACAGTGTTTTGTTTCGTGAGTTGTTGGTATCCAAAAAACCCAACAGACAGAAGTACAATGGCAATAGCAGCCACTTTAAGCCACATAAATCTTACTGGGCTTTTACTTTTTATTGTTTCTGAATTGCCAAATGCTTCATCCAACTTAGCTTCAAAACGAGTTTGATGTCCTTGCGGAGGCTTTGTAACCCCTTCTGGTTTATTTTCAAACATTTTTCTAATATCCTGTGCCATATTGCAAATGTTTTAAGTGTTTTTGTAATTGTTTTTTCCCACGGTGCAAATTGGTTCTAGATGCACTTTCTGATATATTTAATATTTCAGAAATTTCTTGATGATCATACCCTTCCAATAAATATAATTGCACTACTATTTTATGGCTTTCATTTAATGATTCTATTGCTTCTTCTACTTCCCTAACAGTTGTTTCGTTCGGAACACTCCAATTATCCTCTTCTTCTACAATATGCAGGGTTTCTTCGTTTAGTGATTGTATTTCTAACTTTCGAGCCTTAATACTGTCTAAGCAAGTATTGATTACAATCCGTTTTAACCAAGCACCAAAGGTGACGTCCCCTTTAAATTGCTCTAGTTTTTGAAACGCTTTAATAAACGCTTCTTGCATCGCGTCTTCTGCCGCTGCTGCATCTCGCATATACCGTTGTGCTATAATAAACATGCCATCGCAATATTTTTTATACAGAGTCAACTGCGCTTTGCGATTGTTCTGCTTACATTGTTCAACAAGTAATGAATTGGACAAGTTTGATGGTTTTTTTGGTTGCTGTTCAGGTAAAAGACGACACTTTTATCGAAGTGTTGCAAATCTTAACATATTTTAGCTTAAATTAAGTATAAATTTAAATGCTTTTATAGTAACTTTGGTATAAATCGTTGTATATGAAGAACAAATACCCAGACTTTAATAAATTAAATCGACTACTAGTTGCTAGTTTTGAAGCTGAAAAGCTTTATTACAATGCTGCTCAGGATGCACAAACGACCAACTTAAAACGATTTTTAAACTATATGGCCACCGAACGGAACAGAATGAGCCATGACATATCTAATGAACTACACTCACGTGGAATTGAACCTTTAAAAGAAGATTCAGAAAAAGGGAATATTGATCGTACTTGGCAAGAAATTAAAGAAGCGTTAGAGAAATTTAATGCTACTGTAATTTTAAACCAGTGTATTGCTAGAGATTTAAATAACGTGAAGAGATATGATGAGCTACTAGAAAACAAAGGATTGCCTGAGGGAATTCTTTCGCTCATAGAAAAACAAAAAAAACAATTACATTGGTATATGAAACAAGCAGAGCAGCATAAAGAAACTCATTTTGCTGTAGAAACAAACAACTCTGTTTCTAAAACAGATACCAAACTTGAAGAAGACACAAAAAAAAACATTGATGACAATCAAGGAAGAGTAATTCCTTTAAAAGCAATTTAAAATATACTTTATATACCTAAAAAAAGCCTTCTATTTCAGAAGGCTTTTTTTTATCTACTAAATGATTTATTATTCATCTATCATTAAGTTCAAGTTTACTGTAATATTATCACGAGTGGCTCTTGAAAATGGGCAAACTTCATGTGCTTTGTTTACAAGATCCTCCCCAGTTTTCACATCTACTCCCGGGATATAACAATCTAAGGTAGCTTCCAATTGAAGGTTTCCTTTCTCAGTTGTTCCTATTCCAATAGTAGCTGTTACCGAAATTTCTTTAGTATTAACATCTATCTTCTTTTTTTCGGCTATAGCTTCAATAGCGCTTCCAAAACAAGCAGCATAAGCACTACCAAATAATTGTTCTGGGTTAGCACCATCACCACCTTCTCCACCCATAGATTTTGGTACAGAAAGATTTAAGTCGATTGGTCCATCTTCAGTTTTCACGTGTCCTTTTCGTGCTCCTTTAGCTATTGAAGTAGCTTCGTATAATGTCTTCATTTTTATTTTTTTTATTTAATATAATTCAATATACTATGGTTTCACCGCTTTTTAAAACCGATATTCATAAAATTGTCATAAATTTCAGCAATGGCAAAAACGCAAAGACATAGCAAAGCGCTTTCAGAAAAAGAAGGTATTGATCAGCCTACCCGATTAAACCCACTGGCAGCTGAGCGCCTTAAGAAAAATAAACGTAAGGCTCCTTCAACCAAAACTATTATTGAAGGGCTTCTCGATGGGAACAAAACCCAATTAAGCCGCGCCTTAACGCGAATTGAAAGTACCGCAGAAAAACACCAACAAGAAGGACGGGAAATTATTGAAGCCTGTTTGCCGCATGCCAATAAATCGATACGGATTGGGGTTACCGGTGTACCAGGAGTAGGGAAAAGTACGTTTATTGAAAGTTTTGGAAAATTACTAACAACTCAAAACAACAAGGTTGCTGTGCTTACCGTAGATCCTAGCAGCACGTTAAGTAAAGGAAGTATTTTGGGTGACAAAACCCGAATGGAAGAATTAGTAAAAGATCCCAATGCATTTATTAGACCCTCTGCTAGCGGTGATGCCTTAGGGGGCGTAGCACAAAAAACACGAGAAGCAGTCATTCTTTGTGAAGCAGCCGGTTACAATATTATCATTATTGAAACAGTTGGTGTCGGTCAAAGTGAAACGGCAGTACATTCGATGACCGATTTCTTTTTATTGCTGAAATTAGCTGGAGCCGGAGACGAGTTACAAGGTATTAAACGCGGGATTATGGAAATGGCAGACGCCATCGTCATTAATAAAGCGGATGGTGAAAACCTGAAAGCGGCCAAAATGGCCAAAAATGAATTTAATCGTGCGCTTCACCTCTATCCACCTAAAGAAAGCGGATGGACACCAAAGACTCTTACTTGTTCCGCACTTGAAAATAAGGGAATTGACCAAGTTTGGGAGCTCATTGAAAAGTATATGACTGAAACAAAAGAGAATGATTTTTTTCAACACAAACGCACCGAACAAAATAAATTCTGGTTACTGCAAACCATAGAAAATACATTAAAAAGAGATTTTTATAACAATCCGAAGGTAAAAACAGCATTAGACGTTCAATTAAAACTTATTGAGGCCAATAAAACCTCCCCTTTTGAAGCAGCTAGCTATTTGTTGAGTTTGAAAGAATAAACCTATTTTTTAATAAAAGCATTCTCAAACCAAGCAATCTGAGCCTTTAACCCTTCTTCTAAAGAGGTAGTAGGATTATAATCTAATAATTTTCTAGCTTTATCAATATTCGCTTTGGTACGTGATTGATCACCGGCGCGAGGAGGTTTAGCCGAAATTTCTATTTTAGTATCTAGCAACGTTTCAACGGTTTCAATTCCTATGGCGGTTGTGCTTTCTTCTTCAGTACCTAGATTGAAAATCTCACCGTTTGCTACATTTTCTTTACCGATAATACTTACAATCCCATCTACAATATCCTGTACATACGTGAAGCTTCGTAAATGCTTTTCGCTTCCGTTATAAAGTGGAAATGGCTTGTTGTTTAATCCACAATCTATTAATCGCGTATACAGCTTATCTGGACGTTCTCGAGGACCATAGACAGAATACAACCGTAACGAAGTGGATTGTAACTTCCCTTCCCTTGATTTTGCCAACACCAATTGTTCAGCGGCCAGTTTGGTAACGCCATACCAAGAAGCGGGTTTAGGTGCAACGTTTTCGGGAAACGTAGCTTCTAACCCATAAATAGAAGAAGTCCCAATATTTACAATAAAAGGAGTTTTTTTACTCTGAAGTGCAAAGTCCAATAAATTTTTAGTCGCTAATATATTGTTTGAAAAATAATCTTCAAACGTCGATGTATTCGAAATACCAGGATGAGCTGAAAAATGAAAAATAAAGTCCAAGTCTTCAGGAAGCGTTTCAACTAGATTATCGGTACGCAGGTCAAACCGCAATATTTCGATGCCTTTTTCTAAAAGTGTTTTAGCATTCAGTTCTTTTAGTTCAATATTGTAATAAGGAGAAAAATTATCAATCCCAATAACCTGATGTCCCATTTTGGACAATCGTTCCGAAGTATGGGAGCCTATAAACCCTGCTGCGCCTGTAACTAATATCTTCATATTGCATTTTTCAGAGTACAAAGTAACAGCTTTTTTTATGTTTCTGAATTATTCAGTAAAAAAGAAATACTTTTGCACAAACAAATTTGTAATCCTTTATGTACGAATTCACCATAATTGTCCCGGTGTACAATGAAGAAGATAACTTGGAACGCGTTGAAAAAGAGCTACTGGCTTACTCAAAAATAGCTACCAAAAAGACTGCTATTTTATTGGTAAACGATGGGTCTTCAGACAACAGCCAAGCATTAATCGAAGCCATTTGTAGCCGAAACGAAGCTTTTACATACATTTCATTTGTTGAAAACAGAGGGTTAAGCTCTGCAATTAAAGCTGGGTTTGATTATGTAGAAACGCCGCTTTTGGGGTATATCGATTCCGATTTACAAACCGCCCCCGAAGATTTCAATTTATTGTTACAACACATTGGGGAATACGATTTGGTTACCGGCTTTCGTGCCGACCGCAAAGATACGTTTGTAAAAAACATGTCTTCGAAAATCGCCAATGGCATACGCCGTTCCTTTACCCACGACGGGATGGATGACACCGGTTGCCCTCTTAAAGTAATTAAAACCGAATACGCCAAACGCATCCCCATGTTTAATGGGCTGCACCGTTTTTTACCGGCTATGATTTTGTTGCAAAACGGAAAAATAATCCAAATACCCATACAGCATTTTCCACGAATGGCAGGCACGGCAAAATACGGCTTTTGGAATAGGCTTTTTGGCCCCTTAGTCGATTGTTTTGCCTATTTATGGATGAAGAAAAAATACATTAATTACCAAGTAAAAAGCAAAGGATGAGCGATTGGCTTATTTACGGTATTGGCTTTTTAGCACAAGCACTTTTTTCGGGTCGATTGTTGGTACAATGGATTCTTTCTGAAAAAAGTAAACGTGTTGTTACCCCTTCGCTTTTTTGGAAATTGAGTTTACTTGCTTCTTTTATACTATTTGTCTATGGGTACTTGCGCGATGATTTTGCCATAATGTTGGGACAATCGCTTACGTATTTCATTTACATACGCAATCTCCATTTGCAAGGCGAATGGCAAAAATCGCCAAAATGGTTTCAGTTATTTTTAATGGCATTTCCCATTTTTATAGTAGTATACGCTTATAACAATGGTGAATACGATATAAACCAATTGTTTAATAATGAAAATATTCCGCTGTGGTTATTACTATTAGGTATATTCTCCCAACTTATTTTTACGTTACGTTTTGTCTATCAATGGTTGTATTCCGAAAAAACCAAAACCTCCCAATTACCCGTCGGATTTTGGCGGATGAGCGTGGTTGGGGCTTCGCTTATTTTAACCTACGCTATTTTTAGAGAAGATCCCGTTTTGTTTATTGGGCACATTGCCGGACTGGTTATCTACGTTCGAAATATATTTATCTGGAAAAAACAACGTCAGTTTGAAAATTGAAAAACTCCATATCACTATATTGGTTCTGGTTTGCATTGCTATTTTCTTTGTAAACCTCGATGCCATTTTCGTGAACATAATGGAAGCTCGAAACTTCACCACAGCCCGTGAAATGTTACACGATGGTAATTGGCTGCTTACTACCTTAAATGGCGAACCCCGATATCAAAAACCGCCGTTGCCCACTTGGCTCACAGCTATTTCAGCGGCGATATTTGGATTAAAAAGCTTGACTGCTCTTAGACTTCCCGCGGCCTTGATTACGGTGGTTTTGATACTTTTTTCATATAAATTGAGCTTAAAATTCACTCGGAGCCGAACCTACGCCTTTATTTCATCCTTAATTATGGCAACGTCTTTTTACATTGTCTTTGCCGGACGAAATGGCCAATGGGATATTTTCACCCACGGGTTTATGATAGTTTGTATTTATCAGTTATACCTCTTTTTCACTTCGGAAAAACATAAATACCAACACGCATTGGTCGCTGCCTTATTTTTTGGGTTTTCGTTTATGAGCAAAGGGCCTGTATCATTATATGCGCTGTTATTACCGTTTTTAATTTCCTTTGGAATCGTTTATAAATACAAGAATTTTAAAAGCCGTATTCTTCCATTATTACTTTTCCTAGTTGTTGCTTTCCTCGTTTCGGGTTGGTGGCATTGGTACACCTATACTTTTGATACGCAAGATGTCGCAGCTATTACCCAAAAAGAAACATCTAATTGGACCAGTTACAACGTACGTCCTTTTTACTACTATTGGAGCTTTTTCACCCAAAGTGGCGTTTGGACGATTCCAGCATTTGTTGGATTGCTGTATCCATACTTAAAAAATCGGGTATTTAATAAAAAAGCCTATCTATTCACTTTTTTATGGACTATGGCTTCGGTTATTTTACTGTCTATCATTCCTGAAAAGAAATCGCGCTATTTACTTCCAGTCTTAATTCCGTTAGCGTTGAATACTGGGTTTTATATGGAGTATTTATTCCGAAGGTTTTCTGAAATAAAAGACAAACGGGAAACCATTCCGGTGTATTTCAACTTCGGACTGATTGCAACCATCGGCCTCGTTTTTCCTATTGGAGGCTATTTATTTTTAGGTTCGAAAGCTCTTTCTGGAAGTTGGGGCTGGTATATCGTGCTTTCCATTGTTTTATTTGGGATTGGAATTTTTATAGTTCAGAAATTATTTCAGAAAAAAATAAAGCCTGTTTTCTATTTAACTATTGCTTTTATTGCGGCTATTATCTGTTTTGGAATGCCGCTCGCAAAAACCTTGACCATCAATCCAGAATATAAAAGCTTGGCCAAACTGAACAATTGGCAACAAAAAACCGATTTTAAGGTGTATGAACTCACCTACTTCACTCCTGAAATGATTTGGGAATACGGAAAACCGATTGAAGTACTTAAAAAAGACGACCGTTTTAAAACACCCACTGAAGATACTTTTGGCGTGCTAGTCGCAGAACCGGATAAAGACTTTTTTAGAAAAAAATTCGAGGGTTATTCCATAGAAAAAATCACTCGCTACGATATGAACCCAAATGCCCCGGGCAGTCGTACGCACCGTGATCGATTGTATAGGGATTTATATTTGGTGAAGAAATAACACTTCGGTACTTCGATACTTCGACACTTCGATACAAATAGTTAAGAATTGCATTCTTAACTATTCACTCAGTGATCTCAGTTTTAGCTCTTGGTTTTTATTCTGGACTATTTACTCAGTGACCTCTGTTTTGGCTTTTGTTTTCCATCTTGGACTATTCATTTTATGTTATTATGTTGAATAAGGGGTTTTACTCCCTCCTTTTGGGGAAGTCGAGAGGGTTAATAGACCATATTTAAATCTTTGCAGATAATCAAGGCTACTGAGTGGCTGTTCAAGAATAGAGTTCTTGAACAGTTGTATTGAAGTGCATTATTCCACTCGTTACCCTTTCACAAACCTCCCTTGTGCCCAAAGCTGAATGTTGTAAAATAACAGTCCTATTAACGCTCCAAAAAACATGCCGGTAACAATATCCAACGGATAATGAACGCCTAAATAAATACGGCTATACGCTACTACAGCAGCCCAAAACAATAAAAGAAACGGTAGGTATTGATACCATTTTTTGAGTAATAAGCTTAAAAAAACAGCTACTGCCATTGTACTGGCGGCGTGTGCTGAAAAATAGCCATAACGGCCGCAACGTACCGCTATATAGCGCATGGTTTCGCGTAAGGTCTCTACTTGGCAAGGACGTGGACGTTTAATTCCGTGTTTGAATAAATTGGCCAATTGGTCGGTTGCGGTGATCATTAGGGCGACGCTTATCATTACAATCAACGTACCTTTCAACCCATAGTTTTTATAAACCAAATACAACAGAACCGCATAAATGGGAATGGACGACCATTTTTCGGTAACGATTAGCCAAAATCCATCCCAAGATGTGTTTCCCAGTTTGTTTAGGAACAAGAAAAGCTCCGTGTCATATTTCAGTAATTCTTCAATCATCTTCGTAACGGGCTACTTCACGATCGTAAAACTCAGTGGCTTCTTTAATATAGGTTTCAGTTTCGCTTTCCAATTCTTTTTGATCGTGATTGTCAAATTCTTCAAACCATTCTACTTCGTCGTCTTCGAGATTAATAATAAAACGCGGAAATTCGGTATGGATTACAAAAATAGCGGTGGGATAATCGGTATTGTCTCCTAAAATATATTTGGGTAAAGTCATATTGATGTTTTTATAAAATTAAGCTAGGTCAGCATTCACCTTGCTTGCAATCAATTTTTTTGAAAGGTAATTAAATCTAATGAATAACAGTATGCCCGAAACGGTAAGGCCGGCCAAAAGTCCAAACCAAATGCCCGAACTGCCATATTCAGTATAAATACTTAAATAGTACATAATGGGAAAACCGATCAACCAATAGGCAATAAAGGTAATCAACGTCGGGATCTTTACATCTTGCATACCCCGCAAGGCTCCTAAAGCAACCACTTGAACGGTATCTGAAATTTGGAATATCGCAGCGATAAACAACAACTTCGATGCTATGGAAACCACTTCGAAATTATCGGCGAATTCAGCCATATTATCATAATCCAAGTACAGTTTTGGAAAAGCAGTATTGAAAATCATAAATGAAGCGGCAAATACAACAGCCATCAAAGCTGACAATAGGAAAATAGAAAATGTTATACGCCTTAGCTCCAAAAAGCGCCGCAATCCTTTTTGGTTTCCCACCCGTATCATCGCAGCTACACTAAAACCAGTAGCCACCATAAAGGTCATAGACGACAAGTTTAAGGCTATCTGGTTAGCTGCCTGCGGGTTTTTACCTAAAATTCCCGATAACCACACTGCAGAGGTAAAAATCCCTACTTCAAAAAACATTTGCATGGCCGAAAGACTTCCTAAGTTCCATACCTTTTTAAGCATCGTTTTGGAAAGAGTGAAAAATTTGATATTCAACACATAATCCCGTGATTTGTAGTGCTGTGATAAAATATACCACAAATATACCACCATAATCACACGGGATGCCAAGGTACCTATCGCTGCGCCTACCACACCTAGTTCTGGCATACCAAGCTTTCCGAAAATGAAAATATAGTTTAAAATTACATTGACCACATTCGCAACAATCGTAGCATACATAGGATAGCGTGTCATCGATAGCCCATCGCTAAACTGCTTAAAAGCCTGAAATATAATCAACGGAATAATAGAAATAGCCACTAAATTAAGGTACGGCATAGCAAGATCGACCACCTCAACAGGTTGTTTCATGACATACATCAAGGGCTTGGCAAACAATAAAATTACAAATAAGGAAATGGCCAACATAGAACATAAAAACAATCCGTGTTTAAAGGAAGCTTTTCCTGCTTCGAAGTTATTTTCGCCATCGGCTTCGGCAACCAACGGAGTGATTGCTGTAGAAAATCCAATCCCAATAGACATCGCCACAAACATAAAACTGTTCCCTAAAGATACAGCTGCAAGTTCAGCCGTTCCTAATTGCCCAACCATAATATTATCGACCAAAGCAACCACCGTATGCCCCAACATTCCCAAGATTACGGGCGTGGCAAGACGGATGTTGTATTTAAACTCTTTGGTGTATTGTCGCAACCTGTCTCTTATACACATCTGACGCTGCCGACGACTCCTTACGTGTAGA
>OJEO01000811.1_pt1 | contig 9914 bp, 10 predicted proteins | sample 1593621 | NCBI WGS metagenome assembly OJEO01 (sample SAMN05416875, study PRJEB24817) | seawater metagenome | isolation source: Sea water | place: Canada:Atlantic | collected 2013-11
TAGAGAGGTCTCGTGGGCTCGGAGATGTGTATAAGAGACAGAAATTCAATTTTGTGTATTTTATTTTTTCTTCGGAAGGTTCTCCGGTAGTTCTTCCTTCTGCGACTAATTGTTTAAACAAAAGATTGTAATCAGTATATGTCATACTTGATTGTATGGAATTTTCTAAAAGCTCTTTCATTGCTATTTATTTTTATAGTTTGTTGTAAGATTAGGTATATCCTTACAGTAATTAAATGCCCAAAGCACTTTTTAAAAATCTTTCCGCTTTGCCATTCGTTGAATAAAATAAGTAGGTACAATAACCCAAAGTGTCAGCATTAACGATGATAGTATAAAACCAACACTGGTTCCGAAGAATTTCTGAAACACGGCACCTGTATATCCTAATAATGCCGAAATATCCAACTTCAATAAAATGAGCACCCTCGATAAATCTACCGGGTTCAGCATGGTTGCCACCAAAGAAAATTTATCTAACGGATACTCTTCAAAATATACCAGAGACATTAAAAAAACACCATCATAAATTACGGCCATAAACAGCCAAAGCAGAATGGCATAACCAAACCCTTTTATTTTATTTTCATTGGCCAAAGCAATAACAAAGGCTAAGGCAGTAAAAATTAGGGTTAAAAAAGCACCAGTAACCAGCAGTAATGAAAAGTCCCAAATAGCACCGCTATTAAAAATTCCGTAAAACACAAAGGGCAATCCCAAACCGATTATCAAGCTCATCGATAGCGATAATGCCACTCCAAAATACTGTCCTAAAAAAATAGAACTTCGCTTTACTGGTTGGGCGAGCAAGAGTTCAGTAAATTCTTTGGAGTTGTAATAATACATTACCCCAAATATGGTTCCGATAAGTGGTACCAATACGATAATGACGTTCATTAAAGTGATCACAGCCTTGCTCAAGTCATTATTGAGAAACAGTAACACAACACCTAATAATAAATAGAACAAAAAGTACACGTAGCTCCAACGGCTGCGCATCAAATCGAAAAAACTGTATTTTAATATTTTAAGCATAACTTGAAGATAACATGGACGCAATAGCGTGTTCAAAATCGGATTGTTCAGTCTTGGTTTTCAATGCGGGGATACTGCCGCGGAAATAGATTTTACCTTCTAGTAGAAACACAATTTCATCGGCAATTTCTTCCACAAAACTCATAATGTGCGAGGTGATAAGAATGGTTTTCCCTTTTTCTTTTTCCGCAGTAATCAGTTGCTTTAAACGAATATGGGAAATAGGATCTAAGCCCGTTGTGGGTTCATCGAGAATAACCAACGGACTATCAAACATAAAAGTAAGCACCAAATTTACTTTCTGCTTGGTACCACCGGAGAGATTGTTCAGTTTTATATCTAAAAATGGCTGTAACTTGAACAACTCGATAAGGCGTTCATCATCTGCAGTTTTACTACTCCGTAGGTCTTTAATCATCTTGATTAGTTCTTTTACAGTCAAGTTTCCTGGGAAGTTAGCTATTTGAGGCAAATAGTCAATGTCGTTACGGTATTCCCAATTTTTTTTTATGGAAGTGCCGTTCAATTTAATAGTTCCTGAATTAGGAACAACCATCCCTAAAATACTTTTTATCAGTGTTGTCTTGCCCGAACCATTAGGTCCAAGAACAGCAAAAATCCCCCCATTATCTATGGTAAGGTCAATGCCTTTTAGTACTTCGTTTTTACCAAATCTTTTATGTAAATTATCTATCTCGATCATAGCGTATGGGTTTCAATAATGGATTGTTATCCATTAGGTTGTCCGGTGTGAATACCGGGGATACTTTTTCAGAAAAATCAATGATATCAATAAACAAGCTGCGCAATAAGATGATGGTTTCGGGCGTGCGGTTCACAATATAACTGAAGAGTTTTACGGGACGGTACGGCACATCGCCAATTCCGTTTTTGTTTAAATCGTAGCCTGTGTAATTACTCCAATAATTTTTATCAAACACATTATCATTTATCTTGCTATTGTATGAAATATCAAAACTATTGTACAGAAAATTATTTTTTGTAAAGGTATTGGCGTAGCAAGCTCCACGGACTTTTACGGCCCAGCCATTGCTTTTAAAATCATTGTTAGAATATTCAATTCGGTTAGAGCCTTCAATATTGATACCCACGGTGTTTTCTTCGAAAATATTTCCTTTTATTTCTGAATCATTTATCTCTTTCAATAATAAGCCAAAAGAAGCGGTACCCCAGTTTTTCCTGAAAACATTATCATACATTTTTATGAATTTTGAAAACATGACAGCTACCCCTGCCCCGTTGTCTTCAAATAAGTTATTGGTATACGTGTCATTATTAGAAAACATAAAATGTAAGCCGTAACGCAGGTTATTGGAACTTTTATTATTCTTTATCTCTATTTGGTCTGAAAACTCTAAATAAATACCGTCTCTAACATTTCGAATTCTATTATTAGTAACCTCAACATTGTTACAGTACCATAATTGGATGCCGTTGCCTGAATTATATTCATTAACAGCATCTCCCTTGATGGTGTTATCCAGAACTTTTCCGTGATTGGATTTTTCCAGATAAATTCCGAAGAAAAGCCGTTCCAACGTATTATTTATAATGAGGAAATTTTCACTTTTCACTACCCGTATAGCAGCAAAATCGGTAGTGTAACTGGTTCCTACATTAACGATTGTAAGGCCTTCAATAGTCACGTTATCACTTTCAATAGTAATAATTTCACCTTTATTATCTCCATCGATCACTGGGTTACCCTCTCCTATAATGGTAAGTGGTTTGGTAATACCTATGTTATATTCCTTATAGACGGCTTTTTTAACTATAATGGTATCAAACGGTTCTGCTTTTTCAACAGCTTGTATAATTGTTGAAATTTTACATGAGGTACATACCTCTATTCTCTGCGCAAAAAGGGTCGCTGTAAACAACAGAAAAAATAATATACTATGTAAAAACCGCTTGTTCATATATGGTACAAATTATAAAATTGAATATTTCAATCCTATGACAAATGACAGGTTTTTGTTCATTTGTATTCCATTGTAACTTTCATAAATTGGAGCGCCCATTTCGGCACCAATCCTTATATTTTTAAAAGCTGAAGTTTGAGAAAAAGAAACATTCACGCCACCCAACAGCTTTATTTTTTCGCCACCATAGTTTTCAGTATCAGCAGATGTTACCATCATAGGGTTAAGTTGAGGATCTCCTCCTATAATATCGCTGGTGACAGTCCCTAAAGCCCTACCTGAAAGGCTGACGTTTTCAAACAAACGATAAGCTCCCCAAAGGTTTAATTGATACTGGTTTCCGAATCGGTATCCTTCTGTATTTTTTCCTGTTCTAAATTTGGCTAAAAATTGAGAGCCCCAAGAAAAGGAAGTATATAGTTCTTTATACGTGGCACCAGCAGTAACATCAAATGTTCCGCTGCCCAATTGCATGGTGTAAGGCAGTTTGGCGTTTTCCATCATCGGGGTGTCGTCACGTTCCTTAATTGAACCCGAGGGAAGTGAAATCCCTGCGTTTAAGTGCAACGAATTTATGTTATGACTGAATATTCCATACAGCGCATTCAGTTTTAAATCACCAAATCCCGATGAAGCTGTGGAAAAGTCATGCTTCATGGTCATTCCATTCATCATCATTTGGGCAGTCAAGTCCATATTATTTTTAATCAGGTTTTGCATGGCAGAAATCGTAAGCCGATTGCTGGGCGCATACATAACCCCCAACATATACATCTGCATAGTCATATTTTGTGGTGCCACCATATATTGTTGAAAAATAGCAGCATCATCAATCTTATCTGTTCCAGTTTTGTTCCCATCCATCATCATATCCATATATCGCAACGAAACCATCAAACCTCCTTTATGATGCAGGTGATCGCCCATTACACCAATGGGAGCATGAGAATCTGGCCTAAAATGGTTTTGATGGTTGTGAGCCGTACTTGCAAAAGCATTATTTTTAAAAGCCTCATTGAGTTGTTGCCAAGTGTATACGGTATCTTTTTCTGAAGTTTTAAAATTTTCAGCCTCCTCTTTTGAACTAAAAGCTGACAGATTTGCTCCCATTGGACTTTGTATGCCGTCACCTTTTAAATAAAAAGCACTTCTAGCTGAGATAAGACTCCCTGGATTAGCGTAATCTGAAACATACATCGATTTTAAATCGGTCTTGTTGTTTGCTTGTTTATAATCCAGCAAACATTCAATAGCATCAAAATAAAGCGCTTGGTTATTTTGATTTTCAGCTTGGGCAGCAAAACGATTGTCTTTTATAACCATATTGCATAGCTGACAGGTAGTAGTGCCAAAGGCAATTTTTTCTTGGGCCTGAACCCTCCCGAAAATTGAAAATAGGATTCCTAGTAAAACAAAATATTGTTTCATGTTATATTTTTTTTGAAATGAATTTTGAATTATAATTTACTTGGTCAATTCTTTTTGAAATGTTGCCTTAAAGCCTCCCAATCGCAAAGCTTGCCACTATATTCAGCTTGGGTTTTTTGAGCATCTTGTTCTGAATTAAATGCAGAAAGATTAGCTCCCATTGGGCTTGAAATTTCTGGGCTTATTAAATAAGTTGCAGTTGTAGCATCAATTAATTCGCTGGGATTTTTAAAGTCGTTTACTAGATACATCGCAACAGTTTGATTACTATGTTCATTGTCGTAATTAACCATACATTCAATGGCATCAAACTTGTGAGCACGGCCTTTATCGGTCACAATTTGTGAGGCATGTTGCCTATCGACAATGGTCATATTACAGTATTGACAGTTATCGTTACCATAATTGATTTTCTGTGGTTTTACTTCGCAAGCTGTAAAAACTAAAGCCAGAAAGCATATTGAGAATGTTGATTTCATATTATTGTTGATTTTTCAGGTTTTGAAAAGGATTTTAAATTGTACCCAAAGTTTTCTTCTTCTTGGTCGATTCTTTTTTTCCTATGAAAAAGGCAATCATAGTCAGCAACATCCCTATAAACATTAAGTAGGCACCAATATGCGGCCAAGAATCTACGTCAAAATTTAGCATTTTTTTATATCCTAATAAGGGCGGTTTATACGACATTGGTGTACCATCGGGATTGGTCATCTTCATAATGGCATTGGGATCCAAGTTGGTTCCGTAATCGGTAAGCCACAGGTTAAAATCATACATTCCCATTATTCCCAGAACTGACATTAGTCCAAACCAGCCAATAAACCACCAATGATTTATTTTTCTTAAAAAACCTAAAAATCCTATAATCACCCCTAGGGCAACCATACCTCCAATAACTAATGGAAATACTTCAAACTCCCACATATCTTCCGCTTTGGGAATGGTACGCATACCAATGTAATGGTTTAGGCCGTCTATATTTTGGATATCAAATTCACTTACTCCTTTAATTCCAGTAATGTGAATATTCATTCCCAGCGGTTCAGGATATTGGGGAGCGCCCAACATAATGTTCCAAAGAGGAAATTTGAAAAGTCCCAAAAGAAGTAGTGATCCAATGATCATTATGATTCCAGCTTTTTTCATTTTCTTAAATTTTTTAATGTTTGTCGATTTTCAGTGTTTTGTTTAAAAGAAGACGGGGGCAATCAACCAACCCCCGCCTTTACTTGAAAACATTAATAATCACTAAACCAATGTTTCCAAAATCAACTTCTTTAATCTTCTCCTAAAGACCAAGTCAATTCAATGTTTGAATTTTCTGGCGATACACGTATGTACCCTTGCATTTCTTGGTGTAATGCTGAACAGAAATCGGTGCAATAAAACGGCCATACCCCTACTTGTTTAGGCTCCCAGTACAATGTTTTAGTCTGTCCTGGCATAATGAGCAACTCGGCATTATTAGCGCCAATCATTGCAAAACCGTGCGGTACATCAAAATCCTGCTCGTGGTTGGTAATGTGAAAATATACCTTATCCCCCACCTTAATTCCTTCAATATTATCTGGAGTAAAGTGACTACGTATCATCGACATATAAATATGTACTTCTTTTCCGTCACGTTCTACACGCGTATCTCCAGAGGTTAAGGCCGCATACTCGTGTTTATTATCTTCCAGCTTGTAAATCTTTTTAGATTTTGGTGCTAAAATTTCAGCTGGAATACCTGCTGCATAGTGCGGTTCTCCGTGGGTTGGAAAATCCAGTAACAGTTCCATTTTATCGCCTGTAATGTCAAATAACTGGGCAGAGTGTTCTAATTCAGGCCCTGTTGGTAAATACCTGTCCTTGGTAATTTTGTTCATTGAAACTGCATATTTACCAAAAGGTTCTGCGGAGTTTCCACCGGGAATCATTACGTGACCTACTGAATAATAGTTAGGCTGTCTGTCAATTACCTCGCGAGTTTCAATATTCCATTTTACTAATTCTGAAGAAATAAAAAATGTAGTATATGCATTCCCTTTTCCGTCAAACTCGGTATGTAATGGACCTAATCCCGCTTGTTTTACAGTTCCTGCCAAAATATCTTCAAAACTAAGGATTGGAATTCCGTATGCTTCTCCATCAAACTTTTTATTATCTATGGCATCAATCATTTTATCGAAAGAGTGTATTGTTAAATCTGCTGAAAGTTTTCCGTTACCTATAATATAACTTCCTGTTGGGTCCACATCGCAACCGTGTGGTGATTTCGGTGTAGGGAGGAAAAACACTGCTCCTGGCACCTTAGTTGGATCTACCGTCAATACTTCTTTTTTCATTGTAGTTGTAGCATTGTGCGTACCATGATCGTATACGTTATGTGCATAATTAGCAGGCATTTTTGTACCGCCGCCATTGTTTACATACTCTTCGATTTTCTTCCAATTTACGGCTGCAATAAAATCTTTATCGTTTTGTGAAGCGTTCACTTCTAAAAGTGAGTTAGCTTCTTCCGTATTATAGGTGGTAAAGAAAAACCATCCGTGTGATTTTCCACGTCCTGGGTGCGACAGATCGTAATCAAAACCTGGCATCATTAATTGGAATTTAATATCCATTCTTCCGGTTTCTTGTTCTACAGAAATAAAAGACAAGGCTCCTTTAAACTTCCCTTTGTACTCATTTATGGGAATGTCCTCTTGCGGTACAGGAACCGAAAAGCGGGTTCCAGCTACTACATATTCCGTATTTTCTGTAATGAAAGACGAACTGTGGTTACCCGCACTGTTAGGTACTTCGATTATTTCTTCAGTCTCGAAGGTTTCAAGGTCAACCCTCGCAATACGTGGCGTGTTGTTTCCGTTTACAAAAATCCATCTCCCGTCCAATTTTCCGTTGGTTTGTGAAATGTCCGGGTGGTGTAAATCGTCCCAAGGCACAAACCCGTGAGAGGTATTTAACATGGGTTTTGTTTCTTCAGAATATCCATATCCGTTTGTAGGGAATTGTGAAAACACAGGTATTTCTTTGAACATTCTTCCAGATGGCAAGCCATATACAGTCAAGTTACCGCTGTAACCTCCTGAAAAGAATGCATAGAATTCATCGTGTTCTCCGGGGGCAACATACACTTTCTCTGCAGCATTCGAAGCCAATGCTCCTTGGTCACCATTTTTGTTAGACTTGCTATTGTTACAACTGGCAACTATTCCAGCCACTAAAGCAAGCATTAGTAAACTATTGATTGATCGTTTCATAATTTTATTTGTTTAGTTATTTTTACAATGTTCTGAAATACTCTAAGATTTTACGCGCTTCATCTTCAGTCAACCCTTGATTAGCCATTGGAGATCCATTAAATTCAATTAAGAGTTCTTTCGCTACAGGGTCTTCTTTTACCATTACTTCAGGGTTTAAAATCATGTTCATTACCCATTCTGGTGCTCGACGGTCCAAAATACCAGTAGGAGCGGGACCAATAAATTTTCTGTCTGCTTTATGACAAGCCGTGCACTTGTTTTTGAACAATTCCCCTCCTGCTTTAGCCATAGCTTGATCTACATTCGCTCCAAGCTCAAGGTTTTTAACAGGCCCCACACCTTTGTTATCCAGCGTAATTTGTTTGGAGGCCGGCACTTCATTAGAGACAGGTTTCTCAACTTTTTTTTCTGTTTTAGGTCTTTGTCCAATTTTAATTTGTTCTTTTTCCTTTTTCTCTTCTTTACCGCCACAGCTCATCAAGGCTAGCACAGTAAGTAATAACAGAGTTTTAATTGCGTATTTCATTTTTCAAGGTTTATGGTTTTTATTTAGCTAACATAAAGTGTCATTTTTATAAATTATAAACACTTTATTATTGGTATCATTAAATTTTACATAACAAAAATAGTGAGGTACTAAAGGCTATAAAATGACTTTTATCATATTTAAGACATTTTGGTCTTCTATTAATTTTAGTTAGGATGAAATCAATTATCTTAAAAAAACAGAGGATAAAACGAGTATTCGAAATTCCTTATTCAACCTAATTTGAAAGAGGAAAACTGACGGATGTCATTGTTGCTTGAGCGGATTCAAACTATTTTTATTGGAACCAAAAGTTTTAATAAAATGAATACTATATTACTTCCGACAGATTTTTCAGAAAGCTCTAAGAATGCTATCAAATATGCGCTGGATTTTTTTAAAGGGCATACTTGTACGTTCTATTTTCTGAACATTCAGAAAACTTCAGAATACGTTACTGCAGATGTACGCTCTGCATCACCAAAGAGCTCAGTGTACGACGCTGTGATAGCGGACAATAAAAAAGAGCTTAGCTCCTTTGTAGGTGCCTTCAAAAAGGACTATAGCAGTGAAGATTATACTTTTCATGAGAAAGTTGATTACGATACTTTTGTTGATGCCATCAACCAGTCCATTTCATTATATAGTATCGGTTTAATAATAATGGGAACCAATGGTGCGACAGGTGCTAAGGAAGTGCTTTTTGGTAGTAATACACTCCAAGTAATACGACAGGTTGATTGTCCAGTGTTTATTATTCCAGATACTTACAGCTATAAAAAAATAGAATCTATCCTCTTTAGTTTACACCATGAAGATGTTCTTAAAAAAGAGAAGCTACAAACGTTGTTCAGTCTAATGGTGAAACAAAACCAACCTCACCTTCACGTTTTAGATATTGATGATGACGCCATAGCCAATCCCGACCTATTAGAAAACAGAAATCTTCAAGTTTCTTTTAAAAATAAAGAACATAGTTTTCATTCCTTGACCGGTATTCCTACCCCTATAGCAATTAATACTTTTGTACAATTGTTCAATATATCCCTACATGCACTATTTGTAGAACGGGAAAGCTTTTTGGAACGTTTTGTTTTTGGCTCAGAAACTTCAAAAATAAGTTACGGCACCCGTGTTCCGCTTTTAATTATGCATCAATAAATCATTCTGTTTAACAAAATCTGTATTAACCTTAATTTTATACTTATGAAAATTACATTCCTTATAATTGCTCTTGCCATGGTAACTTTTAGTTGCAAGGAGACTAGTAAAAATAATCAAGTGGTCAATCAAGAAGTAGAAACGGGCCATCAAACCGAAAAGGAAAAACTACTTCAGACAAATACAACTTCAAATAATATGTGGATGGACGAAATATCCCTTAATAACGGTTCTAAGTGGGAAGCCAATCCAGAAACCACCAAAGGGATTGAAAATATGATACAAGCAATTGATCACAGAAAGCGTAAAGCTGTAACAGATTTTCAAGAATTAGGTGTCAAACTAAATACCGAAAAAAATTATATCGTAGAAAAATGCACTATGAAAGGACCTTCGCGTGATAACTTACATATTTTTTTATATCCACTGATCAATAAAATAAAAGATTTGATGACGGTGAACTCTGTTACAGAAGGTTCTAAAATTACAACCAACATTCAAGCACACTTAGAAGGGTACAATCCTGTCTCTTATACACATCTGACGCTGCCGACGACTCCTTACGTGTAGATC